>JGI24698J34947_10001649_pt1 | contig 11886 bp, 18 predicted proteins | sample TergutMp193P3_FD_34947 | JGI IMG/M metagenome (IMG submission 34947)
TGAAGAAAATCTGGTCAAAGTGGTTCACCGGAAAATCGGCGGCCGCGACGTTTATCACTTGGCTCCGATTGACGACAAAGGCCAGTATATGTTCGGCGGCAGTTATGCTGGCGATAGCGATCAGCGGTTTTGCGAATTGCACGGCATCTACGGTGCTCTTGCGATACATGACAGAAGAGAATGGTAAGAGGAGGCAAGAAATGATTTACAGAGCAAAAATAGCACCGTGGAAAGACGGAGACGGCTGGCAGTCACACCAGATCGCCGACAGGACAGCAAACACGCTTGATGAGTTGCTTGGCGAGATCAACCGCCTTCAACTGGATATGGATGCCGGGCATGACGGCCTCGATTACAGCATCGACATCTACCGCTACAAGGATCACATCGCAGAATTTTGGTACACCACATATATCCGCGACGGCATCACAATCGACGGCGTTTTGCACTCAATCTCTTAATTGCCCTGACGAGGCCCGGCGGCTCCGGGCCGAAACACCCTCGCGGGTGTAGGCGAAAGCCAAATAAATTGCTGCTATACGCAGCGAAGGAGAATGTTATGAAAGCAGGAAAGTCCTTGCAAGAGCTTGCGATTGAAATCGACAGGCAAAACAAGGTCAAGAAGGATTATATCGCCGACACGGGCGATATGAGGATGATCGTTTCTCAGGAAACCGACGGGGAGAAAAGCGCTCCGCTTTTGGAACTTTCGGGAGTGGCGCCGTTCCGCGTCAACCAGATCGCGCATGACCAGATCGGCGAAAAGCTTGGCATCCCCGCAAAGTATTACGACAGGATGATGAGCGAACAGCCTGAGTTGCTTGCCACCAACGTCAATACGTGGTTCAAGGAAAAACCCATGAAGCGCATGGTGCGGACGCTTGACGGGACCGCGAGGGCGTTCTTGTCTAACAGCTACCGCCGCATCGACAATTTTGAGATCGCTCAGGCGATTTTCCCCATGATCGCCGACATGAAGGACGCGACGGTTGAAAGCTGCGAAATCACCGAAAAAAGAATGTACCTCAAGGTCGTAAACCCGCGCGTTACCGCTGAAATCGTACCCGGCGACGTGGTTCAGAGCGGCATCCTCATATCCAATAGTGAAACCGGGCTCGGGTCCGTCAATGTAATGCCGCTCGTCTACAGGCTGGTTTGTACCAATGGGATGATCGCAAATGACGCCGGCCAGAGGAAGTATCACAGCGGCCGCGTTAACGAATCCGACGGGAACCATGAAATCTACAGGACGGAGACCATTCAGGCCGACGATAAGGCGTTCATTATGAAGCTGCAGGACATTGTACGCGCCACCGCCGATTCGATCCAGTTTGAGCGCATTGTCTCCGCCATGCGGACCGGAACCACGGCGAGGATAACAGGGGACGTGCCCGGCGTCGTAGAGCTTGCTTCCAAGGCTTACGGCATCATGGAGAAAGAGTCCCAAGGCGTACTTGATCACCTTATCCGCGGCGGAGACTTATCGCTGTACGGTTTGGCGAACGCGGTAACGCGCCAGGCTCAGGACGTTATCAGCTATGACCGCTCCACTGAATTGGAGATGACGGGATGGGAAATCCTGAATATGCCGCGCCGCGACTGGGCGCGTCTTAACGAAGTCAAGGCAGCGTAATGAAGAAAATCGTCAGCGATGAATATGTTATGGACCTTGCCATCTTTTGCAAGAGGGTAACTTTCGACGATGCGTACAACAGGGCTCATGGAGAGACCGATAAAGAGCGCGAGGCCATGGCATACCGGATATTAAATGCGCTTGGCGAAATCCAAGCGTACCTTGGCAGCATCGGCATATCGCCGAGATAAAGGAGGATCGGGATGGGTTGGAATTGTTGCAGCGACTGGAAATCGAAGCAGGATGTCATTGACGAGTATGAGGACCGGCTGCGGAAGAGCGGATACAACGTGCGGATCGAGGGCAGTTGGTTTTACGTAGAGAAGGACGGCAAGCCGGCAGACCTCATTTACCTACTGGCTAACAAGAGTTATGGCGAGTGGGGATACAAGGCCATATCCGTCTCCTGCGGCCCATCAGCTTACAATGCTCCGCTGTGGATGGTTCAGAAAGTTCACCAGCTTTTACGAGCTGGCGAACCACGAATACGTTGTCTCTCGCTGCATTGACAGCACACTGGACGCTCTTGGGCTGGAACTGGCGGATATTGAGAAAGACCATCGGTTACGGCATGGATTGAAACTTGCCAAAAAAATGCAGATTGAACAGTTGGAGGCGGAATAATGATCGCGCAGAAAGAATACGTTATCAAAAAGGGCGAGGAGTTTTGCGGGATACCGCACAGCATCCTTGAGTTTGAACGCGAGCCGTGGGCAGATGGCAAGCCGAGGTCATACTACGAGACAGACAAGTACGAGATATTGCCGGAGGCAGAGTACAAGAAAATCCTGGCGAAATATTACAGCGAGGTTTGCGGCAAGTGGAAAGAAATCACTGAGAAGCGTTATATCGATATGCTGGATATTCTGCCGCCGGTTAAATGGGAGCGCGGCGGTTTCTTCATATCGGAGGTATATAATCTTGACATACATCCGTTTTATCAGAAATACCAGGGCCGGTATTTTGAGGCCATGTTCCAGCTTAACACGTCAAGGGAAGAGATACTCTCATCTATCGAGGAATATGTCAATTTACACGGTTGAAAAAATGGAGAAAAATATTTGTAAAAAATTATAATTATTTTCAATAAAACTATTGACAAATACTAGCATATATGCTAGTATATAATTATAAGATAAAATATAATTTTATCTTGAGGAGAGGAAAGGTGAAGGCACAGGCAGTAAGAAGCTTAATATCCGATGGCGACTTTAAGGCTGCGCTCCGCGGCGCCAAAGATTTTCACATCGGCGTTACCAAAGAGCAGCGTTCGGTAATGAGCCGCGCCTATGAGTGCTTGGTTCACCCTGAGTTTTACCGTCAGATTGGTAAAAACATTGACGAGTGCGTACAGGCCGGCATAGCCGTTTTGCAGGAGGTTGTCTGAATATGACCTCTACAGCCGAGAAAATCAGGGCTCTTGAAGCAGCCGGCGCCGACTACGAATGGTATCCTACTACCGAGGAAATCATCGACGCCATGAAGGGCGATATTTTATCTCTATTCAAAAAAGAAATAATCGGGCATTGGACGGATCGTGATTATTTTTATACGAAGGGGAAAAAAGACGAGCATCTGGTAATCCATCAATTTCTTGACGTAGGCGCAGGAGACGGCCGTATTTTCCAAAGTTTCAAAAACCTTGAAAATATGTCTATCGGAAATCATTATGGCATCGAGATCGCTCAGCCTTTCGCTGACGATTTGATCCTGAGAGATGACGTTTTCCTCATCGGCAGGGATTTTGCCAGAACGACCATCATTGACAAGAGTTTTTCGATAATTTTCAGCAACCCTCCCTATTCAAAATATATGCAGTGGGTGGTCCGGCTCTTGCAAGAGGCTAACTTCGGCTTAATGTACCTGGTGATCCCGGTACGTTGGGAGCAAAACAAAGAAATAACAATCCACATGAAGCGTTACGACGTGGAGAATATCGGCGAATATGATTTTTTACAAGGAGACAGGCCGGCCCGGGCCAGAGTAAACCTTATACGCATAATGAGGCCAAGCCGCAGGACCCGTAACGAAATGTCAAGAGAGGAGCACGAAGCCGAGGACAGCGAAGATTCTTTTGACCGCTGGATACATGAGCATATCGGAACCTATGAAAGCAAAGAGCAGGAACCGGAGATCGAGGAAGAGAAGCATCTGAAATTGAGCAGGGGCACTATTTCGGATATGGTGGAGAGCTACGAATATGACATGAATTCCCTGCTTGAGGCTTTCAAGGCCCTTGCGAAACTTCCAAGCCGGATAGTAGACGATTTGGGATTGAATAAAGATAAAATCATCAGCCAGATCAAGAAAAACATAAAAAACTTAAAAAAGACATACTGGCAGCTTGCGTTCGATAAGCTTGACGCTATAAATAGGCGGCTTACAAAAAACACGAGGCAGGAAATGTTGAGCCGTATGTTGGTGTTTGAGACCCTGGACTTTAGCGAGGACAATATCTATTCAATAGTGCTTTGGGTTATCAAAAACTTTAATATATACACCGCGCGGCAAATACTTGAGGTGTTTGACGCCCTCACAGACCAAGACTATATAAGGGCATACAAGAGCAACATCCACTGGCTGCAGGACGACTGGCGTTACTCAAAATGGGATGGCGGCAAAGGCAAGCCTGAGAAATACGTTTTGGATTATCGCATTGTAACGCATTGTAATGTCCCTTCCCATGGATGGGGAGAGCCGGATAGCATTTTAAGTGATTTGATGGTTATTATCGAGTCCCTTGGCTACCCTATACCGCAATGGGAGCGGCCGGTTTATTCACAGGACGGCCGCCTGCAGGAGTTTCATACGCGGTATATGGGGCCTGGCAGGGATTATACGGAGAAGAGCGAAGTCGCTTTTACGGCACGGTTATACAAAAATCACAATCTGCATCTGAAAATCAATGAGAAGATCATGCTGCGCTTCAATATCGAAGTGGCGCGGCTGCGCCACTGGATTAACGGACCGGATGATATTGCGAGGGAGTACGATGTTTCGCAGGAAGAGGCGATAAAAATGTGGAAGGAACCGGCTTTGATCAGGATTGGTCAGCCGGATATTTTGCAGCTTGGGTTTGACCCATGCGGAGCGAAAAGCGCGTAAAGGAGGTAAACATGATGCGAGAATGGTTTGTAATCGTTTACAGAAAAGACGGGCAACAAAAAATTATGGTTGAATCGTTTAAGCACGGCACCAGCAAGTCGTCAATATCAAGGTATTGTCGCAACGTATATGGAGAGAATAAAAGGTACGGCCCGTTCTATCAGGAGAATTGGGCAGTACAAAAAGCGCTTGAACTGGAGGAATCATGAAAGTAGGCAATGACAGTGTAACTGAACGCGCAAAGATGGAGCAATGGGACATCGTAGACAACGCAATTTTTGACTTGATCGAAAAGCTGAATCCGTCTGTGGAAACAAAGATTGAATGGGCCACGGACGGCGTAGCTGAGGCGAGAGCGGAAATCAGGGAAACGCTCATCCGCTTATTCTGTGAGAAGCTTAAGCTCTGCACAGAAGATAATTTTTACCCCTAAAGGAGGAAAAAATGATAAAACTTACACCCATCGGCATTGACGGATGGAATCGCGTTGTGTTTAAAGGAGACAACGGCAGATTTTATAAAACAACTGAGCTGGTGCCTAATGAAGGTTTCATGTCTTTGGATAAGGAAAGGCAGTTAAAACTTTTGCGGAGCCTTTGTACCACGGATGAATTTGACGGAGAGCCGGATTTCCCATGCTGGAAAGAAGGTACGTTCTCAATTGAAATAAAGAGACCGGAAACCATAAAGGCGATTGATGTATTTAATGCCGCGAGAAACACGTTTTCGCAATATGGTAATGAACAATACGCCTCTTCAAAAGCCGACAATTTCTTGAAAAGGTGCGGGGTAAAACCAGAAAACGAGCTGGAACATGACGTATCTAAAAGAATTGTTGAAAGGGTCGTTTATGCAATGCTTGACGATGATTCCGAGCGGGTTTTTTGGGAAAACCTGAACAAATAGAAGGGGGCGGTGATGTCAGTATGCGCGAGATGTGGAAGAAGAACCAGAGCCGCTGAAAAATGCAAGGTTTGCAACAAACCGTTTTTGGTGGGAATGACCGATACGAAGAAGTTGATGACGAAAAAGAAGGTAAAAAGGGGAAGGCAGTGAACGTTTTTAAGTACGCCGAAAAAGAAGAAAAAGTCTATAACACCGCCTTATGGAAGGGCATTACAAAGACTGAAGTCTGTCGTGACGGCATTGTCTTGAAAAAAGACAAGATGGTCGTCGAAATAGAAACTCCGGCTGAACACGGGGTGATGTACGTCATTGAGGAGGCGATTGTGGACAAAGTACTGGAATATGAGGCCGATGGAGTTTTACCGGAAGCCATTACCAATTTGCTTGCAAAATACGAAGGCTCTATCGCTGGCATTTGCAGAGAGCCTGACAAGCTGGATTGTCTTATGTCGTCAATGAAGCGTGAGCTGATTTGCTGGTTCTCAAACCATCAAAGAGCGTGACCATGCCGGAATATTTTCATCCAAACGGTTGGATGAAAACTATTGACATATAGTAGCGTATGTGCTAGTATAACACTATAGATTATGAGGGGAAATAGCGATGACGACCGGCTCATTTAGAAATTGCGCGAACATGAAAGGGGCTGTTTCTATCAGCAACGGCGTTCCCGATTTTTTCCGCGGTCCCCAATACAAGCGCGTGGCGCCGCGGTGGAATATGCTGAAACTTCCGCGCGAAGATTACGACTACGAGTTTGGCCTTATCCTCGAAAAACTGGACCCGGAAGAAGTCTACATGGAGCTTTTGCAGCTTGGCGGCCCCGACCCCATCCTCTTGTGTTGGGAAAAACCGAATACCTGGTGCCACCGGCGCCGCGTAGCGGAGTGGCTTGAGAACGGCCTGGGCTTTGACATCATCATCACCGAGCACGGTTTCAGGAGGGAGCAGGTCCTCCCCTATTTCGGCACCCCGCCGGAACTTATAATTCCCGTAAAAAAACAGCTTGAATTATTTTGAAAATCGGTCAATAATATACAGTAATAACTAGCGCCAGCGAAAGTATTGTTTCGGGTTATTATCCTCATTTGCTCACAATGGGAGGGGCTATGCCGGGCGCTGGTGGTATAAGTCAACCGGGTATGCTGTTCATTGGGACCATTCGGGACCAGGAACGCAAATATATCAAAAAGTTCATAACGGCCGCGCGCGAAAAGGGCTATACCGACATCGTAGAGCCATGCTGCGGATCATTTGCCATGTCGCGGATCGCCGCGGAATCAGGGTATGTTCAGGCAAACATCGACTCATCGGACGTTTCGCTGTTCTCAGCCGTGTTCGGCCGCGCCATAACGGGAAAGCCCCTTGACGATTTGCAGATAAAAATAAAAGGCTTTGACGAATTGGGCGAGGACTTTTCGAAGCCGGAAGCCGTTTTGTGGGCTCAAAACGTGCTGCGTAACGCCAACCTCGGCAGCAGCTATTACATGAGCCAGATAATTCAGGATTTATTCGACCGCAAAGACTTCCATCAAGGCAAAATCCGCGAGGCAATAGATTATTTCCGGGGCGTTATCGGGAAAATACGCTTCCGCGAGCTGGATATGTTCGACCACATCAAGGAGTATTTGGACAACGAGAAGGCGATTATCCTGCTGGCGCCGCCGACGTACAAGGGCGGCTACGAGAAGTGGTTTTACGCCGGGGAGAAAATCACCTGGAAAGAGCCGGCTTACAGCCTATTCGACCCCGAGAACGGGTTAAATCAGGTCATGGTAGAAATGTGCGGAAACGCGAAATGCCTGGTAATCTGCTATGAGGAAAACAAAGCCGGCGGGTGCGCAGGATACCCTCTGTTTTGCCGGAGCAACAGCAGGGCCGGCGTTAACGCATACCTTACCACCAACGACCCCGACAAAGCGGCCTATATCCTGGACGAGAAAAACGCCACGCGCAAGCCAGAGATTGAAATGATCCCACTGAAATACCCCATAATTCCTGAGAATTATGAAATCACCGAAAACTCCAAGGCCGAAGTGTACGAAATAAGCAATGCCAATTCCCTGTACTACCGCCGGCTGTGGACGCATAACTTCTCCGGCAGCTCCACCGGGAGCCATAATTACGCGGTAGTAATCGACGGATACCTGTGCGGGGTATTCGGCTATAACGAAATGATGGCCTCGCTTTTTGCCGAAATCTACGAAGGCAAGATGGGGACGTGGATCTCGTATTCCATCTGCGCCCCGATCCGCAGGTACCGCATTTTGCGCCTCAATACCCTCATATCCCTATGCCGCGGCGTGTTTGAAAACGGGCAGACCGAAATCATTAAGGCGCGTACCGACGGCATTTTTACGACCATGATCACCAAGCACCCCGTCAGCATGATTCACCGCGGCATTATGAAGCTGGTAAAGCGCGAGAAAGCAAAGCCGATGGGCTACAAGCTGGTTTATTTCGCGGACATTCTGAATAAATCGCCCCAGGAGGTATTTTTGGAGTGGTTTAAGAAAGAAAAAGAATACTGGAAACAGAAACAGCGAGAGGAGGAGAATGAAAGTGTCGAAAGAAGCGCAGGATAATAATCAGGAAGGTTCCCCGGCCTCTTCCGGGGCAGCCGCGACGCCAAGCTATGAGGTAATAGCCGAAGTCCCCAACGAGGTCAACCCCGGGGTTCCGTCTGGATTGGTAGTGGCATGGGTAAATGTGGACGATTTGAAAGAGCAGGACAAAAACGCTCATCTGATGAACCCGGTCATGTTTACTCAGCTCACTGAGAATGTCAGGAAACGGGGAACCCTTGAGTCGGTCCCCTTATGCGCCCTGGTAAACGGCGTTATTGAGATAGTCTCAGGCCATCACCGCGTCAGAGCCGCCCGGGAAGCGTCGGTAAGGCGGATAGTCATTCTCCTGGATATTACGGGGCTTTCCCGCTCAAGCATTGCGGCGAAGCAGTTGGCCCATAACTTCATAAACGGCTATGACGACAAAGACCTGGTGGCGGAGATTGCGAGGCTCATCACCGAAGTAGACGACATGATCGAATCNTACCTNGAAAAAACGCAGATTGAGGTACAGGAGATAGACATTGGCGCGTTATTGAACCCGGCAATGGAAATCGAGTGGAAAGAAGTGTCGTTCCTGTTTCTTACCAGCCAATTTGAGAAGTTTAAGGAGCTGGTGTCTGCCATCGGCAAGAAAGACATGATCGGCATAGCCGAGGCGGATAAGTTCGACGCTTTTATCGCAGCCTTAGGCAAGTTTCAGAAATATTCAGACATCCACAGCGTTGGCATGGCGGTAGACATCCTCACGAAGAAAGCCCTTGAGGAAGTCACCGGGGCCGAGTATTCGGACGAAACGCAGTGGCAGACCATTGCGTCCTGCATCGGCGGCGGGGGCAGTATTCCCAAGGAAGAGGCGTCGGTAATCAGGAAGGCCATAGAGGACATGGTAAAGGCCGGCGTGATTGACAAGAAAAAGAAGTGGAAGGGGCTGGTTAGGATGGCGGAGTTTTACCTGAAAAGGGGCGAGGTTGTTGAAGGAGAGAAGGTATGAAAAAAGAGAAATTGGCCCTGCAAAAGACGCCGATTTGGGAGCGGCAGCCGGGGGAAACCCCCATCCAGTATATGTGGTTTACCCGGTACATGGAGGGCCGGCTAAATGGCGAGTCCATGACGACCGTATGTGCGAAATATGCCAAAAAGCCCGGCTATGCCAGGGTCATGAGCAACTGGTCGTACCCGAACCAGTGGACGGTCAGGATTGAGGCGTACCGTGACTTTTTGGAGCAGGAACGGCAGAGGCAACGACTGAGGGACATTCAGGAAATGGGGGAACGCCAGGCCCGAAACGGGGTGTTGCTGCAGCAGTACGCCCTGGCCTATCTGCAATCGCACCCCGACATGGGGCAATCCCTTACGCCGGAGATGGCGGCCCGTTACATGGAGACCGGGGCGCGTATCGAGCGCACCGCCCGGGGAGCGCCGACCGAAATCAGGGCCGAAGCCGATCTGCCGGAAGAGACGAGGAAGAGGATGGAGTCCATTTATACCGACTCCATGTCCGAAGCGGATAATTCCGAGCCGGAGGATTTTCTTGAGCAGGAAGATCTGAAAGAGGATGACGAATTAGACAGCAGAGGTTAACTTGGCGTCTCAATATGAGGTCCGTACAGCGTCCGATTGGGCTCTCAAGTCTGAGGAAAATATCAAGATCGCGGCCTTACAGCCTCACAAGGTGGGTTGGCTGCTTGGGTACGACAAACTGCTGCCTATTCATTCCCGGTGGATCCACTATATTTGGGAGAGCGACGAAAACAGGGCTTTGCAGGCGTTCCGCGGCAGCTATAAGACCACGGCGATAATGACCGTCGGCGCGATCCGCTGGATGATGTTCCATCCCGACGAGCGTATCCTGCTGACGCGCAAATCTTTCAAAGCCACGGCTGAGGTTATCCGGTCAATATCACAGGCGATGGAGACGACCGAGATCGCGGAGCTGTTCAAGCAAGCGCACGGGCGCTACCCGAAGACGAAGATCAACAGGGAAGGAAATCTCACTTTTAACTTCAAAAGCACTATTTCGCCGGAGGGCAACATAACGGGCCTGGGAATAAATCAGGATTTAACCGGGCATCATTACGACAAAATCATCAACGACGACATCATAACCATCAGGGACCGCGTAAGCCGGGCCGAGCGCGAGCATACCGACGAAGCCATCATGGAGCTTGCGACGAACATCATAAACCCCGGCAAAGGGGCCGGCTGGATAGGGACGCCCTGGCACAGAAAGGACGGGTGGCGCCGGATACGGAGCTTTGCGCGGATCGCGCAGTTTTCCATCGACAAATACAACTTTTTGGGCGAGGAAGTGATCGAGAAGAAAAAGCGCACCACCACGCCTTACCTGTTCGCCGCGAATTACAGGCTAAAGCTGGAAAAAGACGAGTCGCTGCTGTTCTCAGATCCGGTGTACTCGAAGGGTTGGGATTTTAACATCCGCACCAACGTCATGGCGCACGTTGACGCCGCGTATGACGGCGATTGCTATTGCGCCCTCACTATTGCGGCGCCGGTGAGCGGCTACGGCGACGACAGGGTTTATCAGGCCATAGGGTTTTGCTACGAGGGGCATATAAGCGACTGGTACGACGAAATTGTGAAGATTTGCAGGAAGTATAACGTGACGTACCTGTATGAGGAGACCAACGCGGACAACGGTATGTCGGCGCGTGACCTGGCGGCAAAGGGGCTGAGAATGAAAACCTACAGCGAGGGGCAGAATAAGCACCTGAAAATCAGCACTTGCCTCTATAAGGTTTGGCGCAACATCTTATGGGCGCCGGAAACGGACGACGAGTACATGGCGCAGGTACTGGACTACAGGGAGGGATCGAAGCCGAATGACGCGCCGGACAGCGCGGCCTCGATATTCAGGGAAGCGTTTGGAGTGAACAATAGCGGATCCAGCGTAGGGACCGCGGATATAGCTTATTAAATCATTTCGGGAGGAGAAAGATGAAAGAATTGCCGAGTCGTCAGAAAGAAGTCTACGACTACATTGCGCGGTACTTTGTGGAGAACGGTTTCTGCCCGTCGTTGGCGGATATAGCCAGGGGCCTTGGTCTGCATGACAGCACCATTGCGGATTATGTGAACATACTGAAATCCAAGGGGTACGTCAAGAGCGAGTACAGGGTTGCGAGATCGCTCAGGGCCGTCCCGGAGAATGAAGTAGCAGAAGCCGCCGCGGTAGCGACATGAGCGGGGGCGACAGCGAAGCAGAAAGGCTTGTGCTTGTCACGGGCGTCACAGCCGGCAAGGACATCTCTGAGCTGCTGGTCTGCAACGGCGTGTTTGGCATAAATGATCCCATCAGTGAAATCGTGGCGTGGGCGGAGAAGCATAACCTCTGCAAGCTCAGCATTACTTTGCCGGAAGAGCTTGAGGAAATGCTGCGCCGTACCGTATAGGCATACTACGTAGAAACCTACGAATTGCGGCCTGTTGAGCGCTGAGCGTATATTCAGGTATGCCAGTTAATGTCCCGTGCGACGAGTACAACAATCGAACGTACCAGTGGAGCGTAGTGCGCGACTGCGTTGAGGGCGAGATCGCCATCAAGGGAAAAGGCGAAACCTACCTGCCGAAGCTGCCGAAGCAGAACCTCATCAGTTACAACGCCTATAAGGACCGCCCGAAGTTTTTTGACGGCACAAGCCGCACCGCGGAAGG
>JGI24698J34947_10001650_pt1 | contig 11879 bp, 14 predicted proteins | sample TergutMp193P3_FD_34947 | JGI IMG/M metagenome (IMG submission 34947)
TTATACAAAACTACTAGACATTTGTTAAGTAGTTTTGTATAATACCTTTAGTCATCGGATATAGGGGGAGATATATGGCAATCGGAAGAACAGACTATGAAGAAAGGAAAGAAGAAAAAATTGACTATTTCAACGGTCAAGCAGAGAAAGCAACAATAGAAGCCAATGCACAGCATAAAAAGGCTAAGGACATCAGCGATGTAATACCTTTAGGACAGCCAATTTTGGTTGGACACCACAGCGAAGGCAGACACCGCGCCGATATAAAAAGAATTGATACCGCTACCCGCAAATCCGTTGAAGCATTAGACAAGGCAGAATATTACAGCCATAGAGCGGACACCCTTGAAAACAATCGCGCCATCAGCGGGGATGACCCGGAAGCCGTCAACCGTTATAAAACCAAATTAGCGGAACTGGAAAAAGCGCAGGAACAAATGAAAAAAATCAACGCATATTGGCGAAAACATAAAACTTTCAAAGGATGTCCGGGACTATTGGATGAAAAAGCCGCAGAGCTTGACGAACAAATGAAAACCGCTTATTCATGGATACAACGAACCGGCCCTTTTGACTTAAAAAGTAACAATGCCGAAATCCACAGAATAAAAGAAAAGCTGGAAACTTTATCCACACTTGACGGCATGACCGCTGAAACAATCACTTTTAACGGCGGGGAATTATTTATTAATGTTGATATAAACCGTGTTCAATTTCTCTTTCTGTCCAAACCATCAGAGGAAGTAAGATCATTACTCAAGTCAAACGGTTTTAGATGGGCTCCTTCTGAAAGTGCTTGGCAACGACAGAGAACACAAATAGCTATCCGCACAGCGAAAGACTTGATTCCTCAGCTTGAAGCAATGTAGAGCAAACAAATAAATCAGCCGTCCGGAGTTTACGCCGGACGGCCTTTCATCTTTTCCCTGTTCCCTGTTCCCTGATAACTGTTCCCTGTTTTACGCCTTAGTTTTCAGAATGACCATGTTCCCCTTCGGTCTGGTGACAAGGAACCCATCACGCTTGCGGAACCTCAAGAAAAGCTCGCCGTATTCAAGGCTCTCGGTCGTGCCGTCAAACTTCTTGAGTTCAATCCCATGCCGGTTGCCGTGCTGGATCCTCTTGGGATTCATAAAAATCGCAAAGGGCTTGTTCGCGCCGATGTCGGCAATCTGCGGGAGAATCGAAACTTCATGGTAAGGGTAGAGATCAAGACGGCCCGGCATTGCCTCTGTCGGTCGCCGCCAAATCGGACGGCCTGTAGTATCCTCGATGTTGGCAATGTGATTCAAAACCGTTTCATTCAGAAACCAGCAGCAGTCTTGACGCTCTTCGGCGGGTACTTTATAAACTGCGTCGCGAAAATCCTTCCATGTCAACCCATTGATGGAGTTGGCGGCAATCTCTACCTCAGTAACATCGTCACACGCCATAGCCCCGGTAAACGGATCATTTTTGGCAAGAAGGCACTGCCTGTCAAATTCCTGACCATAGGTCTCGATGAATTCATCAATGAATAATTGCCCCAGGTCGATAAAGACATCTTCCTCGAATTCATCATACCACGGGATATAGCCAGCCAGCATATACGCCTTGAGTTCGACGCGCTCTGCCCCTTCGGGTTTACTTCCCACGATTTTTTCACCGTAAGCGGTAAGCCAGTTAAGCTGGACGCCGCCCCGGTCGCGGGTAGGAATGAAGATTGAAGGCCCCGCCATCGGTCTGTGACGGACAAGGGACATCATAACAGACTTTTTTGCCGCATCCGTCATTATCTCGGTTTCATAGATGGGATTGATTAAATACTGGTCGTTAGTCGCCATATTCCCCATCGGTTCGCCAAGCGCCGCCTTCGTGATGACCCAACCTTTTTCACTCCAGGACACATCACGGGGATTAGTCCAATTCTCATTTTTCAAATTGGGGGTGAACGAAAGCTCCGCCAGGGCTTTATTGTTCCTTGTCCACGCCGCCGCGATTCCCCGGCCCAGGTTATAGAGCATATCGCGCCGGGTAAGTTCCTTCGGGTACTTCATTTGCGTTTTCAGTTCGTCGCGCAGGTTTTTGATAGTACCCTCAAGCCTCTCGATTGTTGCGGTCTGATCGCTCGTAACCGTCTCAAGGGATTTTGCCAGTTCCTCAAGAAGCATTTCCTTTTCGGCGAAATACTCTGCCGCCAGCGCCGGATCCGAAAATCCGGTTTTTTCGATTCTTCTCATCTCCCCAATCTTTTTAATGATTGCCAGAAGTTTCTCCATGATTACACTCCATTGAAATTGATTAAGCCAGCCCAAAATTGAGCGGCGTTATTGCCGTTTTCCCTGTTACCTGTTACCTGTTCACTTTTACCTGCTAATGCGAAAGGGTTAGCCGGAACATTGCAAATCGAAAATTCAACCAGCTCCTGTTTCCTGAAAATAAGCCGTGTGCCGTCCTTGCTATCCTCTTTTGAAGGAATCTCAATCTCCACCGGACGAAAGCCCACGGACCCGGCACGGATGACACCGGCTTTCACGCGCTCGCCGATTCCCCACCCAAACGGATCAAAAGACTTGTCATTAAAAAACACCACGCCATGAAGCCCCTTGTCATCGGCGTTAAGCGTTCCAATTTTCCCAATGGCGGGTATGTCGTAACGATGAGACCACTCGACAACCGGATTGTCCAAATATGCCTTGAAATCCCAACCAGCCGGATCAATGCGTTCCGAATAACGGTCAAGATCATAAGTGCTAAGTGTCCACGGGAAGCCTTGCCCGGCCTCGACATCAGCGGAAAGAAAGAACGGAGCGGACGCGATTAATTCAACATCAGCCGAAATTTTTTGCGTTCCTGCCGCTTCATTCTTAATGCCTAAAAAATCCAGTAGCACCGAAACATCACCAGCCCGGTACTCCCCGCCTTTAATTCTGATTATCATCATTTTCCCCCTTGCTTATTTTTTCCGGTTTAGGATGCAGAACCAGCCGTTTTGGATAAAATTGTATTTCCTCAAGCGTCAAAAATCCGTTAGTCAATGCCGCCCGGATTAATTCTTCAGTGCTTCGGACATTTAATGACCGATGAATATCCGTTTTGTGATTCACAACCGTCCTTGTCGAAATGCCTAAATACTCTGCTATCTCCATGTTGTTGAACCCACAACAAAGAAAGTGCATGACTTCAAACCGTCGTTTTGTGATTCTATCCGCGCCTTGTGGATAGACTTTCCGCGATGAAATGTTATGTATAATTGCCGGAGTTATATGTTTTCTTCTCTGCCGTATTTCCTCAAGACCAAAAGACCAATGTTCAACACCGTAAAACGCCGTTACATAGGCTTGAGCGCCGTTCAAAATACAGTACATTGCAAGGTCTTCAGGGTAAAAGCCAAGACACAAGACCGCCAGATAAATTTTTGGAAATTTCCGCCGCAGTTCCCCGATCTGGTATGGCGTCGCGCACTCGTAGAACCTCGCGCCCATCATTACAATATCCGGTTTCATTCTTCGTATAAGCGAATCAAGCGCGTCCATCTCCAAAGCGGTGACAGTAACTTTTTGAAAGCCCTTTTCCTCTAATCGCTTTTTTATGAAGGATTGATTATCAACCGACCTGCTGACCATCAGCGTACCCCCTGCCACTTTTACGCCTCACCGTCACCACTCTTGTTGCCGTTAGTCGCAACCATATTCCGGGGACGATACCACACGTCACCCCAGGGCTTAGGCTCCTTGCCGCGCTCTTTCAATACCTCGTTAATTGTTTTGATACCGGCGTTTATTTCCGCAATGTCCCTTTTACTTTGCGCGTCCTCATTTTCCTGTAGTTCCGGTATGTCCCACAAATCAAAACGCCCGGATTCTTTGAGATTGAAACGCATAAAAAATTGCGTCTCAAGAATCTGTTCAAATTGCCGTAACAGGGGAATTAATGTGTATTGCCAAAAAGCCGAATGTTGCTCTTTTGTGTCCTTGCCCGAAAGCGATGTTGTACGGTCTGAAATATTGGCAACACGCGCAGGAATTCCATATTTTGCAAGAATTGTGTATAAGTTCCACCGCTTGAGTTCAAATAGCTTCACCACATCAGGGCTGAATGTGAGAGCCTCAAAGCTGGTTCCCTTGCCGAGAACCGCTATTTTTCTTCCTGCCTTGACTTGACCGTATTTGCTCTCCCATCGGCGTTCAATCGCGTCCGCTTCTTCCGGTCGCAAAGTTTGATCTGTTTTCAATAAACCTTGCGGGACAGCATTATTTTTTAGGAGCGTAGAGTTAGCCTTGTTTGCAAAAAAATCTTGCTCAAGCTCAAGGGCAAGCGATACAAGGGGACTCACACCACGAAGGGGATTCCAGGGATTCCAATCCTTGAAGTGAATGATTTCGTCAGAAAATATCGGTACTTGTTCCGCGCCGGTATGGTAGAACCATCGGCGGCGGGTATTCATAATATCATCATATACGCCCCCCGATCCTGTGGTTTCCAGTTGCATTTTGCGGGGATTTAGTACATGAATCTCTTTGGGGATACCGCCTGAATAATCCGGCCCGAACCACCAAATAGCCTCACCTTCTATGTACCACCAAGCGGAAGTTGCCTTCCAGAGATCAAAGCGGCTTAAATGAGTATTGGGTCGGTGAAACAGATCATGTAGTGCGCCATTTTTTAATTCCTCGCCATCTTTTTCAATAATGTAATCGGCGCGGGCAAGGTTGCGAATCAATATATTGACCGCAATATTTACCCAGGCGTTGTATAGAAAGCTGTCCTCTCTATACCTGTCACTATATATATTACTAAAATAGTCATCATTTGTCAAGAAGCCAGTAAAACTATTACCTGATTTCTCGACAGTACCCGCAGGGTTAGGGTTACGCTGATAGTTTACGTTTTTTCGCTTTAAGCCTGTTGCAAATTTCTTAAAGGGATTCATGCGAAAATTACCCCACGTTGAATGTCAGAGAATATCGCATAACGCAGAGCGTCAAGAAAATGGTCGTTGACTTTTACAATCTCACCTTCCTCATCACGGCAGTATTCCCAAATCTCCGATATAACCCCGGTACACTTTTCGCACACGAAAAATTGACGGCGTTCAATTTTCGCGTTGATATAATCAATGCCGGATTCCACACTGTTGTTGGCTTTCACGCCCCCGGTTATTTCCTGTATCCTCTCCCCACCCGCAGGGTCGCAGTACACAGGAAGCCCAAACCCATCAGGGCAATCAAACCAGCCACGAGCGTTTAATTCTTCGTTAAAAGATTGGGTTGTCATGTTGAACGCGCCGTAATCCGCTAACACATACACCACATCACCAAGCCAGCCAATCTTGACGTTTGTGATATTGAGACCAAAATCTTGCCCGGCGGCGTAACGATCAAATCGTTCAGGCATTTCAGACACTTTAAGGATCATTGACAGATCAAACTTTTCATAAATCGCGCCCTCATTTTTTCCCCACAGACCATAGAGGAAGCGGTTTTTTTGCTTTTCAGGAAGCGCACCAAGAATGTCAGAAATATAATCTTCCGGCAGATGTTCTTTGTTGTCTTCGGGATTCAGAATCATGGAAGCGTACAGTTCCGGTTTCTCCAATGGCGCACCGGACAGGAACACTTTCAGGATAAATATTTTATACGCCCAGTGAAGCAGGGAAGCAGGATTGCAGTCATACAAAAATAAATTGCGACACCCAGGAATCCGCATAGCAAGACGCGAATAGGCGGTAGTGACCGCCACATAGGAAAGCTGACTTACTTCGTTAAATAAAATCGTGCAATACTCATGTCCCAGAATCTTGTCAACTTGCTCTTTGTCACCCAAGCCACCAATCCAGATTTCAGAGCCGTTGGTCAAAGTAACCATGCTTTCATGTGCCAGATAGGTATAGCCGCTTTTCCCCGCGATATTATCAAGCCAGGGCAACAGGGTTTCGCGTAACACAGAAGACCGCGCGTCTTTGGCACGGTAACGGCATATCAGGTGACGACTACCAGCGAAAAACAACGCCCGAAAGATGATCGCCACAACCAACACCGTAGTCTTGCCGCTTCGTGAACCACCAAACAGGAGTATATGTTTCGCGCCGCTTCTTAGAAGCGACAATGCCCTTTGTTGTATTTTTGTTGGCTTAAAGACTACAGAGGTTCCCATTGGCTATAGCCCCTGAAAGTCAGACGTAAAAATAAATTCGCCTTGCTTCGGTTCGGCCTTGCCGTCCTTGCCAGCCACCAGCGCCGCCGCCTCGCGCTCCGCCTTAACCGCAATCTCTACCCATTCAGGAACAGCGCCTTGCGATAAATCATTGGGATTCATTGCGTCAAGTTTTTTTGAAACAACATCGAGCATTTTCCCTGTTACTTCACGTTGCTTTTGTCCTTGCGCCTCGATTGTTTTCCTCATTTCCGTTACTTTCAGTTTTTCAATGTAACGGTCAAAATCGGCGGCACGTTCACGCCAGCGGTACTGTGAACACCAGTTGCACCATGTCTTAGAGCTTTTGACACGTTTATCCGCATTTTTCTCATAACTCTCGATGGCTTTTTTAATGCTTCGGTCAACGCCACAATCACGAAAGGAACAGAACGCCGCAAACGCCATATCGGTCTCACCGGGCAGCCTCTCCCAACTCTCATACGGCAAACGAGCCGCCCTCGCTTCCTCAATAATTTTGTCATAGTCCGTCATTCATCCCCCCCACCACGGACACGGCGGCCCCGGCTTCTCCCATGTCTGTTGCCTCATCAGGCAAACTATCGCCACTGAACAAATCTCCACCGTTGCTTTCCGGCTTTTCTTCCTGTAACTCAAGACCACCCTCGTCAACCCACTTTTCAATTTCAGACAAACGAAAACGGATAACGCCCATGATCTTGTGGAAAGGGATTTTTCGATTGGAAACCCAACGCCGGATAGTTGCGACAGTCAGCCTCAAGTAATCCGCCAATTCCTCAACCGTCAAATACTTCTCCACACCGGCCCCACAAAAACAGGTTACAAGCGGCCATAATTGCCGCCGCATAGTAAAAAATTACGATTGCCCCGCGAATAAAAAAATAGGAGTAGTGTGCAATTTTGAGGGTTTTGAAAAAAAAAGAGCCTTTTTTCGACAGCCAACAATCAGGAATCGGGCAAGGAAACGGTAATTTCCCTGTCCATCTTCTGCCCAGGTTCTTTTTCCTTGTTCAGTTCAGTTTTGGAGTATGTCACCTCAACCACCCTGCCATCATGAAGTTTCAATGACACAGAAACAGAGCCATACCGCAACCCTGCGGCGTTACTCATTAATTGCGCGACAACCGCCTCTGCTTTCGATTGGTTCATGCCTTGCCCTTCTTCTTGCTCTCCGTGTGATCGTCAACCCACTTTTTCAGGACATCGAGTTTATACATGATTCTTTTGCCAATCTTTGTTCGTGGTATACCAAGACGATCAAGCGTTGCCTTGCAAATGCCCAGGTATGCCGCCGCTTCTCTCCGGCTCAAAATTTCAGGAGTTCCAAAATCCATTACTGCCCCCGGTCTCTCCGTATTCAAAACAGCTTTCAAACTGTTTGTAAAAAAAATACTTTGCCCCGGTTCGGTTTTATATAGGAGTAGTGTGCAATTTTTAAGGAATTCAAAAAAAAGCCCCCGATAATTCGAGGGCTTTTCAATCAGGCTTGATTAATGATTATCCGGCTTCTTGCGCGTCAGGGTCTTTTTTGAAAACCAGCACTTTTTGACGCGCCGGAAGGAAAACGCCCATCGTTGAAGAATCGTTGTTTTGCGCTTCTCCGGTCTTATCCGGTAACAACCTGCCGAAAGCCACCCTTGATGTTGTTAAAATGGTTTCTTTATCGCCTTCTGTTTCGTGATCGCCGTAATAGTCCAGCATTGCGTCTGTCAGGTGTCCAGTCTGCGATTTCAAAAGTTTTCTGTCCATTTTTCCCTTCATGTAGGCGGTATAGAAATGCCGCCATCGGTGATAGTCATACTTCTTTGTATCATCTTCCGAAAAACCAATTTTCTTTAATGCCCCACGCAACCCATCGACAAACAGGCCCGGACGCATGGGAATATTTTTTTTGTATGGTGTCCAAAAAACAAAACTGTCAGGAGTAACGCCCCACGGGTTAAGTTTTGCCAGTTCAATCAAACCATTCATCAAATCCGGGAAAGGTATATAAACCGTCCTTATCTCGTTATTCTTTGGTGTCTTTCGTTTATCGGTTCCGTTCCATGAACCATCGACATACAGGCAATCCGGCCCCAAATCTTGCGCTCGTAACGCCAGCACTTCACCGCTTCTCATTCCGGTTACACAGGCCAGCATATTGGCAATTTTGGCACGTTCATCTTTCCAGTCTGCCCTGAACAGCGCCGCCACCGTGGTGGGGTTTAATAAATTCCGTTTTTTCTTTGGCGCGGTGAACAGCAAATGCCCCCTGGTCGGGTCTATCGTTATCTTGCCTTTGGAGAAAGCCCAGCGAAGCGCCTTGAATCCCGCTTTAATAACTATGTTTCTTCTGGATGGAGATACTTTCTTTGTTCCCATGTAAGTTATAAAAGCGTCAATATCCGTTGCCGTTATCTCCCCCAGCAACCGGCCATTAAAGAACGGTTCCCAATACAGGGTTATCGCTTGCCCCTGTTTTCTGCAATGAACCATGTGGATACCGTCAGCTTCCCGAAGCCTCTCGCTTATGTAAGGCGAATTTTCCCAATCCCAAAAGTTTTTCAGGTACGCTATAAAATCCACCGCTTGCGGCGTTTCTTTTAAGACGTAACTTTTTACCCAACCCAGCCGCTTCATTTCAGCCAGCAGGGTTTCAGCCTCTGCCTCTGTTTTTATCTTTTTTGCGACATCTTTTAGGGACAATTCATGGACATTCGTAATCGCGCTCTTGTTGGGGATACCATCACGCAACCACAGAAAAGCCACTTTCATAGCCTCTTTTTCGTCTGTCTTTTTTGTAGACACAGGGCTAAGAACGTTTCCGTTCGCGTCCTTAAAAGACACGAAGTAATAGGGACGGTTTGACCGCTTGAAAACGGTAAAGGGATAGGTGTTCATAACATAAACTCCTAAAAGCCCGGTATTGAAATGTTTTACTGTACATTTTTGTACCAAGCCATATTCGTTTACATTATGAACGCCCATTGCTAGGGTAGTTCTTTCGTAATTCCTTACAACGTAAAGACTTACAATATGCCGGCGAAGGGACTTGAACCCTTATGAGGTCACCCTCGGTAGATTTTGAGTCTACTGCGTCTGCCATTCCGCCATGCCGGCCAATGGTGGATCTACTATACCCCAGACCGTGCCTCTAAGACAAGAGTCCGCTATTCCCCTAGGATCTTCACCAGCACCCGCTTGCGGCGCTGGCCGTCGAACTCACCGTAAAAGATCTGTTCCCAGGGGCCAAAGTGGAGCTTGCCACCGGTTACGGCGACTACCACTTCGCGGCCCATGATCGTCCTCTTCAAGTGCGCGTCGGCGTTGATCTCGCCGGTGTTGTGGCGGTAGGAAGAGACCGGCTCATGGGGCGCGAGTTTTTCGAGCCAGACGTCGAAATCGTGGTGAAGGCCGGACTCGTCGTCGTTGATAAAAACGCTGGCGGTTATGTGCATGGCGTTGACGAGGCATAGCCCTTCCTGTATGCCCGACTCCGCCAGCAGGGCTTCAACCTCGTCCGTTATATTGATGAAATCACGGGGCTTCTCCGTGTTAAACCACAATTCCTTTGTTAACGTTTTCATGCCGCTCAAAACGTGTACGCCAGGGAAATCTTGAAAAACCCGTTATCCTTGTACTGCCCGAGCTGCCCTTCCGAATCGCCGCCGAAGAAACCGCCGGATAACGCGAACCGGATGTCATCTTTGGCCCAGATGAGCGCGGGCATGACGGCAAAATCCTTGTCTTCTATACCACAGACCACCGCAGCCCGCAATTCAAGCTCATCCCGGAGGAATTTCTTTGAGAGCGACGCGGTAACCCTGGTCGACGTCAACGACATGCCGCCTTCAATGTCGAAATTTGCGCTCAGTATATTGTCACTTCCGAGTTTATCCTGGAACAGGCGTATGCTTTCATTTACCTGAAGGTTCAGATTGACGCCCATAAAAAGATCGCGATCAAAACCCAAAGACCACGCAGCAGAAGGATTATACACAGACCCATCGTCACCTTCAAAATCATCGGTGAGATTTGCTGCAAGCTCGGCACGGACATTAAAGCCGAACAGCACTTGCGCGTAATCAAGCCCGATCTGGTGATAAGGGTTATACAGAAAATCAACCTGAGGTATCGGGCTGGAAGAACTGTAAGTAAACCCCACCGATGGCTGGGGAATCCGCCCATAGTAATACTGCGCGCCAACGTCGGCGCTGCCAATGGTAGTGGTAAACCTGAGACCGGCTTGCGCGTAATCTAGCGTGGTCATATCCGGTTCCGTCACCGTTACCGGTATTGGCGGATTTGTCAGCAATTCCATCTGTGAAACCGCCCATCTTCCTGTCCTGGGAAGCTGGTGTGGCATAAACCACGGAACAAACACACCTTCGATCTTTGAAAAATCGCCAAACCGGTATGAAGCGTTGATAAGAGGCCGCGCAACCCTTACACTCAACAGGCTGATGTTATCCGCCATTTCCGTGAATACCTGCGAATAATCAAGTGGGTTAATCACGTCAAGCGGGCCGAAACTGTCGGCCTTGCCCCAGGTGATCTTCCGCAGTCCCGCCGTAACATCGAAATTACCGAAATAAGCACGCACATACGCTTCGTCTATGCTGACCGGTGAAGAAGACGGGCTGAGTTTCAGATCGACAACACCCTCGGCAAAGGATGTTCCTGCGGAGAAGCTGAGTTTCCCCGAAAAAATATCACCCAGCCGGACGTGATCCAGGCCTTCCGAAAAATCATCGATATACCCAATCATTGACGCTGATACTTCGCCGCCGACGGAGACATTCAAAGAACCGCTCGTGCCGCCTGAAAAGCCGAAATCATCGTCGCCAAACCCAAAGCCGAAATCCTGCGCCGAAAGCGACGCAGCTGTTATTGCTGTAATTAACAGAAGCATTATTCTCTTTTTCATCGAGTTCTCCCTGTTTCAAGATAGGCAGTGGTAAAAACCGATTCGGGAATCGGATCGTCGTACCTGACAATTTCGATATAGATGGTTGTTGAAGTACCCGCCCCCACCGTGGATATTTTTGTCTGCATGGGCGTTACGCGTCCCTGTATATCCCTGTAGTCGGACATCTCCATCAGTTTTATCACTTCCCCGCGGCGGTTGTACATTTCGGCCTTGTAGATGCGAAAATTGCTTTTATCTACCCACGATACATTTTTTGAATACTGATAGGAGCTGTCTTTCGGAACCGATTGAATGACATAACAGGCATTGCCGTTCAGCGTTTCCTCCCGCAGTAATGTGTGGGTATCGAGGGAAACGTCCCTGTCAATAAGCGAGATATCGTCATACGAAAAATCGGTGCCCATAAAACTGCCACTGCTTTCAGACGCCGAAATCCGCCGCACCCTGCCAAGACTCGGCAGGAAGATCCACTGGTCCGAGCCGCCAGAGGCATTGTCCATGGTCAGAAACCTTGTGCCGGCAACATTGGCGGGGCTCTGAAACACAATCACCGCACGGTTTCCGTTTGGGCCGTCTTTTGAATACTGGTCGATGACCCGCTCTGTTGTGCTTCCGTTTCTTGCCGTAATCACCAGGCGGGAACGGGTGGACATCGTATCCATTTGAAGCCGATCCCTCGCGGACTTCATTATGGAATCCGCGTCCTGGGCGTACAGAAGAGTTGCGCCTAATAGCAGCAGTGCCAATACGGAAATTCGTTTCATTGTTTGTTCTCCTTATAAATGAATTTTGGTTCAATCAAAGTAAGCAGGGC
>JGI24698J34947_10001651_pt1 | contig 11878 bp, 11 predicted proteins | sample TergutMp193P3_FD_34947 | JGI IMG/M metagenome (IMG submission 34947)
GTAGATTATTGTTTAGTAAAAAAGTAGATACATATTTGCTAATCAATACATTTTGCACATATCCAACTGGTTTATTCACGCTTAATGGAAATATCCTAATAGAAGATATACCAAATGTCAGCAAAGAAAAATGTGACGAGTTTATGTATTGGCTGGTTAATGGCCGTCCCGCTGAAAGAGCCTTCAAAAAATATCCAGACAGCCCATTTGTATTGAATTTTTATAAGAAAGAAAAAAAATTTATTGATTATTTTAATAATCTTTTTAAAGGGGAAATATTTATAGGAGATCGTTCTCTAGAAATAGCAAATAAAGTATATGCCCATAAAAAATTATTCCATAAAAAATAAAACGAATTATACTCATTTTTTTATTTCTCATTTCTTACAAGCCGATTGCGGGCTATAGTTCTGTAAAATACATATGTCATAAACTGGCTTTCACCTTTTCAATGGATGATTTAATTTCATCAAAGGTTTTTGTCCAACAGAACCAGGCCTCCACCTCGCCTTCGTTGTGCTTCTTGACGTAATTGCTCATGTTATTGAGATTTATGCCGAGAACCAATATGATGGTATTAGACGAAACCCCTTTGATCCTATTAGGCAATGTTTGCAATGGTACTGCGTACTCATGCTTTATATACCTCTTTATCAATAATGCTTCCCTGAGCAAAATGTCTCTTTCATTTGCCTGTAGTAATATCACTTTTGGCATACCACAAGTATAGTAGTAATTTTAATAATGCAATCTATAACGATATTCTAATTACCATAATGCTTTTCTAATAAAGCAACTTAGATATTGCATTTTTTTGAACGAATTCTACTCATGTTTCAGCTTCGCCTTTCTTTTGTAAGCATGTCCATAATAAAAACTTATGCCGTCTTTTCCATGTAACAATCTAAAAAATCTTCAGTTACACCTTTTATCTTACGTCTTTGACAAAGTGAATACAACTCTTCAACTGAAGAATATGGAAAATATCTTGGTTCTAAATCTCTAAACTGTTCTTTATTACATTCCTGCAAGACTTTATGTCTGTCCTCATCAGGCGCAACAATTACATATCTTGTCGGAAACGGTGGAAATAAATCCTTGAAATTTTTCATTCGAGAAAGCCCACTTGTTACTCCTGTAGTATGTTCTACCTCCATGACTGCAGGCATTAATCTACTATTTTTAAACCAAATACAATCAATAAGCAGAGCTGCTTTAACCGCCTCTTGATGAGCGATTAATAAACGCTCATCTTTCAATGATACAATAATCCCGTCCATTTCTCCCAATTTCTCATTATTGTATGTAATACTTTTATCATTCTGAGCTATCCATGTTCTAAAACCAAGTTGTCGTCCAATTAGGAACAAAGCTATTTGAATCTGTGCATGCCTTCTTTCAACTTCAATTTGAAGATCGCTTTGGGAATCATTGACAAATACTTTATTATCAGTTATTGCAAGAGATTCATAAATAGCTAATTGTGAAGGTATTTCAGATATTACTTTTTTGGTATTAATAGTATTCAGTACACCAAGTTTATGTGGAGTTGCTGGTTGCCATATTAAATGCTTATGACCTGCTTTTACTTTACTTGAAGATTGATTACTTTCAATTCTACCTGGATAAGTAATATGAAAACATGGGGTATATGCTAACAAACTTTCTAAAACAGAACGAGTATTATAACTTGCTCCTAATATCCTATCAATATTTATCGGAACTTCTTCTTGGACAGCATTTGCAACTCGCCAAATCATATTAGTAGAAATTGAAACTTCATCTGTACTCTCAATATTAACTCCAGATGCAGGATTTCCTCTTTTTATATATACAGGACCTTCAGGATGTTCAACACGTACAATTTTTATTTTGCCGCGATTAGATTGACCAATATAATCATAATATATATCTTTTCTCAAGTGATCTATTTCACTGACAATATTTGCTGCCGTAATAATCACAATGCAATTCCTGTAACAGATGTATCAAAGAAATTTGATATGGAGTTAGAAATACCTTTCGCAAGCAAATAAGGTACACCATTTCCTATAGTCTTAAATTTTTGAGTTAGGGACATATCCTCAGGCAGATAAAAAAATTTTGGTAGACTTTGAATTGCCAGAGCTTCTGCGACATTGAGCCTTCTTGGTTCGGTAGGATGAATATGTACCTCATTATTGCCATAAGCAGCGGTAGGGGAGTATCTGTATCTATGCAATCGCTTGTAAGATTTTTTTGATACATCACCTTCATCAATGGACTCAAATTTCACTAAACCTGCTCTTGGTATAAATTGATCGCCAGTATTATAATGATTACCAACATCATTCTTAGAAAACCAATGACTAACAGTTAGTTCACTAATAATATTTTCCGGGACAGAAATTTGCTCTTGAAACTTATTTTTTGTCGGCCAGTCTAAATGAAATACATCCGTTTTATTATGAAGCTTAAATTTTTTCCAATCAAAAGTAGAAATACTAATCTGTTGCTTTAAAAGCTTCTTTTTAATGCCAAAAAGTATTATTCTATCCCTGTCTTGAGGAACACCAAATTCAATAGAATTTACCAATTCTTCGGTAGTTACATAACCAGTAGAATGTATTCTCTCTTTCATTTCTTCATAAAAATTACGATGTTTTCTTGTTCTCCATAGTCCTTTGACATTCTCAAAAACAAAAAAATCAGGTTGTAAATCACAAATAAGGTAAAAATATATTCCTGTTAGTTTTCCATTATCACCATTTTTACCTTTATTCTTACCTCCCACAGAAAAGTCTGGGCACGGAGGCCCTCCAATAAAACCTGTTAGGTTATTGAGCTTTTGCTCTTTTTTTAATCGTTGCCGTAGAAATTTATTATTTTCATTAAGTAAATAATTCTCAATACTGATGCTGGAATACCCATACTTCGGCTGTTTGTAATTATTCCTTTCCCTAACAAACTTATAAGCATCCAAAAATACCTCACAAAATTCATTAACGAAGACAATATCATATCCACTGTCCTCAAAACCTAGATCTAAGAGACCACTACCAGCGAAAAATGAAAAAACTGACACATTCTTAGCCATGTATCTTCTTCATAAGTTATATTATAGTATAAAAATGATTCCGTCAATAATTAATTTATTATTTTTTGTGTTATAAGTTATAGTATTATTACTCAGTTATTCTGAAAAAATTTCAAGCCTTTCTGTATATCACGACGACCATCCTCCTCCCCCTTGCCCCCTCCCCCCAATCCACGCTACACTACACCCAAAGGAGACCCACTATGCTCTATCCGAAACGCGAACAAAAGCTTACCCACGAAGATTTTAAGAACCCCTCAAGTGAATACAGAGCCACACCTTTCTGGGCATGGAACACCACTCTTGATAAGGATGAACTTGTCTGGCAAATAGACCAGTTTAAGAAAATGGGGTTTGGCGGATTTCACATGCACGTCAGGACGGGAATGGCCACGGAATACCTGAGCGAGGAGCATATGGGCATAGTCCGGGCCTGCGTGGAGAAAGCCCGAAAGGAGAAGATGCTTGCGTGGCTTTACGATGAGGATCGCTGGCCGTCGGGCGCTGCGGGAGGCATACTTACCAAAGATCCCAAGTACAGGATACGCTACCTCCTTTTGACGCGCAGACCATACGGGTCGCCCACGGAAGATGCCAGTGGAAGACGTATCTGGAATGCTCCGGGGAGAAGCGAGAACGGGGAACTTGTCGCCTGCTTTGATGTCGTGCTGGGTAAAAATGGTGACATTGAGAGTTACAAGACCATCGGTGAAAAGGATACGGCTGCTGGTTTCAAGCTCTACGCCTATATCGAAACCGCCCTGCCCAATCCCTGGTTCAATAACCAAACCTACGCGAATACCCTGGACAAGGCGACCATTCGTGAGTTTATCCGCATTACCTACGGAACCTATGAGAGAAACTTCAGGAAGGATTTTGGCGGTATTATTCCGGCGATATTTACCGACGAGCCTCAGTTTACGATTAAGGGAACTTTGAACTTTGCCCAGGAAGACAAGGATGTTTCTTTGCCCTGGACTTTCGATATCGAAGAGACTTACAGGGTAGCGTATAATGGTGAAAGCCTTGTAGGAGGCATTCCGGAGCTGCTCTGGGATCTGTCGGGGGGCAGGGTCTCTGTTATTCGCTATCATTACCACGATCATGTCGCGGAGCGTTTCGCGGCGGCCTTTGCGGATCAGTGCGGCGCCTGGTGTGCGGAAAACGGCATCATGCTTACCGGCCACATGATGGAAGAACCCACGCTGGAAAGCCAGACCCACGCCCTGGGTGAAGCAATGCGCTCCTACCGCTCTTTCCAGCTGCCCGGAATCGATATGTTATGCGACAGGCACGAATTTACCACCGCCAAACAGGCGCAATCCGGCGCAAGGCAAAACGGCTTCCCCGGCACCTTGTCGGAACTCTACGGGGTCACCAACTGGAATTTTGATTTCCGGGGGCACAAGCTCCAGGGAGACTGGCAGGCCGCCCTGGGGGTCACCGTCCGGGTGCCGCACCTCTCCTGGGTTTCCATGAACGGCGATGCGAAGAGGGACTATCCTTCTACCTTCAATTATCAGTCCCCCTGGATCGCGGAGTATCCGTATGTGGAGGATCACTTCGCGAGAGTCGCCTCGGTTATGACAAGGGGCAAACCTGTCTGCCGTGTCGGTGTTATCCATCCCATAGAAAGTTTTTGGCTGCATTGGGGCGCGAAAGAAAAAACAGCCGCCATACGAGAGGAGATGGATGAGAAATTCCTCTCCTTGTGCAGTTGGCTCCTGCGTGGGCTCATTGACTTTGACTACATCTGCGAGTCAACCCTGCCCAGGTACTGCAAAACGGCGGACATCAACGTAAATGGCTTTCCTGTGGGGGCGATGAAATATGATGTCATCATCGTTCCGGCCATGGAGACCATTAGGCAAACTACCCTGGAACGGCTTGAGTCGTTCAGAAATGCCGGGGGAAGGCTGCTCTTCCTGGGAGAGCCGCCGGCAAACCTCGACGCTTATCCCAACGACGGCGGAAGGAAACTCTGGGAAAGAAGTGAGCGAATCGGCTTTGAAAGATTACGCATACTGGACGCCCTCAAAGACGTTCGTGAGATCGATATTCGTGGCAGTTCCGGATCACAGACAAGTGATCTCCTTTACCAGCTCAGGGAAGAGGCGGACGGCATCCGCTGGCTTTTCATCGCGCACGCCGACAATCCAAAAAATCCCGACCTTCCCAAAGGCGATGTAATCAGGATACGGGTTCGGGGCGAATGGGCTGCAACGTTATACGAAACCATAAGCGGGGAAATTATCCCCCTGCCCGCAGACTGGCAGAACGACTGGACTACCATCGAGCGGCCCCTCTACGAACACGACAGCATCCTTCTCAAGCTGGATAAATCGGAGCCCGTCAAACCCGGTGCGGAGCCACGGCTCATTACCAGCGCCATCGGGTACGAAGGCAAAACCACCCTCGCGGTGCCTCCTTCTTGTGTCCGCTTTACGGGCCCTGTACCGGTTACGCTGGAAGAGCCCAACGTGCTGCTCCTTGATATGGCAGAGTACGCCCTGGATTCGGCTGATTACAGGCCCAGGGAGGAAGTTCTCAAGCTTGATAATATCCTCAGAACTGAACTGAATTGGCCGATACGGGGCAACCAGGTTGCCCAACCCTGGGTAGAACACGACAAGAGCACTCCTCACACACTAAAATTGCGTTATACGTTTGAAAGCGAAATCGCGCTGTCCGGCGCGGAGCTGGCCCTGGAAAATGCCGCCAAAGCCACGGTAACGCTTAACGGCGAAAAAGCCAGCCCGGTAAACGGCTGGTATGTGGACAAGTGCATAGGCAAAATTGGCCTTCCCGCAATCAAACCGGGAACCAACGTTATGGAGGTGAGCATCCCATACGGCCGTAAAGTTGATATTGAAGCCATGTACCTCCTGGGCGATTTCGGCGTCAATGTAACCGGAGCGTCATGCGTCATAACCAAACCCGTCCGCGCCCTGGCCTTCGGGGACATCACGCGCCAGGGCCTGCCCTTCTACGGCGGCAACCTCACCTATCATCTGGAAGCGGAAACACAGGGGGAGAAACTCACCATCCGTGCGACCAATTACCGGGGACAGCTTTTGAAGGTTAAGGTGGACGGAAAGGGCTACGGCCCTCTGGTTTACTCTCCGTATCAGGTAGAAGTCCCCGTTAAAACGGGTAAGCATAAAATCGACCTTATGTATTTTGGCAGCAGGATCAACACCTTCGGCCAATTGCACTGTGTAGAAAGGGCCCCTTCGTTCTGGTGGGGACCCAACTCGTGGCGTACCGTCGGCTCCAACTGGTCATATGAATACAATTTATGGCCACAGGGAGTGCTGAAATCACCGGAGATAGTCTGAGAAAGATAAACCTTAAACAGGAAGAATGATATGCAAAAATTATCAGATCGAACAGCGAACTTCACCGATTCTGTCATCCGGCGCATGACACGCGTTTCATTGCGGTATAACGCAGTGAACCTCTCGCAGGGATTTCCGGATTTTGAGCCGCCAAAGGAGATACTGGATCGCCTGGCGGAAATCTCCCACACGGGTCCGCACCAGTATTCGATTACATGGGGCGCGCAAAATTTCCGTGAGGCGTTGGCAGAAAAACAGTCGAAGCTAATGGGAAGGCAAATTAACCCTAACGGTGAAATCGTTGTCACCTGTGGCAGCACTGAGGCAATGATGGCGGCGATGATGACGGTGGCCAACCCCGGCGACAAGGTTATCGTATTCTCGCCATTCTATGAAAACTACGGCGCGGACGCGATCCTCTCCGGCGCTGAACCGGTTTACGTCCCGCTGTACCCGCCCGCTTTCAATTTTGACGCAAATGAACTGGAAGCCGCGTTCAGGCAGCGTCCCAAGGCGCTTATCCTATGCAACCCTTCAAACCCGTGCGGCAAGGTATTCACCCGCGATGAATTAACCGTCATCGCGGACCTGGCGAAAAAGTATGACGCCTATGTCATCACAGATGAAGTGTACGAGCATATCGTTTACGCGCCGCACACGCACACGTATATTGCCACCCTGCCGGGGATGTTCGAGCGCACGCTGTCGTGCAGCGCGCTTTCAAAGACGTACTCCATCACAGGCTGGCGCCTCGGCTATATCATCGCGCCAGAGGAGATCATCGACACCGCTAAAAAGGTTCACGACTTTCTAACGGTGGGAGCCGCCGCGCCTTTGCAGGAGGCGGCGATTCCGGGATTGCGTTTCGGGGCATCGTATTACAGCGCCCTATTGCAGACATACACAGAAAAACGCGAACTATTCCTGAAGGGCCTCGATGATCTGGGCATTAGCCACACAACGCCGGACGGCGCTTACTATATTCTTCTCGATATTTCCGAATACGGATACGATAGCGACATTGTTTTTTGTGAAAAACTTGCAGAGAAAGTTGGCGTGGGTGCTGTACCCGGTTCCAGCTTTTTCAGGGAAAACGTCAATCATTTGATACGGCTTCATTTTGCAAAAAAGAACGAGACACTATATGAAGCGCTGAATCGCCTGGAAAAGATGAAGAAAATAATGATCGTTAGGTGATACGTTCAAATCCGATTAATTGCTTTCCCTTTGCCTGTAAAATTGTCGAATGTATCTTTCAGGGTTTCATGTTTGACCAGTGTAACATCAAACCTGAATAGCCTAAATATTATTTGAATGCAAAAGCCGATGGCAATTACAGAAATTACCGTTCCGATCCAAACCATTCCACCCAACACCCATCCAATTACCGTTACCAATAATTCGATTGCGCTCCGGCATATACCTACAGGTAATTTTGATCTTCGGGCCAGCACAACCATCAGGTTATCCCTCGGCCCAACGCCAAAAGCTGACTTGATGTAAAAGTATGAGCCGATGGCAAGGATAAATAATCCCGCAATCAGCATTATTATGCCAATTAATGGATTCTTTGCCCTTGGAATAAAATCAATAAAAAAGATGATATCAATAAAAACCCCGGTGAGTATCATACTGGCTATTGTCCCCAAACCCAGTTTTTCACCCAGGATTGTAACTATCAATACTATTATAATCCCGACGATAATTGACGTGATCCCTATGCTCAATCCAATTGTGTTCGCCAGTCCCACATGGAATACTTCCCATGGGGCATATCCTATGTCAGCATTAATCATTATGACGATTCCAAGCGCATAAAAGACAAGCCCTGTTATCATGTTTAAAAGGCGTATCAAAAGATGTTTCATGTTTCCTCTAATACAGGTAATTCAATTATAATTGACCAGGAATTTTCCCTTTATCCCAATTCGTTTAATATGAATCTACAGCTCTTTTTACCCATGCTCATTAATGCTGATGTAATGATCTCCACATCAAGCTTTTTCCCAAGCACGGTTTCCAGATGATGTTTTACATGATTACCGCAGCAATAGCAGTAAGTTTTTGACATTTCTTTATCCATTATAACTTTAAGACAGGAACACCGTTTTTCCTGAACCGTTTCGTCAAAGAATACCACTTCATATTTACCTGCCCCAATCACTTTTATTTCATGGCCGAAAACATAATGGGTCTCATTTATCGCACGGATTCTTTCTTCAGGTGTTTTAAATTCCTTATTAACAGTCTTGCATAATATATGCCTCTTTCCTTCAAGACAACAGGCGCAGTCTCCTCGGACTTTCTTTCTTGTTTCATCATCAAGCAGTTCGTCCATTACATTCATCGCGTTAAAAAACCATTCTGCTTTTTCCTCCTTTTTTCCGGTCTTTTTTACCTGCTTTCCGGACTTCATTATTTTTTCGCGAATACCGTCACTGATTCCATGTTTTTTCAGACTTTGATTCAGATCCTCAATTTTGCTGTCTTCATATTCTCTGATATAATTCTCGTCTTTCCAGTACTTCCACGTAGCCATATCTCTTTCCTCCTTTTTTTTTAAACTTCTCCTTTTGAACACTGGTCATGTAGAGAGGTTATGGAGATCCCCCCAAAAAACCGCCTTTAAGGCGGTTTAGAATGGAAATTCACTCAGGCGATACCAGCGTCATGACTTTTATTGGGCATTTTGTTACGCAATTCCCGCAGCTCGTGCATTTAGTGTAATCCACCGCTGGAATGCCGTTGACCATTTTTATGCACTGTTCCGGGCAATTCTTTACGCATAACTCGCACTTGATACACCCTGACTTGCAGCTCTTTGCCACCATTGTTTTGACAGCGTTAAAGTTGGAACAGAGGGCGATCGCACCTTTCTGATCCTTTGGGATGATTCGGATAATGCGTTGTGGACATTCCGTCGCGCAGGCCCTGCATCCGGTACAGCGCGCGGGATCAATATGGGGAATACCGTCTTCCCCCATGGTTATGCTGTTAAATTGGCAGACCTTCACGCAATCGCCGAAACCCTGACAGCCCCACGAACAGCGTTTGACGCTTCCGGTGGAAATTTTCGCGGCGCGGCAGGTTTTTACGCCGACGTACTCCCCTTTTGGCAAAGCCTTGTCACCTGTTCCCCTGCAGGCCAGAACCGCCACCATTGGCTTCACCTCGGCGGAGCCTCCCACCAGGGCGGAGAGCTTTTCTGCCACGGCCTGACCGCCAACGGGGCAAGCGCCTGGTGTTGCAAGGCCCCCGGCTAGCGCGGAGGCATAACCGTCACAGCCGGGGAATCCGCAGGCCCCGCAGTTGGCCCCGGGCAAAAGCTCCCGTATCTGGCCTATGAGCGGGTCTTCTTCTACCGCGAAAAACTGCTTGAAGAATCCCAGGGCAAAGCCAAGGGCAAAGGCAAGGGCAAGGGCAAAAAGGGCGGTAATCAGTACAACACTCATGACAGCCTCCTATTTTACCAGACCCGAAAAGCCCATAAAAGCTATCGAAAGCAGGCATGACGAAACGAACAAAATGGGTGTTCCCTTGAGGAAAGCCGGAATCGGGCTCGTTTTTATTCGTCGCCGTATGCCTGCCAACAGCAGCATCGAAAGAAGGAAGCCGAGGGCAACACCGATGGCGTAGACAACGGCTTCGATAAAATTATACCCGTTTGATATACTGTCCAATGTCACCGCGAGGATCGCGCAGTTGGTCGTGATCAGTGCCAGGTAAATCCCCATGGCGTTGTATAGCCCAGGGGCGGATTTTTTGAGGTAGAATTCCACAAGCTGCACAAGGGAAGCGATGACCAGAATGAAAACGAGGAGCTGGAGAAACACGAGCCCCAAAGGTTCAAGGATGAATTTGTAAATCGGCCAGGTTACGCAGGTGGCAAGAACCGTAACAAAGGTGACCGCGATGCCCATTCCTACGGACTTGTTCTCATCAGTGCTCATCCCGATAAAGGGGCAGAGCGCGATGAATCGCATGAGAACCACGTTGTCAATCAAAAAAGCGGTGATGAATATTTTAAACAGATTCATTATTGCCTCCCGAGGGCTTGAGCCGGGATTTTAAAAAGAGGTTAAGACTGAGGAAAAGGGAGAACACAAAGAAGCCTCCCGGCGGCAGCACAAAAAACAGTATGGGCGTGAAACTGTCGGGAAGAACCTGAAAACCAAAGATTGCGCCTGATCCGAGGAGTTCCCGAATCAGGGAGATACCTACAAGTACCCAGATGTAACCAAGGCCCATGCCAAGAGAGTCGGCGATGACATTGGGGAGAGGCTGCTTCGATGCGTAACCTTCAACCCGGCCCATGATGATGCAGTTAACGACGATAAGGGGGATGAAAACCCCCATCGCTTTTGAAAGATCCGGGAACCACGCTTTTAGCACATAATCGATAACCGTGGTAAAGGCTGCGATGACGATGATGAAAACCGGAATACGTATTGAGTCGGGAATGAGCTTTCTGAAAGCGCTGATGACCACTTCCGACATGAGCAGCACAAAAGTCATCGAGATCCCCATGCCGATGCCGTTTGCCACTTCAGTCGTGACAGCCAGCGAAGAACAGAGGCCAATCATCAGCATCAGCAGGGGATTTTCCCGAATAATGCCGTTGACGAAAATTTTACCGAGTTGTTTGAAACCGGAGTCTTTCACCTGATGCCTCCCTGAGAAGCAAACCACGCCGAAGCGGCTTCACCCGCGGCCTTGACCTCCGCAGCCACCGCCCTGCTTGTGATAGTCGCGGCGGTAATGGCGACCACATCCTGCTTCACTTCAAAGGGATCGCTCACACTCTTTCCGGCAAATTGGTCGTAAAAGTGGATACCCCTCGACCTGTCAATATAATAAGTGGCGGAGGCCGCATTAGCCCCAAGCCCCGGAGTGTCGCTGTGCTCAAGGATCTTCACCCCGCTTATCTTGCCGTCCACGCCCACCCCCACGAGAACCTTAATCGCCCCGTTGTAACTGGCACGGGAAGTCCTCAAAGCCGCCCCTATGATTTCATTGGGGTTTCGCATGGCCGCAAACGCGCCGTCCGCTTCAATCGTAACTGCCGGATCGGGGCTTTTGATATTCTCTATTGGGTTAAAGAAATCAGCGTCGGGGAAAAGTTCGCTTAGCGCCGCGTTAAGATCATCCTGCTGGCGCTGGGCAATGACCTTCTCCGTTCCAGCGTAGACGAAAGCAAGACCCACACAGGCTGCGGTCGCGTACAGGGCCAAAACTATGCCGAGTTTCAGCATCCCCGCGAAGCCGCCTTTTTTTTCGCTCATTTCGCCCCTCCTTTCGCCGCAGCTTTTTTCGGTACATACCCGTACTTCTTCTGGAGCAGTCTATTGAGGAAAGGCGTAACGGCGTTCATGATGAGGATGCCGTAGGTCACCCCTTCCGGGTAATTCCCCCAATGGCGGATAAGCACGATTATGAGCCCGGCGCCAAAACCGAAGATGAGTTT
>JGI24698J34947_10001652_pt1 | contig 11877 bp, 13 predicted proteins | sample TergutMp193P3_FD_34947 | JGI IMG/M metagenome (IMG submission 34947)
GAGAGAGAGAGAGAGAGAGAGAGAGAGAGAGCAAAAAGCGTGCCAACTTCAGCATTTTGCGAAAAATTTTTCACTTTTTTTTCAAAATCGTAAAACATCGAACACTTCTTGATAATAAGCATACAATATTGTAGGGCGGTTGTCAATAAAGAGATTTTCGGGGATTAAGTTGTGTTTTTTTTAGGATTTTACTTCTTTGGCGGCTTTTGGCTGTATCGTAATCCGCATTCCGAGCTTATCAAGGGCGTTAAAGACCGTTTCTATATTCGGTTTACGCTCGCCGGAAAAGCTTTTGTAAAGTCCCTCACGGCTCACACCCATTTCTTCCGCCATGCGATTGACACCTCTTGCACGAACTACATCACCTATCGCGCAAATAAGTCCGGCTGGGTTGTTTTCATCAAGAGCAACTTGAAGATACGCCGCTATGGATTTTTCGTTGTCAAGATAATCAAGTATGTCCCATCGGGTTATTTTTTCCTTCACCATTTCAGTCCTCCCTTGCTTGTTTTTTCGCTTTTTTAATATCTTTTCTTTGCGTCTTTTTTATTCCCGCCCGTAATACCAGGACTATTGTATCGTTGTCCAACCTTTCGAAATAAACCCTGTACCCTGGACCGTAATGAATACGGAGTTCAAAGAGTTTTTCGCCTACCGGCTCACAATCACCGAAAAAATCCTCAGTCTCTATCCTCCTTATCCGGCGGGCTATGTGCGCCTTTCCTATCTCATCTTTCAGCGCATTAAACCACTTTGCGAAAGTTTCTGTTTTCTGTACAATAGCCATTTGTGATCCTGGTATAACTCAACTGTAACCAATTGATTACAAGGCGTCAAGCGCATTCGCCGTAAAATTATGTATTCTGCTCTCAATATTCGACCTAAAAATATGCATTCCTTCCTTGACATTCGACGTAAAAATATGCATAATTGAATATGCTTAAGCGAAAAATTATCGATCACCTGGAAAAATGGAAAAACCGTCCCCGAAAAATGACGCTTCTTGTAAAAGGCGCACGGCAGGTGGGGAAGACATACAGCATTATGCAATTCGCAAAAAAAAATTATCAGCACTTTGTTAATATCAACTTCGATGAAAATCCGGGCTACAAGGCGATTTTCGAAGGCGATCTTGATGTGGAGACGCTTATAAAGCAAATAACGCTGCGTGTTCCCGGGGTGCGGATGATTCCCAAAAAGACGCTGATTTTTCTGGATGAAATTCAAAACTGTCCCAAGGCTCAGACCGCTTTAAAATTTATCAGCCAGGACAGACGTTTTGATTGCATAGCGACAGGTTCACTTTTGGGAATTATGAATAAAGAAATCCCTTCATACCCTGTTGGTTATGTCGAGCATATTGAAATGTATTCAATGGATTTTGAGGAATTTCTTTGGGCAAATGATATTTCAACCACATCTATCGCCGATATCAGAGGATATTTTGAACGAAAAGAAAAAGTCCCTCCGGCGATGCATAATCGTATGATGGAACTTTTCAGGGAATATATAGTCGTGGGCGGCATGCCCAGGGTAGTACAGGAATTTACAGACACACATAATTTTAATACTGTTTTGAATATACAGAGGGATCTTATAAGCGATTACGCGAATGATATTGCCAAATACGCGGTTGGCTCTGAAAGAGTCAAAGCCCGTTCCTGTTTTTTTTCCATTCCAAAACAACTCGCGAAGGACTACAAAAAATTCCAATACGGCATTGTGGAAAAAAAAGGGACGGCCAGAAAATTTTCAGGCAGCCTCGAATGGCTTTATGAGGCCGGCATAATAATCTTCTGTTATAACCTTCGCGCTCCTGAACTGCCGCTTGACGGCAACGCCATGAATGACGCCTTTAAGGTATATATGCGGGACACCGGCCTGTTAACAGCTATGCTTGAAGACGGCACACAGGCCGATATAATTGACGGAAAATTGGGTATTTACAAAGGCGCGCTTTATGAAAACATAATAGCTGACATTTTTGGCAAACTTGGAAAAAAGCTGTATTATTATGAATACCGCAGCCAAATAGAGATAGACTTTTTCATCAGGCGGAATTCCAAAATCCACGCGGTGGAAGTTAAATCCGCGGGAAATACAAAATCAAAATCCATGAACAATATTCTGAAAAATTACGGAATAGAACATGGCATAAAACTTTCATCAAATAATGTAAGTGTGTCTGAAAAAGTCGATATGTTTCCGCTCTACATGGCGATTTTTTTATGAACGTTGACATGCATTGAATTTCCATGATACAATCCAAACCGAGTTAATCTTCACAAAAGGGAAACAGATAATGCCGTATCGTTACGAAACCCACTGCCACACAAAAGAGGGCAGCGCATGCAGCGTGGCGCCGGCAGCGGAACTGGTTGAGTTTTACCGTGAAATGGGATACAGCGGATTATGCGTGACCGACCATTTTACGGGGAACAGCACGCTGCCCGCCGATACGCCGTGGAAAGAACGCGTCGAGTTTTACCATGATATATACACAAAAATGCGCGACGCGGGCGCAAAAAACGGGTTTAAGGTTTTTTTCGGAATTGAACCCACCTATGCGGGCAACGATTTTTTGATAATCGATCCGTCGAAGGAATGGCTGCTGGAAAACGGGGACGCGTTCAGCGGAAAATTAGGCGATTTGCTTTCGAAGGCCCGCAAATCCGGCGCGTTCGTTTCACACGCGCACCCGTTTAAGGAAGCGGACTGGATTGAGTATATCAGGCTGCTGCCGAGATGCGTTGACGCCGTTGAAATCTATAACGCGAACGGTTCGGCGTTTATAAACGGAGCGGCGAAGGGCTATGCCGAATTATACGGTTTACCCGCAACAGCCGGGTCGGACCTGCACAGAACAGATCAGTTATTATTGAGCGGTTTGGAAACGGACGCGCCGTGCGAAAGCGCACTTGATTTGATACAGGCGGTAAAAAACAGCGCGGCGCGCATTTTTACGATAGAGCGAAAACAATGACGGCTCCTGCCTGCCATGCAGGAAGGGTGTTTCCATGACCACCCTGATAATTGAGTTTTCCTGCGCTACGGTTTGTATTTTTTTAACGCTGGTATTTCCATCGGGAAAGCACAGGCTTTGGCTTCTGCCTGCCGCGTTCATCCTGTCGTTTGCGGGTGACGTATTTATGGGACGCCGCTCGACCGGCATGAATTATATTTACGGTATCCTGTTTTACTTTATGGCGCATATATGTTTTTCACTTTACGCGTTATGGGAAATATCAAAGGGCAGGATCTCGCGGCCTGTTTTCGCGGCGGTAACAGTTCCGTATCTGGTATTTTACTTCGCGTTTCTCCTGCCGTCCCCGCGGTTAAATGAAAATTTGTTTTTGGCCGCCGCCGTATTTCTCTATCTGCTGATATCATGTTTTGCGTTGGCAGCCTCGGTTAATTATAGCGGGGGTCTTTCGGTGTCATGGATTTTTACCGCGGGCATACTTTGCTTGTTATTTTCGGATACGATAATCGCCCTGGGAGATTTTGTGCGGTACAGAGGATTATCTTTTTTGGTAATGCCGCTTTTTTACGCGTCGCATATTCTCATCGTACTCTCGGTAACATTGAAAAGTGTTCTTTCCCGGAAAAAAAACACTTCACAATAACCGCCCGCTCCCCTACTCCCTTACTCCCGTCCTTATATCATCCAGAGTTTTTGTTTCCTCTGTGAGAACTACCTTGTGGTACTCTTTCTGCTGTTTGTCCTTCAGTTTATCCAGCACCTTCCTGTCCTTTGACGCTTCAAGGAACGCCTCTCTGGCCTGCTCAACTTTCATCTCCGCGAGGGTGATTTCCTGTAAAAGTTCCTCAGTGAGGTTATCCAGCCTCGTGATGTAAAACATGTACTGCTGTATCATCACCGCGCTGTTTCCGGGGGCAAACTGTTCCGCCGCCGCCCTCACGCGTTCACGGCCGACGGCATAGAGCCTCGACTCCAAATCGGCCAGAACGCCTATAGCCCTGCCCAGCTCGATTTTCGCTTCGTCTTCGTAGAATTTTCTTAGATTGAGGACTTTCTCAAGACCGAACGAGAATGCTTTCATGATTGGTTTCAACTAACGCCATATCGGGATCGTCTTCCTCTTCTTCCCTGCTCTTGAAGATCATCTTCGGAACGTACACTTCCATTTCATCTTCCGGAATCTCAACACCCGCAATCCCGCCAAGGGCGTTAAGGGTTTCAGGCACCGTCGATTTTTCGTCCACCGCCTGAATGAGGAACTTCTCTATATCCTCACGTTTGGCAATCGCATTGTCTATCCCCGGATTGGAACCCTGTCTGTACGCTCCGACGTTGATGAGGTCCTCGGAATCGGCGTAATCCGCCATGAGGCGCCGGATTATCCCGACGGCTTTTTTTGTTTCCGTTCCCGACACGACATTGGCAAGACGCGAAATGCTTGCCAGCACATCAACTGCCGGGTAATGGTAACGCTGCGCAAGATTCCTTGAAAGGATCAGATGCCCGTCGAGGATTCCCCTTACCGTGTCCGAAACCGGCTCGTCCATATCGTCGCCGTCAACCAGTATCGTATAAAAACCGGTTATCGTTCCCTTTTCGGAAGTGCCGCAGCGTTCAAGCAGCTTTGGCATGGAATCGAACATTGAGGGCGGATAGCCGCGCGTAGCAGGAGGTTCGCCGGAAGCCAGGCCTATTTCACGAATCGCGCGGGCAAAGCGGGTCAATGAATCAAAGAGAAGCATAACGTCAAGGCCCTGATCGCGGAAATATTCCGCCACGGCGGTGGCGACATAAGCGCCCCTGAGCCTCGCCAGAGGGGGTGAGTTTGACGGGGTCACGATAACTACGCTGCGGGCAAGACCCTCGGGACCGAGATCGTTTTCGATGAACTCGTTCACTTCCCTGCCGCGCTCGCCGATTAGGGCAATCACGTTCACGTCGGCGCTTGTGTTACGCGCAATCATGCCAAGGAGGGTAGATTTCCCGACGCCTGACCCGGCGAAGATGCCGAGCCTCTGGCCCCTGCCCACGGCAAGGAGCCCGTCAATCGCCCGGATGCCGGTGCTTATCCGCTCTTTGATCCGGGGCCTGTGATAGGGGTCGGGCCCGGTCGCCAGCGCCGGGTAACGTACCGAAGACTCAATGCCGGGCTTTCCGTCAAGGGGTTTCCCCAGGGGATCGAGTACCCTGCCCAGAAGTTTCGGCGAAACCGCCACATCAAGGCACGAACCGGAGGCAATCACACGGCAGCCGATTTCGATGCCGCCGGTTTCGCCGTAAACCATGAGCTGAACGATCTCGCCCCGGAGGCCCACAACCTCGGCCAGAATATGCTCCCGTGTCTCGTCATTCAATTCTATACGGCAAATTTCGCCTATCACCGCCTGGGGTCCCCTGCTTTCAATAAGAAGGCCCTGCACGGCTGTGATATGCCCCACGCACTTAATCGGATCGATTAGGTCGGCGGTTCTCAGGTATTTCTCAAAAATGCTGCCCATGTTATACTCCGGCGGCTTCGGCTTTCGGCGTCGATCTGATGGGGGAAAGCTCCAGTATCTTCGCTTCCAGCTCCCCAAGCTGGCTTGTTATGCGGGCGTCGATCTCGCCGAAGTCGGTTTCAATGACGCAGCCCCCTTCATCCACGGTGGAATCCTCAACCACCTGTAATGACTTTGCCCCTTCAACAAGGCTGATAAAATCTTTCGTATGCGATGTGGTGAGTTTTAAATCCGCGAGGTTTACACGGATGATGATGTTTCCCCTGCCCTTCACCTTTCGCAAAGCCTGAATTACATTGGAAACGATAACGGTGCGCTGACTTTCGGTAATGGCCTTGACAACCTTCCTCGTGATAATAAGCACCAGATTGATAATTTCCTGTTCGGTTTCCTGCAGAATTTCGGTTCTTTTATCCTGCGCCCTCTGTAAAACCGTCTGCGTTCTCTGAATCAGGCGTTCCACTTCGGCTTTGCCTTCGGCATAGCCGGCTTCCCGGCCCTCGGTGCGTCCCGCTTCTACAGCCTCTTTTCGCTCGTTGTCAAGGGTCGCACGCGATTCGGCCTCCATCTGTTTGACCCTTTCACGAGCCTCCGTAACTAGTGATTCCGCTTCGTCTTCAGCCCGGTGTTTTATATCTTGAGCTTCTCCGGTACCGCGCTCAATTTCTTTGGCTGCCGCGTCTTCAGCTTCTTTTATGATGAGTTCCGCTTCCGCTTTGGAAGAGACCATCATCGCTTCCTTTTCGGTCTCCCATTGGGCTTTGAATTGTTCCGCTTCACGGTGAAGATCATCCGCGGTGGGCCCCAAATATACTTCGGGGGCCTCAGGCTCTTCTTCTGACGTTTCATCATCCTGGGCCGGATTGGGAAATCCGAAGGACGACGGCGGGGCTTCGAGAAAGACCTTGGCGTCGATAACCGCGACTTCACCGGGCCTGAATACTGTTTTGGCCATGTCAAAACCTCTTACACAACCAGTTCGTCCTCACCGGCGCGGGCGATAACAATTTCACCTGTGTCTTCAAGATGCCGTATAATGGAGACGATCTTCTGCTGGGATTCTTCCACATCTTTCAACCTGACCGGGCCCATATATTCCATGTCTTCCTTGAGCATGCTCGCGGCGCGCTTACTCATGTTCCTGAAAATCTTGTCCTGAACTTCCGTATCAACACTCTTGAGCGCTTTGGCCAGTTCCGCGGAATCCACTTCACGCATAACCTTCTGAATCGAACGGTCGTCAAGCATGACAATGTCTTCAAACACGAACATTCTCTTCTTGATCTCTTCCGCCAATTCCGGGTCCTCGTCCTCAAGGGCTTCAATGATCTGTTTTTCCGAAGCCCTGTCAACCAGGTTAAGGATTTCCACGATACTTTCGACGCCGCCGGCCGCGGAGTAATCTTCGCTTGACAGGGTTGAAAGTTTCTTCTCCAATACGCGCTCTACTTCACGCAAAACTTCCGGGCTTGTCCTGTCCATTTGCGCTATACGGCGGGCAACATCGCTTTGCTGCTCGTGGGGAAGGTTTTGCATAATGATCGAAGCTTTTTGCGGCTCAAGATAAGCCAGAATGAGCGCGATAGTCTGCGGGTGTTCCTGTTGAATAAAGTTCAAAAGATGCGCGGGATCCGTTCTGCGGATGAAGTCAAAGGGCCGTACCTGAAGGCTCGATGTGAGACGGTTGATTATGTCTATTGCCTTCTGGCTGCCCAGGGATTTTTCCAGAAGCTCCCTGGCGAAGTCAATACCGCCTGTAGAGATGAACTGGCTCGCCATCATGAGTTCCTGGAACTCCTGTAAAATGGCGTCCTTCTGTTCAGGCTCTATGGTTTCAAGCCGGGCAATCTCAAAGGTGATCGTCTCAATTTCGTCTTCCCGCAAATATTTGAAAATTTCCGCGGCAATGTCTGAACCGATGGTAACAAGGAAAATCGCGGCTTTCTGCCTGCCTGTATATTCCTTTGACCCCTTCTTCTTTCCCGACGTGGTGGCTGCCCCGGCATTTGAGGCGGAAGCGGATGGTGTTCTTGCCATTTTTTATTCCTCCAGGAGCCATGTTCTTATGAGCTGGGCGGCGTCTTCCGGGTGTTCTCTGGTCATGCTTGCCACCGATTCCTGCAGCTCCTGACGGGTTCGTTCTTCCACGGAAATGGAAACATCCATCCCTTCCTCTTCGGCCTGAAGAAGGGCTTGCTGCCTGAGTGCTTCTTCCCTTCGGGCATTCTCTTCCGCTTCCTCTCTACGGCGCCTCTCGATTTCCCTTGAAATGGTTCTATAGAGGATGAAGCCGATAAGGAGCAACGCGACTCCGCCAAGGAAGATCATTACACCCAATTGCACTTGTTTCTGCCTGAAATAAACGTCGTCCTCATCGGCGAACTGCCTGGTCCTGTCGAACTGGATATTGTGGACCGTAACCGAATCCCCCCGCGCCGAACTGTACCCAATAGCATTCTGGATCAAAGTCTGGGTAGAACGCAGATCCTCGGGGCTCACCGGTGTGTAAATTCTTTCACGTTCACCGTCATCGTTAATAACAGGGTTTCGCTTCTCATCATATCTCAGTTTCCAGGTTCCGTCTATATTCACCGATACGGTAACCCTGTTAATTTCGGGGCTCTTCTCTTCCTGGGTAATGCGGCTGTTGATCTCTTCATTTGAAGTCGCGGTCTCCTGATTAACGCTCCCGTAGAGGTTGGACATATCCCTGTAAACCGGCGGTACCTCCCCTTCAACTCCGGCCGGGCCTTCGGGATTGAAGCCTGTGCCTTCCCAGGCGGTCCTTGAAGTCGCCGTTGATCGGGTTATGGACTCAACAAGTTCCGAATCGTCATACGAGAGCCCCGGCGTCCGCGCCCTTATGGTAATGGGGAAAAATTCATTCGTAGCCACTGTCTTCTGGGACATGTCCATTGCGATTTTTATGTCCAGGTCCCTGACCCTGTCGTCGGAAAAGGTTTTCTGGAGCGTAGCGAGGATCTTCGCGCGGTATTGCGCCTCAAGCTGCTGGATCATCTTGGTTTCACGCTCTATACGGGTGAGCCTGTCCCATTCCGCGAGGCCCGCGAAATCGTTGAGTATCATTCCAGTATGATCGGTGATGACGATATTTTCATCCTGGAGGCCCTCTATAGCGTATTTCAGGAGCTTTTGAATACCTTCAATCTTTTTACGGTTCTGGAGTATGTCGCTGCCGGGTTTCTGGGTGATAATTACACTGGCGGAAACGGGATTCTGCTCGGACGCGAAGAGGCGATCCTCCGGTACGACAATGGTAACGTTCGCGTTATCAATATCGTCTAACGCTTTAATGTGATCCGTTACCATCTGGGTAATTGCCCGGCGGAGATTCACGTTTCTCTCAAAATCCGTGATGGTCCAGCGATCCCTGTCGAAGATTGCCCAGGGGTCTGTACCCTGCGGAATGAGGTCTTCCCGAATAAGGATACCCCTCATCCTCTGTGCCGTCATTTCGTCCTGGACCTGGACTACCCCGGTCGCGGTTACATAAGTCCTGACGCCTTCCTGGTTAAGGCGCATGAGTATCCGGTCGCGGGCGTACTCGTCCCGAATCGGTGCGTCAATAACCGGAACAAAATTAGGCGTTGATGATACCGTTATGAGAGCGGCGAGTCCTACTATCACCGCGCCGACAATCCCAAGCAGGATAATGCGCTGTACCAGCGACCATTTGCCCCAGTACATCGCTACCTGGTTGATCATTTTCCTTAGCCAATCCATAATTCCCCTCCCCAAATCAGCCTGATTACTGTGAAACTAAATTACCGCGAAAAAATCAGCGTGTATTAATCAAATCCCTCCAGCCCTGTACGACACGGTTCAGTACGGTACGGGTTATGTTAAGCGACATCATTGCCTCCGCCTGCGCGATGGTGACATCTTCCACATTCACCGAATCAGGGTCGATTAGCGCCATCTGATTCAGGTTCGAGGCGTATTGCTGGTACGCACTGACCTGGTCCAAAGCGCTCAGCATGGCTTCCTCAAAGGTGCCGGAGCGGATCACGGCTTCCGCACCAATCTTTTTCTCTGTTTCCGTGATCTTGCCGCCCAGGTTTAAAAATTCGGTGTTGCTGGAAACGATGTGATTCGGATGTGTTACCTTCAGCGGCAGATACGGCTGAGTTCCGATACTTTGCAATTCAGGTCGATAAAGTGACATATTCCCCTCCCAATATGGTATAATTACTTACTATCTGCTCCCTATTTCAAGGGCTCTCTGAAACATGGACTTGGCCCCTTCCACAATCGACGCGTTCGCTTCGTATGCTCTGGAAGCGGCAATCATATCCAGCATTTCACTTACTATGTCCACGTTGGGCATTTCCACGTATCCCTCACGCGGGCCGCTCTTAATTGCGTCCGGATGAGTGGGATCGTAGACCAGCCTGTTTTCAGTCGCGTAGTCTTTTTGTATCTCCGCGATCCGCACTCCCTGACCCACGCCGTTATCAAGGCCCTCGGGCAGGAAGGGAGAACGCCAATAAGGGCTGTCTACCCTTGGCCGCATTATTACCCTGCTTCTCCTGTACGGGCCGCCCTCGGCAGTCCTCGTCGTGGACGCGTTGGCCAGGTTATCTGATATGACGTCGGTTCTGGTTCTCTGGGCCGACATGCCGGAAGACGCTATATTAATCGAAGTAAAAAGTCCCATCTATATCCCCCTATCCCCTCAGCACCATGTTTACCTGNCTGAACTCGAAAGTCGTCATTTGCGCCAGCAGCATGTAACGGAGCTGGTTCTTGAGCAAAAGGTTGAATTCTTCCTCGGCGTCGACGTTGTTGCCGTTGTTATCCGACTGGGTAAGGTAGTCCAGCACCCGACGGGGGGTCACTTCCCGGTAATCCCTGGGCTGCCAGTTGGGAATGTGCGCGGGATTGGTCAGTCTGAGTTCCAGAACCGGCTTTTGCTTTTCGGTATCAAGGGCCCTTTTCAGTTCGCTTTCAAAATTCACGTCGGTGCGTTTAAAATTGGGAACATCCGCGTTGGCCAGATTGTTCGCGATTACGGCTTCGCGCAAATTGGCCGTACTCATTCCCCGGTGCAAGAGGTCTATTGTTTTGCTGAAAGTGTTGTTTACAATCATGGAAAAATCCCCCTCTTTTGATTATCGACAAATCCCGATCCTGCTTTAGAGCCGCGCATCACAGAATGTACTTCCCTAAATCCTGATCTTTTACGAGATCCTTCAGTTTTTCGTCCACATACTCCACCGTAATGGGCACCTTCGAGGGGCCTATATCAGGAGCCTCGAAGGAAAGCTCTTCCAGCAGGGCTTCCATGATGGTATGAAGCCGCCGCGCGCCAATGTTCTCAAGCCTTGAATTGACCTCGGCGGCAAGGCCCGCCAGGCGATCAACAGCTTCGCCCGTGAATTCAATTTCCACACCTTCGGTCGCCAAAAGTTCCGTGTATTGTTTGGTGAGCGCGTTTTTCGGTTCGGTAAGGATTCTAAGGAAATCTTCTTTCCCAAGGGAATCCAGTTCTACCCGCAGCGGGAAACGGCCCTGAAGTTCGGGAATGAGATCAGACGGCTTCGCGATGTTAAACGCCCCTGCCGCGATGAAGAGAATATGATCGGTATTCACCGGCCCCCATTTTGTATTTACGGTCGCCCCTTCCACTATGGGCAGTATATCCCTCTGGACCCCTTCCCTGGAAACGTCGGGGCCCCCGCCCCGCTCGCTTCTTACGGCTATCTTGTCCATCTCGTCGATAAAGACGATGCCGGTTTCTTCCACCCTCGTCCGGGCTTCATCGTTTACGCGATCCCTGTCAATCAATTTTTCCGATTCCTCATTGATCAGAATTTCCCTCGCGCGCTTCACCGTAACCACCTTCTTCTTTTTGCCTCCCCCAAAAAAACCGGCTATTCCGGATAGACTGGATTCCAGGTCCTCAACGCTGGCGCCCATCATTTCAAACGCCGGGAATTGCGGTGACTGGTTCACAACCAGCTCAACCGTCCTGTCCTCAAGTTTTCCTTCCCTGAGCATCGCCCGGAATTTCTCTCTTGTCGGGTTGACCTCGGTCCCGGCGGGATCATCATGTTCCTGCTGGACGCCGTCATCGATCGCGCCCTGATTGGTTGTTTCCGGCGGAATACCGATTTGAATGGCGGTCCCCATAAGCGAAGAACCGGTGTTGCCGTTAGTCGGAATTGAAAAAGTTCCCATGGGCCTCACTATCGGGCCGTTGCGGGGTTTATCCTTTTGTTTCTTTCCGGTACCCGGAAGCAGGAGATCAAGAAGCGCCTCCTCGGCGCGCTTTTCGGCCTCAACCGTCATGGATTGCTGCATTTCCTGTTTGACCATCTGAACCCCGGCGGCCATGAGGTCGCGTATCATTGACTCCACGTCCCTGCCCACGTA
>JGI24698J34947_10001653_pt1 | contig 11877 bp, 13 predicted proteins | sample TergutMp193P3_FD_34947 | JGI IMG/M metagenome (IMG submission 34947)
TGCTGCAATTTATCATCGTGGGCGCGGTAAGTTTCATATTGATGGACTGCCGACGGCTCGTCCTTGCTTTTGAAGTTTTACCTCTGGGTACTGCCATAATTTAACCTCTCTAACTTAAAAGTGATCTTAACAAAAACCTGTATTTTTGTCAAGATGAATCTGCCAGTATGCAAATTGACCGTCTGTCAACTGTACTTTTCTTTCAGGGCTTTGGCAACAAGCGGCGGAACCATGCCGTGAAGATCCCCGTTAAAGGAAGCCAGCTCTTTTATTGAAGCAGAGCGGATTACAAAGTATTCGGGGTCTGTCGTCATAAAAATCGTCTCGATTTCCGGGTCAAGCGTCCTGTTCATCATCGACAGCTCGAATTCATAGGAAAAATCCTCAAGGCCGCGCACCCCCCGAATCAGAAGTTTTATGCCCGATTTTTTGAGAAAATCCACAATCAGGCAGTCGCAAACGGTAACGGACACGTTTTTCCGGTCTTTTACAAGCTCCCGTATCATGGAAGCCCGCTCTTCGGCGGAAAAAAGGTACTTCTTCTGCCTGTTTTCGGCCACAATGACAACAAGTTCGTCAAAAATCGCCGCGGCGCGTTTTAAAATGTTTATATGCCCCGATGTGGGCGGGTCGAAAGACCCGGGAAAAGCGGCTTTTAACATACCTGTTAACAATAGCGGAAATACGCGGAAATAACAAGCTCCCCCGTCAATTCCTCATTACCGGTTTATTTGACAATCTTACCATTATAGTATATATTTGTCCTATGGATAATAATAAGTTACCATTATTATTTATTCTGGTTGTTATAATTGCGGTCTCCTGTGGAACAGATCCAAAAGCAGGACAGGCGCAGGGGGGCGCTGTTACAACAGGGGAAACGGGCGAGCAGGGAAATACAGTCCAGGCTGAAGAAGCCTTTAATCCCTACAGGGTCAGTCAGGAATATTATGATTCAACAAAAGAGGATGTACAGCATTTTATTAATGAACTGAACCGGGTAATCAGAAACAGAAATTACGATTTATGGAGAGAGGCGTTGTCGGATGAATATTTTAGGGAAATTTCTTCACCGGAAAACCTTCAACAGGTATCGGAGCAGCCGGCTATGATGACCAGAAGAATCGTATTAAGAACGCCGGAGGATTACTTTTTATATGTGGTTGTTCCTTCCAGGACAAACAGCAGGGTTGACGATATAGAGTTTATCAGCAGAAACAGGGTGAAGGCTTTTACAATCTCTACAACCAGATCCGGCGAAGAACAACGCCTTCGTTTATATGATCTTGAAAAAATCGGTAATACGTGGAAAATAATCAATTAAGGAGAATTATATGTTTTCATTCAAGCGTTTTTTTGTTTTGTTGATAGTGTCTGTTTTGGCCGTATCAACAGTCATTGCCCAAAGTAACAGCTCAAGTGAAATGACCATTGAACAATCCTATTTGCAGGAATCTATGGAACTTATGATCATAAGGGAAACAGCAAGGGCAACCACCAGGGAATCAAAATTGTTATCTCTTGAATATATAGGCTACGCGATTGATCGTGGAAATACAAGCGACGATATCCGCCAGACGCTGGAGTATCTTTCCAGAGAAGGAAGAAGGAGCGTAGCCAGAGAGAACGGAAGAGTCACGAATAACTTCCCTGAGGTAAGGCGTCATGCCGCGAGATACCTTGGGATACTTGGAACAGAAGAAGCAAAGGACGCGCTTTTGGAAATATGTCAGTTTGAAAATGAACCTATGGTTCTTCAGGAAGCGATAAAATCCCTTGGCGATATAGGGCTTAACGATAATAACGAGACAATCGCGAATATTGCCTGGGTTATGCGCCGTTTTGACAATTTAAATCCCGATAACCTTATGGCAATCGCAACCATCGACGCTTTTGAAAAAATCGCCAGAAAAAACGGAGGCATCAGCTCTCCTGAAGCGATTCAAACGTTAATCCGTATTTCCGAAGGGCAATATATCAGGCCGGTTCAGGAAAGGGCAAGACAGCTTATCGCCGAACTGCGTTCATACGGCAGATAAAATTTATTTGACGGAGCGATGTTCCCGGATTTCCTGTTTGCATTTAAAAGGAAAAAGGTCTTCGCTCTTATCGGGGAAAGCGGTACAGGCAAAAGTTTTCACGCAAAACTTGTCGCTCAAAAATACGGGATTGATTTTATCATTGACGACGGTCTTCTGATAAAGGACAACCGCATTATAGCGGGACATTCCGCAAAAAAAGAACGTTCCTTTATGGCGGCGGTCAAAGTCGCCATGTTTGACGACAAGTCCCACAGAGACGAGGTAGCGCGGCGTCTCCAAAGCGAAAAGTACAAACGTATTTTGCTGTTGGGAACATCGGATAAAATGGTGAATAAAATCGCCGCCCGCCTGCAGCTCCCGGCCCCTGTAAGGATCATTAAAATTGAGGACATCGCGACTCAGGAAGAAATAGACAAGGCTATCAGAACGAGGCGCATAGAAGGCAAACATGTAATTCCGGTTCCTTCCCTCGAAGTAAAAAAAAGTTACGCCAATATTTTCTACGACGCGATAAGGATTTTCAAACGGCGCAGCGCTGTAGCCGTAATCGGCCCCGTGCCGACTCTGCATGAAAAATCGGTGGTAAGGCCCGAATACTCAAAACGCGAAAAGGTGATCATTTCGGAAGGCGCTCTGAGCCAAATGGTGATCCACTGCGTTGACGAGTACAACCAAAACATCAAAATTAAAAAGATTCATGTTAAGGACGCGGAAATGGGCTACCGTCTGGTAATCACTATCGACGTACCTTACGACATCCAGCTCGGCGGCAACATACACGAACTGCAGCAGTACATAATAGAAAACATAGAACGCTACACAGGAATTCTTATAGAAGAGGTAAACATCATAATCGACAAAATCGCCGATTAAGTAGACCCTTCTTTCCCGGTTTTTGAAGACGCAGATTTGGGTTTACGGCGGCGGCGGCGTTTGCGGGCGGGTTTGGCCGTGCCGTCTTCGCCTGTGGTTTTTGGTTTATCAAGCTGCGGTTTTTTTATGGTTATGCCGTGGCCTGCGAGAAATTTTTTCAACGCGTACTCCATTTCAAAACGCGGCGGATTCATCGGCATAACAAAGGCGCGGACTGTCCTGAAAATCTCCCTGAAGTTTTCAATTGGGCCGGGTTTCCAGTCGTTTACGCTTTCAAGGTAATCCCGAAAGAGAGCGCAAAGAGCCTGACCTCTCAGGTTTTGCGAGCTTCTCAAAGCCTCCATGCTGTGAAGGTAATCACGCCTGAAGGCTGCGCTTTTGCGCATAAGGGAAGCCGCCTGCGGCTGAAGGTAACAGTAAAGTCCCGATTTATCCAGCAGGTCTACAATTTCCGCCGCTTTATCGGAATTGATAATTTTTAAAATTTCTTCAGTCAGGCGGGACGGTGAAATGAAGGTCAGCAGGTTTGACTGCTTTTGTATTTTCATTTTCAGATTCATCGGAATGGAAAAACCGGCCGCCGCGGCGTATTTGACGGCGCGGATCATGCGCACAGGATCATCGGTGAAAATTTCTGAAAGCGGGATAACGGGCTTTACCTGTCTTTTTTTTATATCCTTTATGCCGTCCACATAATCAACCACAATCTGCCGTTCGGGATCGTAATAAAGGGCGTTCATCGTAAAATCACGGCGAAAAACATCTTCGTCCATTGTGCCGAAGGTATTGCTTGTATGCCCGTCCCTGATGGAACGGAAGGTAGAAACCTCAAATACCCTCTGCCCCGAATAAACGTGCACAAGACGGAAACGCCGCCCGATGATTCTGGCATTGCGAAAAATTTTTTTAATTCGCGCGGGACTGGCGGTGCTGACAATATCAAAATCTTTCGGCTTCTTTCCAAGGATAAGGTCCCGCACCGCGCCGCCGACTATGTAAGCGTCAAAGCCCGAACTTTTAAGCCTTTTGACAATGGTTACGGCCTCGCTGTCAACATCGGTAAAATTAATGCCGTGCTCATCGCAGGTGTAGATAATAGCTTTTCTAACAAGTTCGCCGTTTTCTCCGGCTGAATATCTGTATCTCATTCACAGTATTTGTTTATCCATGACAGAAGGTTATCCATTACCTCTTCACGGTTTGTTTCATTTAAAGTTTCGTGCCTTGCGCCGGGATACAGCACGAACTCAAGGTCTCCTATTCCAATATTCCGGTACGCGTTTACAAGCGCGGTCGGACTTGCGCCCATATCTCCCACAGGATCGGCGCTCCCTGAAAAAACATACAAGGGCATAGATCTGCTTATTTTGGCCATTGCCTTTGTCCGATGAATGCCGGAAAGTATTTTGGCAAGGTCCCTGTAAAAACCTACGGAACACAGCTTTCCGCACAGGGGATCGGAAACATATTTATCGACCTCCTGCTCGTCACGGCTGATCCAGTCAAAAGGCGTACGGTTGGGCATAAACGGTTTGTTGTAACCGCCGTCGGCCATCGACCTTGCAAGGGACAAACCTCTGCGCTGTCCGCAAAAGAACGCGAGCAGCGTCATAACGGGAAGTCCGATTTTTACCATTATATCGCCGGGACCCTTTGTCCCCGAAAGAACGCACCCGTCGATTTTATATTTGCCTGAATATTCCTCAATATAGTTTTGCACGATAAATGATCCCCACGAATGCCCAAGCAAAAACAGGCGGACATTCGGTCTTAACTTTTTTATTCCTTCGTTTATCGCATGAACGTCGCGGGTAACGCGGATATAGCCGTTGCCGTCCGCGCAGTGGCCTAAAAGCCCTCCCCTGCCCTTCTCATTTACCTTTAGATCCGCCGTTCTGCCATGCCCGCGCTGGTCCGCAGCCCAAACTTCAATTCCCGCCGCAGTCAGTTTTTCGGCAAGCCGACTGTACCGCAAGGCATGTTCGGCCATACCGTGTACAATATGCAGGACAGCCCGAGGCCGCTCGGCCTGTTCATCAGAAGACCAACGGTACAGAAAAAGTTTGTTCCCATCGTAGCTGTCAAAATAAGTTTCATTCTGAACCATATTGATATTGTACCGCTTAACCGCGTTTGTTGCAATGAGACACAAGAATTTTATTGTAGTACAATCAAGCATGGCGGAAGGTGATGTTTGCAGGATACGTCTTGAAAGTATAGCGCCGCTCGGGGACGCCATAGGCCGCATTGAGGGAAAAACCGTCTTTGTCGAAGGCGGCGCGCCGCAGGAAACGGTTCTATGCCGCATTACAGACGAACACAGGACATGGGCAAATGCGCAATTGCTGGAAATTATCGAACCGTCTCAGGTTAGGGTAGACAAAACCTGCGTTTATTACGGAAAATGCGGCGGCTGCAACCTTCAACATATTGACTACAACGCGCAGCTTGCGGCAAAAGCCTCGATATTAACGGAACATTTCATGATTATTGGCGGATTTTCGCCGCCAAAGCCGGAAATCGTACCGTCGCCGCCCTGGGAATACCGTAACAGAATGCAATTTCACTGCCTGAGGCAGAAGGCAAAAAGCGAAAGTTCTTGTTTCGGCCTAAAAGAACGAAGAAGCGGAGAAATAATTGCCGTACAGGACTGCCCAATCTCTTCCGCCGGTATCAGAAAACTTCTGCGCGGGGGCGGGAATATCCCCATGCCGCCGGAAAAGGACCGGTTCACAGTTTTTTCAAACGGAGAATTGTTTCTAAGCGAAGGCGGCCTTGAAAGGGGAAAAATAAAGCTCCTTGAAAAGGAAATAATTGTCGATGCGGGCGTTTTTTTTCAGAGTAACATTGTTATGCTTGAAAAGTTAATCGCGGAATTGCGCTCTTACTGTAAAGAGGAGCCGGACGCGTCAATGGCAGATCTCTACTGCGGCGTGGGAACATTCGCCCTGTTTCTCGGTACAAAATACGCGAAGACAATCCTCACGGAAGAAAACAAAAAAGCCGTCGCTGTTGCCCGCGAAAACCTGAAAGGCCGGAACGCCGAATTTTTCGCGCTTCGCGATACGGAATGGGAAAAGGCGATACTGCGCCGCAAGGCGGATTTTAACTTTGCCGTCGTCGATCCGCCAAGGGCGGGACTGGCTTTAAAACTTGCTCAGTCTCTGGCACAGAACGGCCCGCCTGTTTTGGCATACGTCTCCTGCGACAGCGCCTCCCTTGCCCGCGATTCCAAAATACTGACAGGCGGCGGCTATAAACTCGACAAACTAACACTTTTCGATTTTTACCCACAGACATCCCACATAGAAACTCTGGCGGTGTTTGGCAGGTAAAGTTGCGCAGGAATTGTATTTCGAGATGTTAATATCAGAAAAAGTAATATATTGCTTCAAAAAAAAGACCGTTTTTTTTGAACATTGCTGTTTATTTCACAGAAAACTTCTGTTTGTACATAATTTGTACATAATATGATAATTATCATTTTTTTATAAATTTGTCAAGAAAAAGAAAGAATTTTTTGAATTTTTGTATTTAAAAAAGTTAATAAAAATCGCTTAAAAAAACGGGTGGTTTAAATTTAGCTACCTAAAAGGCGGTTCTTATGAAAAGGAGCAAAATTATTGCAGTAGCGTTGGCGGTTCTGATGATGGCGGGTGCGCTTGTTCTGGCAGGCTGCAAAGATAAAGGATGCAACGTTGGAGAATGTGTGAATGGTTTTACTTGTACTGATTCATCATGTGCGGTGAAACAGGAGATAAATAATGCTATGAATGAAAGTAGATCTGTTGATCCAAGTATAACATGTAACTGCGACTAACAGCAGAGTGTCGGGCGCGAATTTAAGGACAGAATCAGCGCCTGTCACTTATGCGTATACTTAGGTAACGCAACAATTAAAGACACGAATTTTAATCAAAAAAAACAAGAAAGAGGCGCTTGAATACAAATCGCCCATAACCCTCCGCGCTCCGGCGTCTTCGCGTGGTAGAATCAATTTTTTGTATTATAATTAAAGTAATGCGTTTTCTTTTTACATGGTGCTTGTTTTTTACGGCTGTCTGCGTTTTTCCGCAAAGCCAAACTGGACAGCGCAATCAGGGACTTGTTACAAACGATCCGATATGGCGGCAGGCGCTTGGAGGGGCGGTGTTGTCCCTGCCGCATGTACAGGCGCAGTCCGCGGTTGTAGCCCTCGAAGGAGGGAGCATCAAGGCGTACTCCAACTCAGGAAATCTCCTGTGGACTTATTCGGCAAGGGGCAGAATAAGCCCCTATGTTACGCGATCACGGGAAGGAACCTGCTATCTGTCAAGGACAAACGGAATATTTTTTGCCGTCAATCGCGCGGGGCGGGAACTATGGCGCAGGAGCCTTGACAATCCGCTGTGCGGGTGGGTAATCACAGGCTGGGACGGCAGGCTCTTTGTCCCTACAGATAAAAAACTTTTCTGTTATACAGCGTCGGGGAATCTGCTGTGGACAAAAATATTTGAATCTTCCTTCATGATTGCCCCCAGACTGGATCACGGCGGCGGAATAATGTTCGCCCTTGAAAACAACGAAGTCTACCGTATCGATCCTTTTGGAAATGCCAATATATGGACGCTCACAAATACGCCTGCTGTTTTGCTTTCCATTGAACAGCAGCGGCTTTTAGTTTTATATACGGATGGAACTATGGAAATACTCGATTCCACAGATGACTGGTACATCTCGGCTCAAAGCGAAGTCCATTTTACATCCCTGCCAAGGCTCCCATCAGGCCCGCTTGCGGCAGTCAGCAGAGGTAACAATTTCGCGGCGGTATTAAACGACGGCAGAACGGCATTTGTCTCGCTGGATGAAAGAAGCGTAATCTGGAGCGGCGACAGTCATATTGCCGAATATATCCGCACAGGCGGCAGGCCGGACGGCGAAGCTGAAATGCTTTTTGATGAAAGGGGCATTTATGTTTTAAGCAGGAACGGAGCTACCGGTTTTTCTCATGACGGAAGAAGGTTATGGTTTACATTCCTGCAAAACGCCGCCGCAGTTCCGGCGTTCGCGGAAGACGGCGTTCTTTATTCGGGCGGAAGGGACTGGATACTTTACGCTTATAAAATTGAAGACCGCATTCTGCCGCAAAGACAAAGCGTATACGGACCTGTTCCCGAAGGCTCTTACGGCACAGGGCGTCCCCGTCAGGCTTATATGAATGACATCCCGCTTAACGAATATGAGACGAGGACAAAACTTGATCAAATCGACGCCGCGGTTGCGTCAGGCAGAGTCGGATCAAACGAACTTGAATGGATGACTTTTTTATTGACAGTTTCCGCCGGCAATCAGCTTTTTCAATACCGCATTCACGCGCTTGATATTTTGGGAAAGATAGGCTCACAGGAGACAATCCCGTGGCTGCTTGACATTTTCCGCAGAGAGAATGAGCCCCTGGTAAAGGCGGCGGCGGCGGCGGCAATAGGCGCTATAGGCGTCGATCCTGACGGATATGCTTTGCAGACTTTTCTTTATTATATGGTCGGCAGCATAAGAGACGAACAGGTACTGCTTACGCTTGCATCCGCGACAGGCGCGCTGTGCCGTTTTTCCGGCCCCCCCTTGAGCGAAACAGGCGTTAGAATACTCATCCTGCTCTCCGGCGGCTCCAATCCCACGTTTGTAAAAAGGCAGGCAAGTATAGAACTGTCGTCGCTCAGGTAAAACGGAGGAAATCCGACGCGGAAGCGAAAAGTACACGAAGAAGGAACTAGCTTGTGTAAATGGGGTAAATGTTTTTTATCTGTTCTTTTCCCGGAAGTCTGTAAATGTAAAAATCTTTGTCCAGGCTGATAATCTGGCGAATGCCGGTTTTTTCGGCTGTAATGACAAGGGTAGCGTCGGCAAAATCCATTGGGATGTCGGCGTATTTATCTGTCAGTTCTATAAGACGCAGCATATCATTTTGATTTATATCGCTGATGATTACGCCCTTGTACATAACCCACTCATAAAAATCCCGCAAAACGCCGGCGTTAAAATCGAGCATATGGGAAACTTCTGTAAAAACGGCAATTGTACTGATAAACCTGTAGGGATTTTTCTTTAGAAAGGAGCGAATTCCGTCGTGGTGTTTATCGCTGGAATCAAAAAGAGCGATAAGAGGGCCTGCGTCAATAAGAATCGAGTCTAACAAGCGCCGATCCTGCCGGAAAGCTTTTCCTTGATCCGCTGTTTATATGTAACGGAACGGTCGCTTTCTCCTGAACCATACCTGCCGAAAACTTTCTCGCCCAGAGTAAAAGAATCGATATCGTTCTCTTCCTGTTTATAATAAAATTCCAGAGATGCGATTATAATATCGGATTTTGTCATATTTTTGGCTCTGGAAAGAGCGAGAAGTTTATTCCTCGTATCTACAGGAAGCCGGGCGGTGGTTATAATATCATTGGAACCGTAATTTGTTTTCATATTACAGATTGTAATATGAGAGAAAGAAGATGTCAAGGGGAATTTTGCAAATTTTTGAAAAAATTTATTAAACACTAATCTCTGTACCTTTAACGGTAAATATACTATAATTTAGTATCAGGAGCTTTGCCATGAAAATGCCAAAATGTACTTTTTTAAGATTCAGGACATTATTATCTATACTTATTTTAACGGGAATATCAACCGTTTCTTATGCGCAGGTCGATCAGGACGAATTGAGGGACCTGCCGCCGGTTGCCTTTATCAACTATGAAGGGCCGCACGCGCGGATAGACACCAGGGAAGAGATCCGCCAGATCGGAGTAGTTGTGGGGCAGTCAATATCCACCAGCGAAAGAGGCCTTGCGCCTACACTGGCGGCAATGTCTTCTGAAAGCAGAAGGGAGTATTCGTACAGATTCAACGCAGGCGCTTCAAACCGGTACTTTGTCATTCACAGCGTTTCCGGCCCCGAAGGCGACAAGATCAACGCGGATATTTTCGGTCTTGGCGTAGACACCGGAGTGGATCATATCAGAAACCTTCGCACCATAATTCAGGGTTATCTGCAGGCGGCCTATAGTTATAACGCGAGCGACGCCGCTCTGTTAGCTGAATATATCACAATCTACAACGCGGTATACCGCGGAAATTGGGACTATTTTTTAAACCGGTACAAAACTCCGGTAATAAGCAACCTTACAAGGGAAAGAGCCGGCCTTTCCATCCGTTATGACGAATGGCCCGGAAGAACATTAATCATCATTCCGCTCGGAATTGGCGGCTTAAGCGCAATTGATACCTCAACCATTTCCGACAGAAGGGTTATAGAAGAAATGCGCCAGCAGGACGATCAGGGCGTTCCGCAGCGTCAGGATATGGTTGACCTGAAAGAACGTGAAGCCGATGAAGCCGAACAAAGAGCGCAGGCCGAACGCGACGCAATCCGGCAGCAGGAAAGCCAGATAGCGCAGGAAAGGCAGAATATAGATCAGGAAAGACGGCAGACGCAGGAAGATCAGGCGGCGGGAAGAATAACAGATGAACAGGCCAGGGGCGCGCAGGAAGATCTTGACAGAAGAGAAGAAGCAGTCCAGCAGAGAGAAAGCGACCTTGATCAGCGCCGTGAAGACGCGCAAAGGCTCGATGATTTTGCCGAACAGAAAGCGGAAGAGGCCCGTCAGGATCGCGATGACATCGCAAGGGATCAGCAGGCTGCCATTGCAGAAGATACCGGCGGAATTATTGGAATAACGATCGAAAGGGTGACTCCTACAACTATGGGAAGGCTTATCCGTTTTAACCCCGCAACTGGAATAGAACTGAAAAGATCGCCTCTTAATGTTGTCCATGTAAGGACGGTCGCTATTACGGGCGGAAGGATACTCGCCATCGCCGGTGAAAATACAGGTTCAGGCGCAGTGCGTCTTGTAGAGATAAACCAGACCAGCCTTGAGATGGCAAAACAGGGCGACGACGATATAAGAACGGGAAGCCTGTTATGGGTAAACGGAAACGATCTTTACGCGATAACAATTAACCTGGCGGATAATAAATGCTATCTCGGCCGTTTCGACACAAATCTGGCATTACAGGCAAAGTCGGCTGTTACGGTACATCAGGAAGCGTCGGTCACAATCCAGCAGGGAAGGCTTCTTACCCAGAAAGAAGACGGCTCCGTGCTGATACTGAATCCTTCCAATTTAACGGAAATGCAGCAGTGAGGTTTTTTACTGCGAAAAGACACGAACAAAAGGCAAAATGAGAAAATTTTGTACTGTGAATTCGTGAATGCTTATGATTAGTTCCCGTAAATATGCTCAAGGCCGTGGAGCAGATCGAGGGCTTTTTCCTTGCAGCTTCCGCAGACAGTGCCGATTTTGGTCGCCTGTTGAAGCTGCTCCCAGTTGCGGACTCCGTTCCCAAAAGCGTTTTCTATGTCCTTATCGGTAATGCCGAGGCAATGACAGATAACGACAGTTTCCTCTACCAATAAACCCGGCCTGCCTGTTTTATTGAGGTAATCGTCAATCGCGGCGCGAAGGGCTTTGTCTCCCAAAACTGAACAGTGTATTTTAAAACTCGGCAATCCTCCGAGCTTCGCAACTAAATCCTCGGGGCGAATTTTATAGGCGTCCTCGATCTTCATTCCCTTTATCGTTTCGGACAGCATACTGGTAGAGGCAATTGCACTCGCGCAGCCGTAAGTTTTCCAGCGCACGTCTTTTATAATGTCATTTTCGATTTTAAGGAGCATAAGCATCTGATCGCCGCATTTGATGTTTCCGGTCTGCCCCCTTGCGTCTGGCGCGAAATTCGCTTCGTCTTCCAAAAGCACGTTTCTCGGATTTGTAAAGTGATCTTTTACGGTATCTGAATAAAGCCAGTCTGACATAAATCTCCTTATTTACGAGGGCAATGTTGACATCGCCCTTAACCGCGCGATAATCGGCGGAACTTCCTTTATTATATAATCAATATCGTCTTCTGTAATTCCCCACCCGAGGCTGAA
>JGI24698J34947_10001654_pt1 | contig 11874 bp, 13 predicted proteins | sample TergutMp193P3_FD_34947 | JGI IMG/M metagenome (IMG submission 34947)
CGGCTTCTGTGGTCATCATATTATGATCTGCCAAGCAGTTTTTTTTACTATCTGCTTATGTACCTGAAGACAATTATTTCCGGCGCACTAAATCCCTTTGTGTATACACGGAATGGTTTTAATGAATACGGCGACTATGTAAATCATTTGGGAATGGCAAATCAGCCTTTTTCCCCATCAGGAAATTTAGGCGCTATCAACCAGTCATACCTTAACAATTTTTTCCGCCTTGTCGATAGCTTTACCGAACGTGGAATCACCGTAATGCTTTCATATCCGGGCTTTGAGGAACAATCGTTCCTGAATTCCGCCGCCCTTATACAGGAACTGGATGCCCTTTTCAGGGCAAAAGAAAACCTGCATGTAATCTCAAGTCCTGGATCTTATTGTTATCCGGCAGATTATTTTTATGATACGGTTTACCATCTGAATATGACAGGACGCATGGCGCATACCAGCCAATTAATCAGGGATCTACAAACAAGCGGTCTGTTGTCTGTCAATGAATAGCAGTTCGTGGCGATCTTTCAATCCTTTGGCGTCAACAGCTTTGAAAGAAGCATCGTAAGCAGCATGACAAAGATGCAGACCGTAAAGAGGCCTGCCATGCCCTTCCACATCATATCCAGGGATGCCAATAAATCGTGAATATTGATAGTCATATTCCCCTCACTTTATGATAAATGGCGCATAATAAGACTCAGGACCAAACCGCTGGCAGCTACCGAGGCGATTTGGCCGGAAACGTTGGCGCTTACCGCGTGCATAAGGAGATAGTTTTGAGGATCCTCCTTGAGGGCCATCCTCTGGATCACCCTTGCGGACATGGGAAAGGCGGAGATACCCGTAGCGCCTATCATGGGGTTAATCTTTTTCTTGAGGAAGAGATTCAGGACCTTTGCGAATATCAAACCGCCGGCCGTGTCAAAGATGAAGGCAAAAAGCCCCAGAAGCAGGATCTTAACCGTATCAACCGTGATGAATTTCTCGGCCTGCATGGTAAAGGCTACCGTTATGCCCAACAGGAGGGTAATCAGGTTTGTGAGGTCCTTCTGGGCAGTTTCTGAAAGGGAACCCAGGACNGTACACTCCCTTATAAGGTTGCCAAACATCAAAAAGCCGATAAGCGAAACAGCCGCCGGTGAAATCAGGCCCACAACAATAGTTACCACTATTGGAAAAACTATTTTGAGTGATTTGGGGATCACCTTGTCGGTTACCGGCGGCATTCGTATCAGGCGTTCCTTCCTGGTGGTAAGCAATTTGATGGTGAAAGGCTGGATGATAGGCACAAGGGCCATATATGAATAGGCCGCAATCATTATGGGGCCAACGTAATTCGAGCGTAAAATCTGGGCGACAAGGATGGTTGTCGGGCCGTCGGCGGCGCCTATAATCGCAATGGCGGTGGCGTCCCTCAGATCAAAACCCAGCAGCACGGAGAGCGTGACGGTCGCAAAGATGCCGAAATGTGCCGCGGCGCCGAAGAGAAAGAAAACCGGCCTTGAAAGAAGCGGGGTGAAATCAATCATCGCCCCAATTCCGATAAAAAGCAGAAGCGGCATTATCTCCGCCGCCTCAATACCGGTCTCAAAGAGCCATTGGATAGGACCCCGCACCTCGCCTATACCGGGCATGATCTGGTTCAACACGCCGCTCAGGGGCAGGTTCACGAGGATTGCCCCAAACCCAATCGGCAGGAGCAGGGTCGGCTCGTACTCTTTCTTAATCGCAAGGGTAATAAGAGTGATGCCAATGGCGTACATTACAACCTGTTTCCAGGTTATAAACACCAAATTCTCAAGCAAAAAATCCATAATACTTCTTTGGCACAGATTTTTTTTTCTGTCAAGCTCTCCTATACCATCCAATACCCTCTCCTATACCATTCTTGGATTTAGGGGTACAGTAATACCATGCCCAAAGGCCGCCCTAACGCCCCTGACATTGAAGTTGAATCCCTCTCGGGCAAGCGCCTGCTCATCATTGGCCTCGCCTGGCCGGCCCTGGCTGAAAACGTGCTGGTCTCCCTGGTTTCCATGGTGGACATGGTAATGGTGGCGAGCCTTGGGGCTTACGCCATAGGCGCGGTTGGCCTTGTAACCCAGCCCCGCTTTGTGATGCTTTCCGCTTTTATGGCCCTGAATGTGGGGGCCACTGCCATGGTATCCCGCTTCAAGGGGGCCAGGGACAGGGAAAACGCAAACCTGGTGCTTAACCAGTCAATTGTCATGGCAGTGGGAATCTCCTTCCTCCTCTGCCTCGTAATGTTCATCTGGGGTGAGGCCCTGGTTCGTTTTCTGGCCGGAAAAAACATCTCCGAGGTAATGATACAGGGGGCCCTTGGCTACCTGAGAATACAAGTCTACGGTTTCCCGACCCTTGCCATTACCATTACGATTAACGCCGTTTTGCGCGGGGTGGGAAATACCAGGGCGGCCTTTTACAACAGTACCGTATCAAACCTCGTAAACGTTTTCTTTAATTACTGCCTCATAGGCGGGAACTTCGGCTTCCCGGCCCTGGGCATAAATGGGGCATCCATTGCGACGGTGATAGGCCAGTGCGTCGCCCTGGGAATGGCCATCTGGATGGTACTTGGGACAAGGGAATTTGTCAGCATAAATTTCAGGGAAATCTTTTCCATCAATTTTCCAATTATACGCCGGATTTTCAGGGTCGGCGTTCCGGCCCTTGTCGAACAACTGGTCATGCGCATAGGGATGATGCTCTTTACGATTATCATCACCTCCCTGGGCGATCATTCCTACGCGGCCCATATGATAGCCATGAATTTGCAGCAGCTTTCCTTCATGACGGGAATGGCCTTCGGCGCAGCGGCAACCAGCATTGTGGGCCAGTGCCTGGGACGAATGCGGGCCGACCTTGCAAGGTTATACGTCAAGATGACCCAAAACCTGAGCTACATCGCTTCGGTTGCAGTTGCCCTTCTGCTCTTCTTTGGGGGCGAAGCTATCACTTCCCTCTATTCAGGCGACAGGGAGCTTGTCCGTCTGGCGGCTAACATGCTGAAGATAATCGCCGTGGTCAACCCTATCTCCAACGCCCGCTTTGTCTACCTGGCGGCTTTGAGGGGTGCAGGCGATTCCCGCTTCGCAGCGGTAGCCACCTTTGTCGGTGTCCTCGTGATACGACCTGTTATCAGCCTGTTGCTCATTGCCCCACAACTGCCCTTCCGGTTCGGCCTCGCCGGGGTGTGGATAGCCCTCAGTTCCGACGGGGTGGTCTGCTATTTCCTTTCCCGCTGGCGCTTCCTTAAAGGGAAATGGGAGACGATTAAGGTGTAGGGGAATTCAATGCATATGGGTATGGTGCAAATCCGGCGTATGTAAATGACTATGCTCCATTCTTTCATGCGTATGCAAATGACTGTGTTCCTCTTCCATGGTTTCATGTTGATGGTTATGGTGCCCGTCTTTGTGATTGTGCCTGTGCTCGTGTTCCATTGGTTCGTGAATATGCACATGAATATGCCGCTCGCTTACCGCGAGATATGTCCCCACAGCCATTACAACTAACGCCGCGCCAAACAATGCCGTCAATGCCTCCCGGAAAAAAATAAATGACAGGATGACGCCGATAAACGGGGCGAAAGCGTAGTACGCGCTTGTCCTTGAAGCGCCAAGGTTCCTTTGGGCCAATATATAGAAATACACGCTCAGCCCGTAGGCGAAGAAACCAAGCAATAACGCGAAAAAGATACCCGCGATTTTTATTGAGTATGCCTTTGTAACTATCGCGATAATCAGGGAGCCGATTCCCGAACCGAAGCCTTTCAATACAACAATCTCAAGCGGGTTTTTCAGGGACAGCATTCTTGTGCAGTTATTCTCAAAACCCCATGAGACGCAGGCGCCCAAAACCAGCAGTGAACCAAAAGAGAAAGAAAAACTCTTTATGTCCTCGAATGACAGGAGTATTGTGGAGATCGTTATCAGGATTATTGACAGCCACATCCTTTTCCCGACCATTTCCTTAAATACGGCTAAAGCAATAACCGCAGTTGCCACGATTTCAAAATTATTCAACAGTGAAACGCTGGCCGGTGAACTTAGCATAAGGCCTGACATAAGCAGGATTGGGGCCGTTATATCCAAAGCTATCATTCCAATAATGTAGGGCAAATCATTTCTGCCCAATTTCGCTTCTGTATGTATTTTATCTTTTGGGTTTTTCGCCAAAACAACAAAACCCATGCCAAGACCGGCCCCCAAATACAAAAGGGATGCCATGAATATTGGCGGTATATCTTCCAGAATTATTTTTGACACAGGCGAACTGATTCCATAACAAACAGCCGCCATTATCGCGTAGAGTATTGATTTATTCGGGTGTGCTGTTTTATCCATTTGCCGCCGGCCCTAAGCCAACTATATCATATTATCGTTTTTTCTGCTTTACCCCAGGAATGGGAGGGGACATTTAATAGTCCCCTCTACTTAATTCCCCATCATGAATTGCCTTTACTTTTAAACCTGTTTCGCCATGACCCTGCCGCTTTGATCTATGGTTTCAAACTGTTGCAGCACATCATCAATTGAGTGCACGATCCCCTGGAAGTCAGCCATAACATCCTGCATCCCGGCAATCCCCGCTTCATATGATTCTATCAAGCCCTCAACACTGACATTGTTTTTGACGAGGGTTTTGGCAGCCGACTGAATGTTAATGACCGTCCCTTCAAGAGCGCCTGTCTCGTCTTTGAAATTGCCTGTCATTAGCCCGGCAAGGCCGCCTTCGCGTTCGGATATATTCTTGAGGGTATTGGTTGCATCCGTAATTTGCCTGGCAACGATTCGGGCAAAAAAGAAGGTATTAACCGTGGCCGCCATAATGATGACCGCTGCGAATAATGCGGTAGCGACCATCACGTCACGGTTTGGGTTGGTGAGGGTGAAAACCGACAAGGTTACGGTGATCGCAAGGATCAGGGCAAAGATCATTGACAGTAGTTTGAACTTGAGACTCATAAAAACCTCCGATAGATTTTGGAATACGTTGTTGATATGAACTAATTCATTACAATATTAGTAATATATGGATTTCATGGTTGAAATTCAAGGGTAATGGCTTTTTTTTTGAAGAAAATTTATCATTACCCATGCCCTTTCGCGTCCACCTTCTACTCGCTGTTTTGCTAATGAGTCCCGGATTTGCCGTGGGTATTTATGCTGATAACAGCGCATACGCCCTGTACAGCGAAGAGGCCATGAGAATTGCAAACTCCCTGGACGACAGCGCCCTTGCGGCCCAGGTGCTGCTCACGGGGATTGAAGGCAAGACCACGCTGTCGCCCGCCATGAGGCGCCTTCTTGAGCGTATACCCGCAGGGGGCATCATGCTGTTTAGGTACAACCTCGACACACCCAGGGAAGATGTGAAGATGCTGCTTTCGGAAACGGCCGATTTGGTTTCCGCGAAGAACGGCATTCCCCCTTTCATGGCGGTTGACCACGAAGGCGGGCTTGTACACCGTTTCGGGGACGACGTGGAAAGGCTGCCCTCGGCGTACTCGTTTTGGGAACTCGCGCAAGCGCAGGGCATACCGGCGGCCATGGCGAAGGCGGATGCCCATTACAGGCGTTCGGCGCTGGAGATACGTGAACTTGGGATTACCATGGTTCTGGGGCCATTGGCGGAAACCCTCGACGCGGACAACCGGGCTTTTCTGGATACCCGTTCCTATGGGCCAAGCCGGTATTTTGTCGAGATGATGGCCTCGGCTTTTGTCAGGGGCATGGACGCGGCAGGCATTGCAAGCGTGGTCAAGCACTTCCCCGGCAATACCGCGACTGACCCGCACAGCGGGGTTTCCGGGATAAGGGCCGGCAAAGGCGGCCTTGACGAAATGGCACGGCCTTTCGCCGGTGTTATACGCAACCTCGCGCCCCAGGCGGTCATGATTTCCCACGTAATCGTCCCGGCCCTTGACCCCATGAGGAACGCAAGCCTTTCAAGAGCCGTAATACAGGGCTGGCTCAGGGGGGAGCTCGGTTTTGAAGGAATGGTGGTGGCGGACGATTTCTCAATGGGGGCTGTCAACGTCCCCAGTCCCGCCGCGGCCGGCATTGAGGCCCTCAACGCGGGAGTGGACATGATCATGGTCTGGCCAAAGGACCTGTCCGCCACGCACGCCGCGCTTCTTGGCGCACTGGGCAATGGGCGCCTCCCGCGTGAAAGGCTTGTCGAGGCCGCGGCTAGGATCATCGCCGGGAAGCTCCGCTACGGGCTCATAGGCAAAGNATGAAAAACATACACGAAAGCCCGGATTGGGCAAATGGCCTTGCCTGGAAAGAAAGGATTCTATTTTTGAATGACGCCTGCATAGTGATTAACAAACTCTCAGGCGAATCTTCCGAGTCAATTTGCCCGCCTGGGGAAAGCCGCCTTGCTGAAAAGTTTCTCTTGCCTGTACACAGGCTCGATATGCCGGTAACGGGATGCCTTCTCCTTGCCAGAAACTCAAAGGCAGCGGCCTTACTCAGCGCCGCCTTCGCGAACCAAGACGGGCGGGTAGAGAAGCTCTACTGGGCAATTATCGAAAAACCGCCATTGGATTGCGTCCTCCCACCCTCAGGCGAACTCGTCCACTGGCTGAAGGAAAACAGGAAGACGAACAAATCCTTCGCATACGAAGTTGGCGACGACAATAAAATTGGCGACGACTACGAAGTTGGCGACGATAATGAAGTTGGCGAGGCTTTCCCCAAAGGGCAGCGCCTTCAGCCCAAAAAAGCGATTCTTCGTTACAGGCTTACAGGGGAAGGGGAGCATTATCTTTTTATGGAAATCGATCTTGTTACGGGGCGGCATCATCAGATACGCAGCCAGTTGGCGGCTATTGGGCTCCACATCAAGGGGGATCTCAAATACGGGTCCAGGCGAAGCGAAAAGGCCGGGGGCATCAGGCTGCACGCCCATTCGCTTGCCTTCCCCAACCCGCTGGCCCCTGAGGAAACAATCAGGGTAAAGGCCCCTCCCCCAGTAATGGACTCCCTCTGGACGGCATTCACCGATAGCCTTGGCCATCAGCCTTGACTGTTAGCAACAGCCATCTGCCAAAAATTTAATTTGCCATTGACATCTTATTTTTTTATGCTTATATTGGTTATAATGGGGGTAAAGTTATGAAAATAACAGTCCAACAAACAGAAAAACTACTTTTGGGGGCAGATTTAAAATTTAAATCATTGGCGTTATCCATGTTGCTCACGAACCTGAAAAGTGTCCATGCAATGGCTCCGCAAATGTATACGCTGGAAAACTGCACCGACTCGATAAACAAATTTCTTGCCAGGTACGAGGCAAGTACGGATTCGGACGCGGCAATTATCGCAAAGCTCTAAGGGGGAAAGAATATGCTTATTACATTTGAAGAGACATCAAAACTGATAGCCGAGGGGAAAGTTCTCCACATCGCCGGGACAGAGGGACTGCTCAAAAAGCTGCCAAAGGGGAAATGGATAGGAGGTTCCACCGAGTATTTCATGGCAAAGGACGGCGGAAAAGTCTCTGCCGAGTTGCTGTTTGTGACCGAGTTTCCCTATAAAAATCTCACCATCAAATCATATGATGCGCAAAACATCCGCCATGTGGCGGAAGATTCTTTTGACTCAGGTTTTACGATCCTCATTGTGCCATTCGACAGCGCGGTGCACAAGGAATATGCACAAAACGCCGCAAGCTATAACAAAATGTTCATTAATACCATTGCAGGGTGGATTTCGGGGTTGAACCTCGGGAAAGCGGGGCAGACCCCGATAGCCGTTAACGGGATGACGCAGGAAGCGTTCAACGACAAAGCGGTTGCGCTTCACCTGCAAATTCCGGAAGGTAAAACGGTGTCCATCAATATTATCAATATTTTCGAGCAGGACACCAATTCGCCGTTAATTGAGTTTGCTGAAGAAGGGTTTTCAGTCACAAAATGCCGCATAGACGGCAAAGAGGCTGCGCTGGCGGACTATATTGCGAAAAACAAGATAGACACCAAACTGCCGCTCGTGGGTGATTATTCGGGAAACGGCATCAACGTTTCCTTTAAATCCATTGAGAATGGCGTTGTACATCTTTATGCGCCGGTATTCAAGGGAATCAAATACAGGATGGCAAAAACCATCACAAATTACGTTGATCTGTTCAACAAACGCCTTGCGGAGCACAAAGACACGAAAGCTGAGTTTTCCTGCAACTGCATACTGAATTTTCTGTATGGCGAACTTGAGAACAAGAAAATCGAGGCTTTTGCAGGCCCGATTACTTTTGGGGAGATTGCGTACCAGCTTGTAAATCAAACACTGGTATATTTAACCGTCAGCTAAAATTACCAGGGATAACGTTGGCTGAAATTTAATTTGCCTCATCGCATAACGCGACTACCCGAAAAGTCCCGATTATGCCCTAACATAATTCCGAAAAGGTATGTTGCGCCTATCAGGTGAAGCATAAAGCGCTTTAGCCATGGGCGTTGGCCAAAATATTTTATTTTGTTGCTATTTTCCCAAATTGTAGTATATTTAATATGAGATATTTGAGAAGGGGGAAAAGGAGACAACATGGGGAAAGCTTCATTACCGCCGGTTATCAAGATCGATGAGGAGAAATGCGTTAATTGCTATGCATGCATCACCGGTTGCCCTGTCAAATACTGCATGAACGGCTCGGGGGAAAAACTGACGATTAACCCTGACCTGTGCATTGGATGCGGAAACTGCATCAATGTCTGTACCCATAAAGCAAGGATACTGATAGACGATAGTTCCCGTTTTTTTGAGGATCTGAAACGGGGAAACAAAATAATAACCGTTGTCGCCCCCGCCATCGCATCGGTTTTTCCCGAGCAATTTCTCAACGTGAACGGCTGGCTCAAATCACTTGGTATTGAGGCTTTTTTTGACGTGAGCTTCGGGGCGGAACTGACGGTCATGTCCTATCTTGATTATATAAACGCAAGAAAGCCCCGGACGGTGATAGCTCAGCCGTGCCCGGCAATTGTCAGTTATGTTCAAATTTACTGCCCCAAATTGCTTCCCTTTCTCGCGCCTGCTGACAGCCCCATGATCCATACGGTAAAAATGATCCGCGAATACTACCCTGAATATAAAAATCATAAAATAGCAATCGTTTCCCCCTGTATCGCCAAACGGCGGGAATTCGATGAAACAGGGCTCGTGGATTACAACGTTACAATGCTTGCCTTAAGGGAGCACTTTCAGGCGCAGAAGATTAACCTTTCCTCGTTTCCGCAGATTGAATATGCGGGGCCGCACGCCGAGCGGGCGGTGGGTTTCTCTTCCCCTGGAGGGCTCCTGGACACGGCTGAGCGTTTTGTGCCCGGCATCCAGCGGAGAGGCCGCAAGGTTGAAGGCATCCACTCAATTTATCCCTACCTGGAAAGCATTGCCGAATTGCTGGATACCGACGCCAAATTGCTGTTGCTGATTGACTGCCTGAACTGCGAAAAGGGATGCAACGGCGGGCCTGGTACGGGAAACTCTGAAAGGGCCCTGCCGTTACTGGAACATCCTATCCGCATACGCAGGGCCAGGCTTGAGGAATACCACAGGCCAAAAAAAGGGGAATGGGTATACACAAAGTACCACAAGACCCTGGACAAGTACTGGAAGCATGGCCTGTATCGACGCAATTACCGCGATCTTTCCGGGAACAATATTGTCAGGCAGCCCAGCGAAATTGAGTTGCAGGAAGCCTACCACAAAATGAGGAAATACGGAAAAGAGGATTTATACAACTGTACAAGCTGCGGTTACGGAAGTTGCAAGTCCATGGCCATAGCGATCCACAATAACCTCAACAAACCGGAAAATTGCGCCCACTATATACTGGCACTGCTCAAGGAGGAAATGAAGACTGAGGAACTGAACCGGCTGCTCATGGAACACATCAGCAGCGCCACCAGGCTTCTTGACAATATAACCAAAATGGTACAGGAGCTGGAAACCGGTATTGCAAGTCAGACCCAGTCGGTAGAAGAATCCTCAAAGAAAACCGAAAAAATGGTAGGCGAGATCAGAAGCACTTCGGAAATTTCGCAGAACAAGCAGATGGCCATTATAGAGCTGATAGAAAACGCCGCCATGGGCCAGGAGTCAATGCGGGAAACCATCCAATCGGTACAGGGCATAGCCCAATCTGTTGACGGCATAGGCTCGGCAATCAAGATAATAAGCGCAATCGCGGCCAACACCAATTTATTGAGCATGAACGCGGCAATCGAGGCGGCGCACGCGGGGGATGCCGGAAGGGGCTTCGCGGTGGTCGCCAACGAAATACGCCGCCTTTCTGACAGCACGAGGGAAAATTCACGCAACATTGCCCAGACCCTGAAAAACATCATTGACAAGATAGCCCTTACGTCAAAACGGTCAGACGAAACCGACAACCGGATTAACGAAATGTCCAGGGAAATTAACGGTTTTGCGCAGACAATGACCGGCTTGATAAACACCTTTAACGAGCTTTCGGCGGAGAGCACCGAGATTATCACCGCACTGGAAAGCCTTAAAAACCAAAGCGCTTCGGTCAAGTCGGTCTATGCCGAGATAATCGTATTGACAAACTCCTTGCGTGACGCCATGCGCGAGTTGGGCTCGTTGTCAAAGAGCAATGTGAGTTAAAGCTTGCCAAAACACTAATTTGTCGGTATTCATATCTATCATACGTAACAAAATCGGGAAAAGAACATCAGGCGGCGCAGGTGTGGCTGAGAAAACTCTGGGGAACCTGTTTTCGGAGCCGCATGACCACTAAATCTTCAAGCTTAGATTAACCCTGAAAGCCCAGCGTTTAAGTGGTCATGCACTATCACACTTCAAGCCTGGAACCGCTTTAAAAACCCAGGGTCATCCCGGACGATTTCAAGCAGGCGGCGGGAAGCTCCTTCCGGTTTGTTTCTGCCGTTTTCCCATGCTTCTACTGTTTTGGGGGAGACTCCCAGCGAACCGGCAAACATTACCTGGCTTAAACCGGTTCTTTGGCGTATCTGTTTGATGTCGTCGTTGTTGAAGGTGTCTACCGGCTTTATGGTCAGGCGAGTTTTTCGGGCATGAATTTTTCCCTGCTGATAGTCTACGGCTTCTGTTAAGCCCTGCATAATGCTTTCATAAACGCTCATTTTTCAGTCTCCTGTTCTTTTAAGCCTTGTTCCAGCCGGACAATTATCTTGGCGATTGCGTTTCGATCGGCTTTTGACAGATTGTCCTTCTCGTTTTTGGAATAAGCGGTTATGAGATAAACCATTTCATGGACGGTAAAATCTACATAAGCGACTCTGCCGCTTCCGCTTTTTCCCTGGCCTTCAAAGGCTATGCGTATCTTACGCGGTCCTTTAGTTCCCCGTATTACGTCCCCTGCCTTCGGGTTTTGTAAAAGGGTTTCCTGTAACTGATGGAGTTCATCATCGCCTAAGCCCATATTCTTCCATTGGCGGTCAAACTCCGGCATCATTACAAATTCACGGGTCATGTCTTACCTAAAAGATACCCTATTAAATAGGAGTTGTCAATAGAATGTAGAGAAAAGGGTGTCAACTTTGAGGGTAGTGCAGTTCCAGATTAGTACACCAGAAAAAATAAGTGTCAGTCACCATGCGCGTAAACTTAACTAAAAAAGATCTCACACGGAGCACACGGAGGAACGGAGAACACAGAGGAATTTCAAAAATCATATATTTCATCTCGGTTTATACGGAATTTTGATGAAAAACATGGGATTTTCGAACTTCAACTCCGTGTACTTTGTGTTCTCTGTGCCTTCGTGAGAAAAATTGGAAATTAAGTTAACGCATATGGTGTCAGTCAACTTTTCGTTACCCATGCTTTGTACGAAAGCTTG
>JGI24698J34947_10001655_pt1 | contig 11874 bp, 9 predicted proteins | sample TergutMp193P3_FD_34947 | JGI IMG/M metagenome (IMG submission 34947)
TTTTTAGATCACGCGAGATTTTTTCCGAAAGCTCCGTTGTGGCGGGGATTTCTTCGAGGGTCTTCCAGTGGTTGATGATTGGTTGCCCATCCACCCAATTCCAGAGCCACTTCCCGAATTTCTCGCCCGCTTCTTCCATTTTTAGGTAAGCGCGGGCGTTTTCTATGGCGGAATGAATTTTTAGCCTGTTTCTGATGATGCGTTCGTCGCCGAGTAGCCTGGCGAAATCTTTTTCGCCATAACGGGCTATTTTTTTCGGGTCGAAGCCATCGAAGGCGAGCCGGTAGCCGTCGCGGCGCTTGAGAATGGTGAGCCAGGAGAGGCCCGCCTGTGCGCCGTCAAGGATGAGAAATTCAAAAAGTTTCCTGCTGTTTTTAAGTGGAACGCCCCATTCACGATCGTGGTAGCGCGTGTATTCCGCGTCCGTGAGGCACCATGGACAGCGGATTTTTTCGGTATTGGAAGAAGCCATGGTTTATGATATCTTATTGACAACGAAATTACTACAATTCAGGAGCTGTGAAATGGGTAACGCGGATATTGGCCTCATCGGGCTGGCGGTAATGGGGGAAAATCTGGTTCTCAATATGGAGAGCAAGGGCTTTAAGGTGGCGGTGTACAACCGGACGACATCAAAGGTGGACGCCTTTGTGAGCGGCAGGGGCGCGGGCAAGAAGATCATTGGTTGTCACGACCTTGCGGCACTGGCGGCGGCTCTCTCCAGGCCCCGGAAGGCGATGATCATGGTGAAGGCCGGCTCGGCGGTGGACGAGACAATCGAACAGCTTCTCGCTGTGTTCGAGAAGGGCGATGTTATCATCGACGGCGGAAACTCCAACTACCAGGACACCATGCGGCGCACCGCTTACGTGGAATCCAAGGGCCTGCTCTACATCGGCACCGGCGTTTCCGGCGGCGAGGAGGGTGCGCTCACCGGGCCCTCAATCATGCCCGGCGGTTCGCCCGCCGCATGGCCCATCGTAAAGCCCATTTTGCAGGCCATCGCCGCAAAGGTCGAAGGCGGTGTTCCCTGTTGCGACTGGGTAGGCGAGAACGGCGCGGGCCACTTCGTCAAGATGGTTCACAACGGCATTGAATACGGGGACATGCAGCTCATCTGCGAAACTTACGACATCATGAAAAACATCATGGGTCTCTCATGTGAAAAAATGGGAGATGTATTTGATGATTGGAATAAAGGCGAGTTGGGTAGTTATCTCATCGAAATCACGAGGGACATTCTGCGCTACAAGGACGAGGACGGAAGCCCGCTTGTGGAGAAGATACTCGACACTGCCGGGCAGAAGGGAACCGGCAAGTGGACGGGCATCGCTGCCCTGGAGTTCGGCGTGCCACTCACGTTGATTGGCGAGGCTGTCTTTGGCCGCTGTCTTTCGGCGGCCAAGGACGAACGTGTCAAGGCGTCCAGAGATTTTTCCGGCCCGAAGCCCGCCTTTACCGGTGATAAAAAAGCCTTCATTGACGACCTCCGCAAAGCCCTCTATGCCGCCAAAGTTGTGTCCTACGCGCAGGGCTACCTCCTCATGCGGGAGGCCGCCAAAGAATACAAGTGGAATCTTAACAACGGCGGTATCGCGCTCATGTGGAGGGGCGGCTGTATCATCCGCTCAGTTTTCCTCGGGAAGATCAAGGAAGCGTTTGATAGAAACCCCGGGCTTGAGAATCTCCTGTTGGATCCCTTCTTCACCTCTGTAATTAAGGACGCGCAGGATTCCTGGCGCAGGGTTGTGGCCGCCGCAGTAACAAACGGTATCCCGGTGCCGGCCCTTTCAAGCGCCCTGGCGTATTTCGACGGTTACCGTAGCGAAAGGCTCCCGGCGAATCTGCTCCAGGCCCAGCGGGATTACTTCGGCGCCCACACTTACGAACGCCTGGACAAGAAGCGAGGCGAGTTCTTCCACACCAACTGGACCGGCCACGGCGGAACCACGAGCGCGTCTACGTATACGGTATAGGTGTATAAAAAATCATAAGTGTATAAAATAGTATACACCAATCTGGTGATGTCTACAGTAGATCTCCCAAGATTGTTCGTTCCACAAAAACCTGTGCGGCGCTGATTATTTCCCCGGTTTCCACATGGATGACCCGGCTAAAAATTATCGCCTGCGTTGTCATGGGAATTACCTGGCCTGTTATCATGTACTGTGCGCCGAGGAGTTTTCCAACTTCAATGGCGTCATCGGTGTCCAACAGGCCCTGGCGCAGAAGGTTCTGTTCCGCCCTGACCGCGTCCAGCCGGCTCCGCTCCACCAGGCTAAGTCCGGGATTTCCCGACAGGCTTACCAGGGCGCTTTCGTTGATAAAAACGAGCAGGGGCGTTTCGCCGTCTGTCCCGCTGATACTAAAAGGCGCCAGGGCCGCTACGGAACGCTGCCCGGCGGGGAAGGAAAGGCTTATTTCCTTGTACAGTGCCGAGAGCCTGTTCTGCAGAAGTTCCAGGTTTGCCACCTGACCGGAAGGCCGAACAACAGGAACCGGATCGCCGAGGCCAACGTAATTTCCCGCCGGGTTGCCTCCCGAATCGATCAATTCCCTGCTCAGTATGCCGTCATAGTTTACCAGGATTTCCAGCTCACTGGTGAACGCCTTTGCGTCGTCCAGCCTGAGTTTAGCGTTTTCCAGTTCCAGTCGGCAATCCCTGGTCATTTTCAGCGCCGCTTCAAGACGCTTCAAAAAATTTTCATTCAGGGAATCCATGCGCTCCTGCTGGGCAGCGCTAGGTTGCCGACCTTGCGTATCACGCTCAAGCTGGGAGAAGGCGGTAAGATCATCCTGGCCTGCGTAGTATAGGCCGCCTATCTCCTTGAGTGCTTCGGCGAAATTCAACATGGTTCCCGAATGAAGAACCATGCCCGAGGAAATACCGTCTGCGGCGCTCTCGGAAAGCACGATCCCCACGCTTCGTTCTTCTTGCGGCATGGGCCTGCCCAATAGATCCTTGGCGTTTACCCTGAAGCGGGCAAGTTCCCTTTCAGCGCCGGAGGACACGGTCTGTGGCTGCATGTGATAGCGGACAAGAATTGTTTCATAATCCCCCAGGTGGAGACCGGAAAGTTTGTAGAAGATACGGTTCCCTTCAACCCGGTTTTGATAGCCCCAGGTTTCAAGGATTTTTATATCCGGGGCAAATTCCAGAACCATTTCAAGATCGGTTGCAACTAACGCAACCATCCGTTCAAATTCGGTGTCAAAGAGTTTTCGCATTTCTTCCCGGTCACTGATAAACCTTGAACTGCCGCCCCCTTCTTCCGCCAGGGTTTGCATGAGTTCGAGGTCAAAGCCAACGCCCACGCCAAGCGTGGTGGTTGTGATTCCCATCTGCCTGTGGCTTTCAGCAAGCTGGTAGATCAGGGCCTTCTCCTGCCTGAGGGCCGAAGCGCCCCTGTATTCAAAACTCGTTACCTCCACGTTACTCGATCTGCCTGTACCCGAGACCGTCCCTTCAAAATGGCTGTACTGGCTTCCGTTTTTAATTTCTACCTGAAAGGGGTAAGGCGTTCTGTCGCTTTCATGGAATGCGAAATTTTGCACAATCACCTTGTAGGTGCCCTCGGGTGTGCCGCCCGTTCCCCAGAAAATGTTTTCTACCGGCTTTGTGCTTTCACCCCTTACGTTCATGTCTACGTCGAGCATCCCCCCGGTCGAATCCCGTGATCTTGCATAGTAGATTTCTTCCCCCCGTGGTGTAATGACATGAAGATCCAGATCGTTGCGGTTGTTCCAAATGAGGGAAACCCGAACATCACCCGATTGTGCGCCTGCCTGCGTAAGGCGGGAAGAAAATTCTGTCCCATCTGAAAAAAAGAGGACACGGTTCACCGATCCTTCCCGAAAGTTGATCAGGGCCTGCTGGTATCCGGCGGTAAGGCCCTTTTCCAGATCGCTTGTGCCCTGTGGCCGCAGGTTGTTTACCGCGTTAAGGAAACGCCGACGCTTCTCCTCGCTGTCCATCCTTGTTGAGGCAAAATCAACCCGCGCGCTCTCGTTGAAGCTGACCAACGCGAGGCTATCTATTGGACGTATTTTGTTTATAAAAATGGCCGCCGATTCCCTGACCCATGCGATCTTGTCCTGCTCGTTCATCGAATCGGAACAATCGATCACAAAGACCAGGTTCATTGGGGGTAGATCGGCAAAGCTCATGGATTTTCCCTGTAAGCCTATTTGAAGTATCCCATCCTGCCCCCGGCTGCTCATCTGGCTGGAACTGTTGTAAAGGTAAATCCCCATTTCGTTTTGCGGTGTGGGATAGTGATAATCAATGGATGCAAGAAACGAGTCGATGTAGACCTCTTCCGGCGGCATGATGATCCCGCGCCCTGCGAGGTATCGTCCCCTTGTTTCCGATGAAGCTGATTGTCTGCTGCCCGCGCAAGAGGCGTTGAAGGGAATGGCAAAAAATACTATCAGGGTAAAAATCGCGGTAAAGAAGCGGGAGCTTTTCATAAAATTTCTCCATAGGAAACAGAAGTCATTGCCCGGATCTGGCCTGTCTGGACATCAAGAACCCTGAGCCGCAGGTGCTTCGCGGATTCCCAGGGAATGATTCCGCCGGTTATCACAAACGCGGCTCCGATAAGGTGGCCGATGGAAACCGCCGTCTCGTCATCCACTTCGCCGGAAAGCTGGAATTGCTGTTCCGCCCGTATAACATCCAGGTTACGCCTGTCCACGATGCGAAATTTTTGAGCCCTGACCAACAAAAGGGTGAGTTCTTCCAGGGCGTACTCGCCTTCAAAAGAATCAACGGCACTGATTGAAATGACCGCGATGCTTGCGCCTGAGTCCAGCCCTTCCGAGATAATGCGGCTTGACTCGCCAAGGGCTTCGGTTAGGTTGGCTGCATTTGCAGACGCAGAAGCAGTTAAAGCGGATGAAGCGGAATCATCCGGCATTGTCTGGCCTACACCGGGCATTGCGCTTGATGGGTCTCTTGACGAAGGGGGAATACCCGGACAAGCATTCAAAACCAGGGGAATGCAGCAAACCATAATCAAATTGCGACATTTTGTGATCATGGCAGTTTCTTCATGCTGATGGCCTGGCAGGGACATACATCAACACAGGTGGAGCAGCCAAGGCACTCATTGCTTTCAATGACGGCCGTTCCAATATCGCCAAACCGATAAATTGCGTGGCAATGGCCTATCTTGAGACAGAGGCCGCACGCGGTACATTTTGCGACGTTTACATCGGCATATCCATTGTGAAGCGTGAGGTCCTGGGCGGAAACGATGTTCCCAAGAAGGATATCCCGAAAATCCCGTATGCTGTTGTAGCCCATTTCTGTCATGTATTTCGATAAACTGTCCAGCATCTTCGGCAACCAGTCGAAACTGCGGAGCATCGTTTCCGTGCAAATCCACACCATGTCCGAACCGGTCATGATTTGCTGGACGGCGCTCTCCATGTCGTTCACGCCTCCAGAACCGATGACGAACGCGCCGGGTCCGAGGGCGGTCCTCATTTGATAGGTGGAACGAAGGGCGATGGGCCTGATCCAGGGCCCGGAAATGCAGCCCAGGGTTATTTGATCTTGCAGGCGGTAAATCGAGTCCATGGGACGGCGTACGTCAATGTCGGGAATGCCGAGTAGGTTGCCCGAGTGGCCGACAGCGGCGGCCCCGGCGTCAAGCGCGGCACGGGAGGCGTGGGCGAGTAGGCTCGAGTCCGCGAAAAGCTTCACGATGATTGGGACAGTAACCGCCTCGGTAACGATCTTGACGGCTTTCGGGAGATTCTTAAGGTCGTTGCCCAAACTCGCGCCAGTGCTCTTCTTCGTTGCTATTCCCGTTGCCTCGAGATTGAAGGACATATTGGGGCAGCACATATTGAGTTCGATTGCACGCGCGCCGGCATCGACAAAACGCCGCGCCAAAGCGCCCCATCCCTCGTAATCTTCGCCGTCGTAGGTGATGTTCGGCATGAGGATGAAGTCATCGCGCACCCGCCGCGCCTCCTCCATCAGGCGCAGCGCTGCGTCCACTTTCAGCCTTCTTTCTGCGGTGAAAATGAACATTTTTTCTTTTGACAGCCAGCGATAGCGCGGCGGCTGGTCAAGGTACGGGAAGGGGTCTATCGCGAGTTTGATCGACGCGCCCGCCCATCCCGCGTCTGCGGCGGCCTTTATCTGGTCGATGTTCTTTACCGTCGGCCCCGAACCCACAAGAAAAGGGTTTTTAAACCTGACACTTTTTAAGTTTACTGATAAATCTATAGACATGATTGTTCACCAGGATCATTATACATCACTTCAAGCAAATTGCCATTGGTCTATTTCAATCATGTTCGTGTGCGTTCCGAAGGAACGAGTTTGTGTGGTTCGTGGTAAAATTCCTCCGTGCCCCTTTTTTCATTTTTCCCTTTTCACTTTTCCCTTGCCATGCTATCATTAAAATCATGAATACATCTTCTTTAAAAATCCCCCCCGCAGCGGGGGCAAAACACGATTTTTTGGCGTTAGGGGCGCTGGTGACGCGGCTGGATCCCGGAATTATCCCGTTTAAGGAGGCGGATACCTACAGTCTCCACGTTTCCGGCGGGGAGTATAATGTGGCGAAGAACCTTTCCTCCTGTTTTGGCATGAGGACGGCGGTTGCCAGCGCGATGGTGGATTATCCCATTGGGCAGCATGTCGAGGCTGAGGTGCGGCGCGCCGGGGTGACGCCGTATTACAAGCGTTTCGCCCACGACGGCGTCCGCGGCCCCAACATGGCGATTGTGTGGAGCGACCGCGGCTACGGCGTGCGCGCCCCGGTGGTGTTTTACAATCGCGCCAATGAAGCGGGCCAACTGCTCAAACCCGGGAGCTTTGATTGGGATGCTATTTTTGGCGGCGGTGCGGTGCGCTGGTTCCATTCCGGCGGCATTTTCTCCGCGCTTTCCCCCACCACTTCCGAGCTTGTAATCGAAGCGACACAGGCGGCAAAGAAGGCGGGAGCGGTTGTGTCCTTTGACCTTAACTACCGCGCCAAACTCTGGGCTTTGGCCGCCGCTGAGAGGGGCCTGAACGCCGCACAAGCCAGCGAAGAAGCCGCGAAGACCTTGAGGAAGATCGTAAGCAATGTGGATGTTCTTGTCGGCAACGAAGAGGATCTTCAGAAGGGTCTGGGCCTTAAGGGACAGGACGTGGAGTCAAAGAGCGCCCTTGATCCGGCCGCCTTTCTGGGCATGATTGAAAGCGTGACAAAAGATTTCCCCAACATCAAAGCTGTGGCTACCACGTTGCGTGAAGTCTACTCCACAAATCGCCACTCATGGAGTGCGATACTCTGGCTGGAGGGCAAGAGTTACCAGGCCCCAACCTGCGAACTGGATATATATGACAGGGTGGGCGGCGGCGACGGCTTTGCGGCGGGTCTATTCTACGGCCTTCTGACCGGGAAGGATACGGAAGAGGCCCTGAAACTCGGATGGGCTCACGGCGCACTCCTTACAACCACGCCCGGTGATACTTCCATGGTAAGCCTGGATCAGGTGGAAGCCTTCGCCAAAGGCGGTTCCGCGAGGATACAGCGCTAGGATATTGAAACATCTGACGGGCTTTCACGCCATTGAAGAGCGCATAAAATCGGGGCGGCCTTGCGGCTCACTTTTGGTCGCAAAGCCCGGTCCCAGGGCGAAGGAGCTTACGGTCTTGGCCAATGAGCGGAAAATCCGTATAGACCGGGTGGGAACCGTCGAGCTTGACCGCATTGCGCCTGATCACAGGGGTATAGCCCTCGAAGTGGACGAAGGCGGCATGGAGGCAGACATTACCCTTGAGGAATTCCTTGAGGGCCCTGGAAACGGCGAAGTCGGTCGGAAGAATCTTCTTGTGGCCGTGTTGGACGAAATTACCGATCCCCACAACTACGGCGCTATATTGCGTTCATGCGATCAATTCGGGGTGGATTTGGTAATAACCAGGCACAGGCGCATCGCGAAGCACGCGGAAACAGTGGCGAAGACTTCGGCGGGCGCCTCGGCCTGGGTTCCCCAGGCGGAAACCGCGAACCTGCCACGGGCAGTAAAAGATCTGAAGGAAGCGGGTTTCTGGATATATGGCGCGGACATGGAAGGTGAAGACGCCTGCAACCGGGATCTCCGGGGCAGGACGGCAATTATCCTGGGAGGCGAGGGAACGGGTGTTTCACGGCTCCTAAGGGAGAGCTGCGACGCCATGATTGCCATTCCGTCGTTTGGGCGTGTCAACTCCCTGAATGTTTCGGTGGCAGCCGGTGTGCTGTTTTACGAAGTGACGCGCCAGCAGCGAAAAAAGAAGACAAAGTAAGGAAAAGACATGTTGAAGATTACTTTCCTGGGAGCCGGAAGCACGGTCTTTGCCCGTAATGTTCTGGGCGATTGTATGTCCACCGAATCATTACAGGATTGCGAAATCGCTTTATACGACATCGACGCTCAGCGCCTCAAGGAAAGCGAGGGCATCCTTGCCGCCATTAACAGGGGAAAGGGCGGGCATTCGAAAATCTCTGGCTTTGTCGGCTTTGAGAACCTTGAAAAAGCCCTGCAAGGCGCTGCCTTTGTGGTTAACGCGATCCAGGTAGGCGGTTACGATCCCTGTACCATAATTGATTTCGAGATCCCCAAAAAATACGGGCTGCGCCAAACCATTGCCGATACCATTGGCATAGGCGGCATCATGCGGGCATTGCGAACGATTCCGGTCATGGAGCAATTTGCCCGCGCTATTGAAAAGGTTTGCCCGGACGCTTGGCTCTTAAACTATACCAACCCTATGTCCATGCTCTCCGGTTATATGCAGCGCTTCACCGGTGTGAAAACCGTCGGCCTCTGTCACAGCGTACAGGTGTGTTCCCAACACCTGCTTGAATCCCTGGACATGAGGGACTCCCTTGAAGGACGGCGGGAACTGATAGCCGGGATCAACCACATGGGCTGGCTCCTGGATATCCGGGATAAAAATAACGTTGATCTGTACCCTGAAATCCGGCGCAGGGCAAAAGCGAAGAACGCCTCGGAAAAACACTACGACATGGTTCGCTTTGACTATATCGACAAGCTGGGGTATTACTGTACGGAATCAAGCGAGCATAACGCCGAATACAATCCTTTTTACATCAAGGGAAAATACCCGGAATTAATCGAAATGTTCAATATTCCCCTTGACGAATACCCGCGCCGCTGTATCGGGCAGATAGCTGGCTGGAAAAATGAATATGAAAACCTGGCTAAAAATAACATGCTGGAACATACCCGCACTACCGAATATGCGTCGCACGTAATGGAAGCCGTTGTAACGGGCAGGCCGTACGTGTTTGGGGGGAATGTACTCAACTCGGGCGGGCTTATTGAAAACCTCCCCACCGAAGCTTGTGTGGAAGTTCCCTGCCTGGCCGACGGTTCGGGAATCCGAGGCTGCCGCGTCGGGAGGCTGCCGGTTCAGCTTGCCGCCATGAACATGACGCATGTCAATGTGCATCTTGTTACGCTTGAAGCGGCGCGTACAAAAAAGCGCGAACACATATACCACGCCGCCATGCTGGATCCCCATACCGCTTCGGAGCTTCATCTTGCTCAGATAAGGGCCATGGTTAATGAGCTAATCGAAGCCCACGGAAGCTGGCTGCCCGAGTATATTTCATAGGTGTATGATTCCGTATACGGAGGGTTTATGGGTTATGATTATTCAGACAAGGTTATCAGCGTAGACAAGGCGCTTTCGTTAGTCAAGGACGGCGATCATATCGTGTCGGGAATGGCTGCCGCCGAGCCCCGTGATTTTATTTTGAACCTGTATGAAATAGTAGACAGGTGTATAAAAAATGTTACAGTCAGCAATTATTTCCCGTTGGCCGAAGGCAAGCACCTCCACGATCCTGATTATATCGGTAAGATAAATGTTGACTCCTGGTTCTATACTCCTCAGCTTAGGCGCGGCTACTCGATAGACGCGGTTTCACATATCCCCCACCATTTACATTCGGCCGGCCGGAAACGACGGCAGCGCCTCAAGACTGACATCCTTATTGCGAACGCGAGTTTGCCTGACAAGCACGGGTTCATGTCCATTGCCCTGTCCGCAACTTATGAACGGCTTATGCGGGAAAACGCCGTCATGGTGATTCTTGAAATCAATCCCAACGTGCCGCGCACCTTTGGGGATGTGGAAGTGCATATCAACGATGTTGATTATCTTATTGAAACTGATTATCCCATTCCGGAAATTCCCGATGTGGAGCCCAACGAGCTTGACTACAAAATAGGTAAATTGGTAGCCGATGAAATTGATGACGGCGATTGCATTCAGCTTGGAGTTGGCGGTATGCCCAACGCAATAGCAAAATCTCTTTACAACAAGAAAGATCTTGGCGTACATACGGAAATGCTCACCAATGAAATGGCAAAACTCGCCCTGGCAGGCGTAATAACCGGAAAGTATAAAAAATCATACACCGGAAAAATGGTCTGTACTTTCATTTTAGGCACAAGACAACTGTATGATTTTGTTGACGATAACCCGGGAGTGCGGGTATTGAGCGGCGACTTTGTAAACGATCCATACATTATCGGACAAAACGATAATCAGGTATCGATTAATTCCTCACTTGAGGTGGATGTAACGGGCCAGTGCGCTTCTGAAAGCATCGGAACCAGGCAGATAAGCGGCACGGGCGGACAGGCGGACACGGCAATCGGCGCGCAAAAATCCAGGAACGGCCGCTCGTACATATGCCTTTACTCCACCGCGACTGTCAAAGACAAAGACGGACAGCCCAAAACGGTAAGCAAGATTGTGCCCGTCCTGAATCAGGGCGCTGTCGTAAGCCTTTCCCGTAATGATGTGGACCGGGTGGTTACCGAATACGGCATAGCTGAACTACGCAGCACAAATATCCGTGAACGAGTAGAACGCCTCGCTGCCATTGCCCACCCGGATTTCCGGGAAGACATTCTGCGTCGGTCCGTTGAACTGGGTATTATTGGGAAGAAGTTTCTTTAACCTAAATCTCTTTCCAGTCCAGAACAGGTATGCTAAAAGCATATAAAGCCAATGCCAGAAGCAAACAAACTGTTATCTGGGGCGGGGGGTTTTGAAAGATGCTGATTAGCGATGAGGGCGTTATAACGAAAGCAGCTACAATAAGAATGAGCACCGGAGTCGTGACCCAGACATACCATTTACCCTGTCCCTGTATAGACGTCAGCGTATGCGTGAATGCCGTAATGGAAAAAAGAAGCAGAAACATCTGAATAAACCCTACGACGATGCCGTGCCTAAAAAAGCCAATCACTTCAATAATGGTGTAACTGTAATCATATTGTTTATTGGAAGTTGTTGCTTCGATATAATCTACCGGATACGATATATCGGCATAATAATAAATCAGAAGGTTGATAAGCGTAACAAAAATGGATAATAATATGTAAACCAAAAGGGCGCCTTTGATAAAATCATGGCGTTTGCCGCCAAGATTAATTATCTTCCTGAAATTGATTGCCGGTAGTAAAATAGCGGCGATAATTGGCAAGATGACAAGTGTGTTTCCTGCCGAAACGAGTGAATCCGATGGTAAATACGTAAAACTCCAAAAAAGCAGAAAAATGGATCCCGTGATGAAATACGCTATTTTTATCTGGCGAAGGTTTATTTCCGCAATGATAAATGCCTTACTCGTTATTATTTTTTTAAAAACTACAAGAGCTTTACTCATTACTTTTCCCTCCAACAAGATTGATAAAAAAGTTTTGTAAGTCAAAGTTTTCGGTACCTGCGCCATCGATGTCGTTTATGCCGGATTCCAAAAGTATTCGTCCATGGTCAATGATAATCAGCCGTTCTGAAACCTTGGCGATTTCATAAATAAGATGCGTGGATACGATGATAAG
>JGI24698J34947_10001656_pt1 | contig 11871 bp, 6 predicted proteins | sample TergutMp193P3_FD_34947 | JGI IMG/M metagenome (IMG submission 34947)
CTGCCCTACCCAACCTTAGACCTACAATTATGGAGGGCACCCGTCCGCTTCGCGGCCTGCCCTACCCAACCTTTTAATGCGGTCAAAACGTTAAAGTCAACGTGTTTATCTCGGCGTCAGCCAAAACCGCGTTGACTTTGACTTTAAGATACTGACCGCATAAGTCGTTGGTTAGGGCACGCCCCGCAGGGGCGGGGTGCCCTTCTTATTATTATTTTAAAGTTAAACGACTATACTGATTTTTATTTTGATTTGGTTTTTTTACTTTTCGGCGCTGTTTTCGCCGCCTTTTTCCTTAACCCCTTAGCGCCAATATCCGTTCTGAACGTTGCGCCCTCAAATTTTATCTCCGATACTCCGGCGTAGGCTTGCGCTATCGCCTCCGCCAAAGTTTCCCCCTTTGCCGAGACAGCCAAAACTCTGCCCCCGCTTGTTACCAACCCTCCCCCGTCGGCAGCAACCCCCGCGAAGTAGACGTCTACCGCCTCGTTGCCTTCCGCCTCTTCTATCCCAATTATCTTTTTGCCCTTCTCGAACTTTCCCGGGTAACCTTTGCTCGCGAGCACGACCGACACGCAATATACCGGGTCTACGTCCCACTTTACGGACGAGAGGCCGTCTTTGGCGCACGCCTTAAACGCCTCGTACCAATCGCACTTTACAAGCGGCAATACCGCCTGCGTTTCCGGGTCGCCGAACCGGCAGTTGTACTCTACCACTTTCGGACCGTCTTCCGTCATCATCAGCCCGACGTATAGCAGCCCCCTGTAACGCGATTTCTCTTTCTCCATAGCGGCGAGCGTGGGAATAATTATTTCCTTTTCCACTAATGACAGCATAGCCGCGTCGATTACCCCCGCCACGGGGGCATACGCGCCCATGCCGCCTGTGTTCGGGCCCGTGTCGCCGTCGCCTATTCTTTTGTGGTCTTGGGCCGCGGGGAGGATTTTGTACGATTTCCCGTCGGTCAGCACGAACACCGACGCCTCCTCGCCGTACATCATATCCTCTATAACTACCGTCTCCCCAGCCGCGCCGAAACTCTTCTTGTCGAAAATATCGGTGAGCGCCGCTTCCGCTTCTTCAAGCGTGCCGCACACAATCGCGCCCTTGCCCGCCGCCAAACCGCTGGCCTTGATTACGAGCGGAGCGCCCTTCGCCTCCACGTATTCAAGCGCTTCAGATTTGGACGTGAATATCTCGAAGCCCGCCGTGGGGATGCCGTACTTCTTCATCAACTCTTTGGAAAAAGCCTTGCTGCCCTCAATCCGCGCCGCCGCCTTGGAAGGGCCGAACACCGCAAGCCCGTGTTTCTTGAACGTATCGGCGATGCCCTCCACAAGCGGAACCTCCGGCCCTACCACCGTGAGGCCGATTTCGTTCGCGCTTGCCCACAGCGCCAAATCCTCCCAATCCTTAATGTCCTCGCCGACAATCATGCACCCGTCCCGCTCCATGCCCGGGTTGCCCGGGTAGGCGAACACGCAGAGCGCACGGTCCGACCTGAGCAGGGCTTTGAGGAGCGCGTGTTCCCGGCCCCCCCCGCCCACTATCAATACAGAATCTATAAAATCCAAATCATTGCCCCTTTGTTAATCCGAAAATCAGCCGCCGCCGTGGAGAGCGCCGCGCCTATTCCCCGTCCTCGCCATCTTCGTCGTCGTTGGGCTGAAGCCGCGCCGTCTCTTCGGCGTACAGCCCCTGTATGTCTTCCTTGCTCTTCAGGTGCGCGAGTATCGCCGACGTCTGTTCCTCGTTAAGCATTATGCGGCTCTGGCGCGTTATGCGGCTCGTCGCCCCCCAATCCTTCAGCATCTGCGCGGAGGCGGGCAGCGCGTCCTCAGCCGTCACGAAACGTACCTCGTCGGCCTTGAGCGCGTAGCAGACGTTCTCGTCCAAGCACGAGTAATCCGAGCAATTGCGTATGTGATGTTTCTTGACGTCCGCAATCTTCGCCACGCGGTAATAGCCGGTGACAAGGTACTGGTCTTTGAACTCGTCAATCGCGCCCGCGTACTTCGTGAGGAAAATAAGGTAGCGCACCTTCGACTTGACAAAGGTCGACCGAATCTTCGTCTGGGCGCAGCTGAAATAGCCGAACGTCCCCGTCTCGTAGTTGGGTTCGGGCGCAATCTCGCTTGGGAGCGACTCCGGCACCTCGCGGATGGGAAGCTCGGAAATCGGGTCGCTCCCGTAGAAAATAACCATCCCCGTATTGCTTGCGCGGTAATCCTGCCACCCCGCCCCGGCCGCTGACTTGCCCATAAACGTCTCGCTTATCATTCTAATCTCCTGTAATATTTATAAACCGTACGCCATTGTACGTTATTTGCCATATTATGTAATATATAAAGTCAAAATCAAATAAGGGGGGAAGTCTCCCCCTCGCTCCGACCAGCCGCTTTGCGGCTGGTCTCCGCTTCCCTCTCTGCGGGGGCTCCGCCCCCGCAACACCCCTACCCTAAAACCGTTATGCGGTTAAATCCTAAACTACGCAAAACAATAACAAAGCCCGCATTTTCATATACGGGCTATCTCGAAAACCAGTTTTGACCTGTATTTTTTGTAAACTTTTCAGGTTCGGGACTATATTTACATAATAATATAATTTATGGCAAAACGAAAATCAAAAATTTTATAACTTTTTTTCAAATAATCATCATCGCGTCGCCATAGCTGTAAAAACGGTATTTTTCCCTCACTGCCTCGCCGTACGCTTTCAGAACGGACTCCCTTGACGCGAAAGCGGATACCAGCATAAGCAGGGTTGATTTTGGGAGGTGGAAATTTGTTATCAGCCCGTCCACCGCGTTGAAGCTGTACGGCGGGAGTATAAGCAATTTCGTTCGCGAAACCTGCGGGGATACCTTGCGCAAAGACGCGGCGCAGCTTTCCAATACCCTCACGACGGTCGTCCCAACGGCGATTACCCGCCCGCCCCGCTCCCACGTCCCGTTTATCTCGCTTGCGGCGCGTTCGCTCAACTCGAAACGCTCTTCGTGCATCTCGTGCTCGCGCGGGTCTTCCGTTTGCACCGGCCTGAACGTACCGATACCCACGTGCAAGGTAACAAAACTCCTGCCGACCCCGCGCGAAGAAAGTTCGTCAAGCAGGCTGTTGGTAAAGTGCAGTCCGGCTGTAGGCGCGGCGACCGCCCCGGGGACTCCGGCGTAAACCGTCTGATACAGCTCCCTGTCAATCTCCTCGTCCTCGCGCCCCATATAGTGCGGCAGTGGGATATGCCCGTACCCGTCAATCACCCCGTCAAGCCCATCCGCGCCGGATACGAGGCTGACAAGACGTTCGCGGCTGCTTTCCACTATTTCGTCAACGCGGATTTTTATCAGCGGGCACTCCTCTACATGCAGAACGGTACCCACAGGCGCACGCTTGGCAGGTTTGATAAGCGCTTTCCAACAGCAATCGTCTACCCGCTCCGTAAAAAAAACCTCTACCGCCGCGCCGGTTTTCTCCTTGCGGCAAAAAACGCGGGCGGGGATAACCCGCGTGTCGTTAAAAACAAGCCGGTCGCCCTCTTTCAGAATACCGAGAATATCGCGAAACGCAAGGTGCGAAACCTCCCCCCCGCCGCGCCGCATATACAGCAAGCGGCACCCATCGCGCTCAGGCAGCGGCCGTCGGGCAATCAGTTCAGGCGGCAGGTCGTAGTCGAAATCGCTTGTGCGCATGAACATAAATTATTATCAAAAAATTCAAAATCAAAATATAAATTCAAAACCGTTCCAGCACGCGCCGCCNCTTCGTGGTGCGCCCNGTTACGCCTGCTTCTTCAACANCCGTTCAAAATCCGCGACCGGCACCGGCGGGCTGAACAGGTACCCCTGCATCGTCGCGCAGCCGTTCGTCAGCAGGTACTGCGCCTGCGGCTCCTTCTCCACCCCCTCGGCTATCACCGTCAGGTCAAGCGAGTGCGCCATCGCTATAATCGCTTTCACTATCTCCGCGTCGCGCGTGTTTTCCGGTATGTCCATCAAAAACGACCTGTCGATTTTCAACGTGTCGATGGGGAACCGCTTCAGGTAGCTCAGCGACGAGTAGCCCGTCCCAAAGTCGTCTATGGCTATCCTTACCCCCAAATCCTTCAGGCCGCTCAGCATTTTCAGCGTGTCTTCGGGGTTTTTCATACTCATTGACTCGGTGATTTCCAACTCCAACAGGTGCGGCGGGATTTGGGAGTCCTGCAGGGCGCTCTCAACTATGGATACGAGGTTCTGCTGCCTGAACTGGTTCGCGGAGAGATTCACCGAGACGATGAACGGCACGCCGTTTTTGTACCACTCGTGCGCCTGTGCGCAGGCCGAGCGCAGCACCCACTCGCCAATGGGGAGTATGAGCCCGGTATCCTCCGCGATAGGTATGAATTGCACCGGCGGGATGAGGCCCAGCTCCGGGTGCTTCCAGCGGATGAGCGCTTCCGTGCCGGTTATGCGGCTTGTCGCTATGTCTACCTGCGGCTGGAAGAATATGCAGAGTTCGTTGCGGCCCAACGCGCTGCGCAGGTCGTTTTCGAGGGTCAGACGCTCGAGCGACTGCACGTTCATGCTCGGTTTGTAGTGCTGGTAACTGTTGAGGGCCGTTTCGCGGGCGCGGTACATCGCCGTTTCGGCGTTTTGGAGTATCTGTACCTTCCCGTCGCCGTCCGTCGGGAAGATGCTTATTCCTATGCAGATGGTAGTGTATACGTTGTGCCCGTCGATTATCATAGGTTCGGAGCATGATTTCAGGACGCGCCTCGCTACCTTGGCGGCGTCTTCCGGGTGGGTTATTTCCTCCAAAATTATGGCAAATTCGTCGTCACCCGACCTGAATACCACGTCCACGTCCCTCACGCAAGTGGTCAGGCGGTCGGCGAAAGTGCGCAGCAACGTGTCGCCAGCCTCGTAGCCGAAGGTGTCGTTTATGACCCTGAAGCGGTCGATGTCAAGGAGCAGCAGCGCCATGAGCTCGTTGTTGCGCCGCGCGTGGTTTATCATGAACTCAAGCCTGTCCTGCATTAGCAGGCGGTTCGGCAGCTTCGTCAGCGAGTCGTAGTAGTGTTTGCTGAGCGTCGGCGTCATTTGGTTCGCGGGGTTCATGACAGTGCAGATAAAGTGCGTAATCTCGCCGAGTTCGTCTTTGTGCGAGCTGATGGAGAGCCACTCGCGGCAGATTTCGCCGTCCGGGCGTTTGTTCAGTATTTCGCCTTTCCAGCTGCCCTTGCGCTTGAGCGCCCGCCACATGATGTGGTGGAAGTCCTCGTCGTGGTTGTCGTCGGGTTTGAGTACCTCCGGGATATCGCCGACGGCTTCCGGCATGCTGATGCCCGCCGCGTGGACGAAACCGGGGTTGGCCGCCAAAAGCTTGCCCTTGGGGTCGACGATGAATATGGCCTCGGTAGCGTTGGTAAAGAATACGTCGAAAAACGCGCTTTCGGCGGAGCGTATGTCGATACCGGTGTCTGGCGTGCGCATTTTCCCGTGTTCCCCCAAGATGGCCGTTTTACGATAATGGCGGTACCTTGCCGCGATACCCCGCTATAAAATATTATATCATTAAGTAAATGAAAACAAAATAAAAAAATAAAAAAATTACGATGGGTTTGGAAGAAGGCAAATTATTAATATGGGGACGGGGGCTGGCCGCCCCCGTAACGCCCCTCATAAAGTAAAAACCTCACCTACCTCACGCCTATGATTAGCGACACGCGCCCACATATCAAAAATAAATTTTGCGCATGGCGGAAGCCATAATATATATTTATTAAATAATCCTCTGATTCGTACATTAGGCATGCCGCCCGCGAAAGCGGGTCTTTATAATATTGATTGATTAGTTCTTAGATTCAGCATCTCTCACTTTCCTTTGCCATTACCGGTAATCGCCATTAATCGGCGCGAATACCCGCTAAATCGCGTATTTGCGTTAAATATAAACACTATTATTATATGAAAGAGTAAGAAAAATGACAAAAACAGCCGTAAAAACCAACGCCGTACTCAGGGACAACCTCCCCGAAATCCTCTCGCCCACCGTCGACGTCATCTTCAAGATACTCTTCGGCGACGAGCGCAACAAGGACATCCTCGCCGATTTCCTCTCGGCGGTGCTCGAGTTCGAGATAGACGCCGGCGACATAACGCTCATCGACCCGCACCTGCCNCGCGACAGGGCGGACGACAAATTGGGAATCCTCGACATCAAGCTGAGGCTAAAAANCGGGAAACTTATAAACATAGAAATGCAGGTAGGAAATTTAAAAAATATACGGAGCCGTATCGAATATTATATTAGTACTATGCTGGTCCGACAGTTGAGCGAGAGCGACAACTATCAGCGTATATTGCCAATAGTGGCGATCATCGTTTCCAAGTACACTATGCTGCCGGAAACGGCGCGGTTTCATTGCGAGTTCGGTACGCTCGAAAAGACGGAGCATTTCGAACTGCACGGGTTGAGGGCGATACACACGCTTGAGTTGTCGAAGCTGCCGAAAAACGTCAGCGGCAAGCTGGAAGACTGGCTCAAGTTTATCAATTCCGATAAAAAGGAGGAGTATATGGCGGTAGCGCAAAAGAGCAAGCCGATGAGGCGGGCGTTTAAAGTTCTGGAAGAAGCCAGCGCCGACCAGCGGCTGCGTGACGATTATTTCTATAGGGTGATGGCGGCTGCGGACGAACAGGCCAGAGCCGATTACAGGATTGACAAGGCTAAAGAAGAAGGCGAAACGGCAAAAGCGCTGAAAATCGCCCAAAACATGAAAAACGCGGGGGCGGAAGTGGACTATATCGCGAAAATGACCGGCCTCGCCGTTGATGACGTTTTGCGGCTTTAACCATACGGCCAAACACTATAAAAAGATAAACGTCAAAATCAAAGTCAAAGTCAAAATCATAATAAGGAGGGCACCCAGCCCCTGCGGGGCTTGCCCTAACCAACGACTTATGCGGTCAGTATTTTAAAATCAAAACCTACCTCACCCCCAAAATCACCGACACCTTCTCGCTCTTCCCGTCCGACGTCTTTACCACGCCCCTGACGAGATACGTACCCTCCGGCACCGACCGCCCGTTCTTGTCCTTCAAATCCCACGTGCCTACCTGACGCCTCGCTTGGCTATTCAACGCCTTGTCGTTGATTTTTACCTTGCTTATAACATTACCAGTAGCGTCGTATATACGCAGCTCGCAAGCCGCGACACGCTTGCCTTGACGGTAAAAATTCACGCTTCCCGACTGCTTCGCTACAGGGTTCGGGCCGGCCGTGAACTCGCCCGACAATACCGTTATCGGGGCTATTACCGTTGCCTCTTCGTTCGGCTTTGTCTGCGGGACTACGCGGTCGGGCGTTAGTACCGCTATGGATTGCGTCCATTTCGCGTAAAGCGTTACCGCCGACGTTACCGCCGTTGCGGCAAAATCCCACGGGGTGATACACTCGGGCTCTTTGTACCAACCGCCGAACGTATAGCCCGCGCGGGTGGGGGCTGCCGGCTCGGCCACTTTTTTGCCATGCTCGATATGCTCCGAACTCACGGCGTTGCCGCCTTCCGAATTGAACGTTACCACGTGGATTTCTACCGTCGTCCACTTCGCGAAAAGCGTTACAGCCGCCCCTACCACGTCCACGCCAAAACCCCACAGGTTAACGCAGGCGGCCTCCCTGAACCAGCCGTCGAAATTGTAGCCTGAGCGGGCCGGGTCGGCGGGTTCCGTTACTTTGCCACCGTACGGTATGGTTTGCGAGGCTACCGCGCTGCCGCTTTGCGAATTGAACGTCACCGCGTAGGTATTGACCGCATACAACGCCGTCACCGTCAAATCTCTCGCAATATAGTCAAACGCCTTATCCCAACCGGTGAACGTGTAGCCCGTGCGCGTCGGCAATGCCGGAGCGTCTGCCCCGCTACCGTAATTGACCGTTTGCCGTTTGAGCTGCGTACCGTTCCAGTCAACAAACGTTACCGTGTACTCGTTAGCCGTCCACTTCGCGTAAAGCGTTATTGCCGACGTTACCGCTGTGGCAAAATCCCACGCATTAGCGTATTGGGCATCCCTGTACCAGCCGTCGAACGTGTAGCCCACGCGGGTGGGGGCCGCCGGCTCGGCCGCTCTGCTGCCGTGCTCGACATGCTCCATGCCCACGGTGCTGCCGCCTTCCGAATTGAACGTTACCGCGTAGCTATTTATCTCATACACCGCCGTAACCGTCAAGTCTCCTGTCACATAGTTAAACGCCTTATCCCAACCAATGAACGTATAACCCGTGCGTGTCGGTGAGGTCGGAGCGGTTGCCACACTGCCGTGGTTAACGGTTTGCTGTGATAGTTGCGTTCCGCTGTAGTCAAAAAACGTTACCGTGTACTCGTTAATCGTCCACTTGGCGTAAAGCGTTACTGCCGACGTTACCGCTGTGGCAAAATCCCACGCGTTAGTGTATTCGGATTCCGTGTACCAGCCGCCGAACGTGTAACCCGTGTGTATTGGGGTTGCCGGCATGGTCGCTTTGCTGCCATGCTCGACATGCTCCGAACCTACCGCGCTGCCGCCTTCCGAATTGAACGTTACCACGTGGATTTCGAGCTTTGTCCACTTCGCGTAAAGCATTATGGCCGACGTTACCGTGTCCACGCCAAAATCCCACGCGTTAACGCAAGCGGGCTCTTGGAACCAGCCGTCGAAATTGTAGCTTTTGAGGGTCGGGTCGGCGGGTTCCATTACTTTGCCGCCGTACGGTACGTTTTGCGGGGCTACCGCGTTGCCGTTTTGCGAATCGAACGTTACCGTGTACATGTTAACCGTCCAATTCGCAGTATAGATTCTGATGCCTGTACTGCCATGTACGACAGATACGGATGTCTGCGCTGTTGTACCATTAGCCCCCGTCCAACCCGCAAATATGTAACCCGTTTTTGTAGGGTTGTTCAGCGCAAAGGTCGCGTCCTCAATAGTGTAACTCGCCGGATTGGCTGACGACACCGTACCGCCACCTAAATCGTAAGTCACCGCGTATGTGGCAGGCGTCCACTTCGCGTAAAGCATTACTGCCGACTCTACAACGTCCGTATCAAAATCCCATGCGTTAGTGTATTCGGCTTCCGTGTACCATCCGCCGAAAACGTAACCGGTACGGGTTGGGTCAGCTGGCTTTATAACGCAATTGAGAAATCCTACTGATTGTGAACTCACGACACTGCCGTCTTGCGAATTGAACGCTACTGTATGAGTTGGTTTGGCACAACTGAAATTGAAATCTTTCCATACATCGGTGGTGTTGTAGGCACTTATGGCGGGTTGCGGAACATACAAACAAACTGACGATATAGACACGCCACTGAACGCATATCCGGCATCATTAGGCGGATACTCACCCAGACTGATTACGGACGTCAGGCCACTGCAATAAGAAAACGCGCCACCCCCAATAGCAGTCACGCTGTTGGGAATCGTCACAGATGTCAGGCCAATGCAATACCAAAACGCATTATTTCCGATAGAAGTCACGCTGGTGGGAATCGTCACAGACGTCAGGCCAATGCAAGATTGAAACGCCCCTCCTCCAATAGAAGTCACGCTGGTGGGAATCGTCACAGACGTCAGGCCGGTGCAGCCATCAAACGCATTCTCCTCAATGGAAGTAACGCTGTTGGGAATGGTATATGATGCGCCTTGTTTACCTACCGGATATGTATGCAAAGTAGTTTTGTTTTTATTGAATAGTACGCCATTCTCAGAACTGTAGTTTGCGTTATCTGTAGATACTACTATAGATGTCAGGCCAATGCAATAATAAAACGCCCCTCCTCCAATAGAAGTCACGCTGTTGGGAATCGTCACAGATGTCAGGCTGGCGCAACTATTAAACGCCAAACTTCTAATAGAAGTTACGCTGTTGGGAATCGTCACAGACGTCAGGCCAATGCAATCCCAAAACGCATTAGTACCAATAGACGTTACGCCGTTGGGGATGCTATATGCGCCTTGTTTGCCTTTGGGATATGTTACTAACATAGTTTTGTTTTTATTGAATAGTACGCCGTCAACAGAGCTATATGCGGTATTACCACTGCCTACGTCTATTTTTGTCAGGTTTGGGTAAAGACGATAAGAATCGAAACCACTAATGGAAGTTAGACCATTACCTATTGTCATCGACGTCAGGCCAATGCAATTCCAAAACGCATCTCTTCCAACAGAAGTCACGCCATTGCCTATCGTCACCGACGTCAGGCCGGTGCAACCCAAAAACGTACTATCTCCAATAGATGTCACGCCGTTGGGGATCGTCACAGACGTAAGGCCACGGCAATCCTGAAACGCATTATTTCCGATAGTAGTCACGCTGTTGGGAATCGTCACAGATGTCAGGCCAATGCAAGATTGAAACGCACCATATCCAATAGAAGTCACGCTGTTGGGAATCGTCACTGACGTCAGGCCGGAGCAACCACTAAACGCACCAGCTCCGATAGATGTCACGCTGTTGGGTATCGTCAACGACGTCAAGCCACGGCAACCAGAAAACGCATACGTTCCAACAGAAGTGACGCTGTTGGGAATCGTCACTGACGTCAGGCCGGAGCAACCACTAAACGCACCCAATCCAATAGAAGTCACCCCATTATCAATTTCTATTCTAGTAATGGAACTCGTCGAATTAACCCAAGGGGCCTCTTCATTGCTGCCGCAGCAATAATTATCCATGCTCCCTGCCCCAACGACAATAAGCGTCCCATTGCTCAACGTAGCCTTGACACTCGCCCTACCTTCTGTATTATAGTAGTACCCGCAATTCCATACCTGCGCCCCATTAATACAAGTGAAACTTCCAATCCCGGCTCTCAGGTAGGCCACGACAGCGGCGGCAGGAACATACAAACAAGCGGACGAAGACACGCCTCCAAATGTATTGGAATCAACCGTGGGCGGAATCGCCGACAAACAGGTTATGGACGTCAGACCAGAAAACGCATAATTTCCAATAGAAGTCACACTTGTGGGAATCGTCATTGACGTTATGCCACTGCATTCATAAAACGCTCTATCTCCAATAGAAATCACACTGTTGGGAATCGTCATCGATGTTATGCCCCTGCAATAATAAAACGCACTATCTCCAATAGAAGTCACACTGGTGGGAATAGTCACCGACGTCAGGTTGGTGCATCCTGAAAACCCTGAAAGGAAAGTCACGCTGTTGGGAATCTCCACAGACGTCAGGCCACGGCAATTCTGAAACGCATTATTTCCGATAGTAGTCACGCTGTTGGGAATCGTCACAGATGTCAGGCCAATGCAATTCCAAAACGCATTATTTCCGATAGAAGTCACGCTGGTGGGAATCGTCACAGACGTCAGGCTACTGTAATCATTAATAATCGCATCACTAAACGCTTCACTAAACGCATGCCGTCCAATATAAGTCACACCATTTTCAATGATTACACTGGTAATGTTCTTTCTGTAACTGTACCAAGGAGCATGATTGCCCATTGTTATAGGATTAATGTAATCTGCCATATCCCCGGTCCCGCTGACAGTAAGCGTCCCGTTGCTCAGCGTGGCGGTAACATTTGTGCTATCCCCTATCGTCCCGCATTTCCATGTCGTCTGCGCTCCCGCCGCTGTCGCGAAAACCAGCGCCATAACTGCAAATGTTTTGAGAATAACCGCTCTCATATTCCTGCTCCCTTGTGAAAAGTTTTTTGTAAAAAAATGAAAGATATTTTCGGACGTGAGAAAACACAAAGGGCTGTATAGGCGCCCCTTTTTGCTGTATTGAATATAGATACGTTTTGAAACTGCGAGAAGTTAGTTTGCTTTGCTTGTTTCGCGGGCTTTTCGGTTGAGCAACAGGGAACTGCCCCCCCCCCCC
>JGI24698J34947_10001657_pt1 | contig 11867 bp, 21 predicted proteins | sample TergutMp193P3_FD_34947 | JGI IMG/M metagenome (IMG submission 34947)
AAATTTATGATAAGCCCGGTAGGAAAATTGCTAAAAAATAGGTTTTTAAGAAATTAATGAAAACTGGAAAATCTATTTACACAAAAAACAGGATAGGTCCCATACTTTCCTGCTCCCTGTGGGGTTCGGATGGATCCCCGTATATCATCACCGCGATTTCCAGAGCCTTTGCCCTGATTTCCTGTTCGTTCATTTTGCCTCTCCTTGTGGGAATATGGTTTTTGGTCGTCTCCATTATACCACGGGGAGGGGCTTTTTTAGGGGGAACGGCGTGAAATTGACTAACGAAGGGAAAGAGAGCACCCGCCCATTGCTGTTGAGGCTTGACAAAAAAACGTACTGGTCGCTGAAAGAACTCTCTTTTTATTCTGCATCGCCTATGAGGGATATTGTTACCAGCGCCTTGAACGCTTACGGGCTAGAGAAACGGATTCTTGAGGCGAAGAAGGAGGCGGGGTTTGAGTAAGCGGTTCCATCATTTCATCGCTTTTTTGCCCTTGCTTGCGGCGGGCTTGCTGAGCTCCGACTCGGCGGCTTTGCGGCCCCGCCTGGCTTCCCTGATTTTTTTATCAAGCGTATCGGGGTCGGCCTTGCGGATCGCCTCAATTTCGGCCATGCCTTTCGTAACAAGTTCAGTAATGCCCAGTTCGTCCGAAGCCTGCTCGGCACTGATTGACCGGGCGGCGGCGTATTTTTCAATCTCTGCCTGGAGGGAATCAATCGCTGTAATGGTTTCCTTGAAGGCTGTAACAGCATGTTTGTGCAGCCATTCGTCAAGGTTGTCCCCGACAATTTCCGAAACAATGTCTTTTATCGGGGTATCCGACATAAAAGAAGCCCGGCGCAGCCTGTCGGCAAGGTCTTTAGGGAAACGGATTAAAATAACGCCTTTTTTATCAGCCATAGTATATAGATTATCGGAAATATTTCTGTATTTCAAGAAATATTTTTTAAGAAAGCACTTGACATTTCTATATATTATGATATATTGAAATATAGATATATAGAATTAAGAATTGACAATCCGGCTTGGAAACCGGATTTACAGAGCGTTTGGATTAAAGAAACCTTCTTGCGAAGGATGCCGATTTAAGCGCCGGCAGCGCGGCTTCCAACCGCCCTTCGCAAGAAGGTTTTTTTATAGGAGGTAGAAAGTGGACTGGAAACTTTTCATGTCGATTATATCGGCGTACCGCCTCGGGGAGATAAGCCGGGGCCGGTTTATTCATGAATGGCGGCTCGCCCAAAAGGCGCTGGGCGTTATCGCCGCGGCGCTGCCGCCCGGTGTACGGAGGGCTGTATGAAAACCGACAGCATCAAAAGAAACCTGGAAGAGATGAAAAAGAAGAAGGCGGATGCCGAATACTGCCTGGCGAACATGGAAGACAGCGCGGGGTATGTCGGCGTATGCGTGAACCCGCCCGGCGGCAAGCCTGGGGAATACACCATCCCGCTCGCGTCCGACGAGATGAAGCGTTTTCTGGAAGGAGAAATCGAATACCGCGGTTTCTGGATAGGCAAACTGGAAGCTATGGAAAAGCGGGAGAAAAAGGAGAACGGGCAATGAAAAAGAAAAAGAAAAAGCCTTATCAGTACGTGAAAGTGAATGAAACCGAAGAATTTCCCGCGACCAGGAAGCGGAAAGAATTCAAGCTCCCCTGGCGGGTGCAGGGAAAAGGCCTGCGCGGACAACTGGTTTAATTTTGCCGGGCAAGGGCAAAAAATATTACAAGGAGGCTGCCTATCGGGGAAAACGGATAAAACGCCAGCCCGTCTGAAATGGCGGGCAAACATGGGGGACTGTGGTTCACAGCTAACGCTTTAGCGTTAGGAAAGGTTCAAAGCCTTTTGCCTCCTAGAAAAATCCAACCGCAGCTGGTCACGCGGCAATGGTGCAGGACTAGAAACCAGACCGGACGCGCCGCCGACACAGGCGCACACGGAGCGGCCCGGCAGGGGCAGGCGGTTTAACTCCTTTTCCGCCAGCGGCGGTTCACAGCCGCCCCGCTCCAGATTTCGGGAGGGGAAGTGGGCACAAGGAAAGCGATGCAGCCGGCGCGAAAACGCCCTGTATACGTCAACGGCGCGTACTGTCCGACTTTGACGGCGGGCGCGGAATACGCGGGCGGAATTTTATCGCGGGAGGTGAAGGTGTACGAAATACAGCGGGCCGCAAACGGCGTCTCAAAAATATGCGGCATAGACGTAAGCGAAGAACAGCCCGCCGCGGCTGAACCTGCCGGGCTTGAACCTGCTGGGCTTGAACCTGCCGCGCCGGAGCGGAAAGCGCCGCTGCTGCGGTATCCGTTGGGAGAAAGACCCCTGGACATGGGAATAACGAAGGCATGGTGTTAAATTGGCGAACAAAACCGGCGTATGCCGGAGTATAAAAAAACGGCAGCCGGAAGCACCGGAAGCCGGAAGGCCCCCGCAGGGGCCAAAGGAGATAAAGAATGAAGATTTACGACCTGACAGACTTGCAAAATGATATGGCCGAGCAGTTTATGCGGCTGAAAAACATGGACATTAACGACGTAAACTTGACGAAAGAGATACAGCGCCATCTGTCGCTCAACGAGGGGGCGAAGACGATGATAACAAACGGGGCGCTGATCGCCAAGTGCCTTGAAGTGTACTCCGGGCTGGACGCGGAAGACATTCCGGAAGGCCTGCCGCTGATACCGGTGCCTGGAAAAACAAAGCATGTTATTGCCGGGAAAAGACCGGCCCTGCTGAATCGTCCCAAAGCGATGGAGGGGTAGGAAATGGGAAAAGGCCGCCCGCCCAAACACGCAAAAGAAACGCCTGCCTTAGACAAAAAAATGGCAAGCCGCAAAAGGCGCAAAAGAAAACATCTTCTGTTATGGGAAAACGCGCGCGGCATAATCCCCAAAAACCACGTTGTCATTTTCCTTGACGGCGATCATAAAAACTGCGTGCTGGAAAACCTGCGCATGGTATCTAAATCGGTTCATACAAGAATGTTAAAAAACCGCCTGTATTCCAGTAATCCCGAAACAACAGAACAGGGAATAGCTGAATGCCAGGCAATAAAGCCCAGTCCAAAAAAGGGCAGAGCGTATAATATTTTTTCACCGGAAATAATATCCTGCATGAAAAACAGCTGTAAGGATGCCGGCTCGTTTCCAAAGCTGGCGGGCCTGGTCAATTCCGGTTTTGGAACATCATACACCGGCAAACAGGTTAAAGACTGGTTTTACAGGCAGGGAATAAAACCAAGCCCTGGCAGGGGCAGGGGCGGGAAAGCCTGCGGCATGGTTTCCGCTATGGGACGCATGGCCGAGAGCGCGGCCCCGTTAAAAAGGGAGAAGTTTACGCCCTACAAGACGGTGCCGCAAATGCACGCGCTGTGGAGCATTTCCGATATGCGCACGGGGCTTGTATAGCGGCCCCGTATGGGGCTGTATAAACAAATGGAGGGGGAACGGTATGCCGCGAATAAAATGGACGCCCGAAATGAAGGATTTTGTAAAAGCGAACTACCAAAAAGTATTCTATAGAGAACTGGCCGCCATGATAAACGCCCGATTTAAAACGTTCTGTACAGAATCAGCGGCAAGTGGCTTAGCAGAGAGAATAGATCTAAAAAAGGGAAAATATTATCGTGTGGGCACTGAAAAAATAAACAATAAAGGTTACACAATAGTCAAAATCGCCGAGCATGGCCCCAAAAATAGCCTTTGGGAATCAAAGCATAAATTGATATGGGAAAAGGCGCACGGCCCCATTCCCAAAGGGCATATTGTTGTTTTTCTTGACGGCAATAAAAATAATTTTGCGTTAAATAATCTTGCCATGTTAAGCAAAGCAGAAGTAGTAAAAATGTCTCAATTTGGCTTATTTTCTGACAACAGAGAAGTTACACTTGCTGGAATTAGCCTTGTAAAACATTCAATGGCAATACACGGGCTTCTTAAAAAAAAGATGGGTGAACGTAAACATAAAATATGGGTGAGTAGCGAAAGCAGAAAACGGACACGGGAAAGAAAAAAACAGGGAGGGAAAGAATAATGGCAAGAATACGCTCAATTAAGCCGGAATTTTTCAAACACATTGAATTAAGCGAACTGGAAAATTTGCACCCCGGACAAAACATAATGCTTGTTTACGCGGGGTTATGGACGCAGTGCGATAAAAACGGGGTGTTTTACTGCAACGCGAAAGCATTAAAAAACGAGATATTGCCGTATCTGGAATTCGATATTCAGAAAACCCTGAATATTCTTGAGGGTGACGGGTATTTTGTCAAATACAGTTCCGGCGGCAGGGAATACGGTTTTATCCCGAATTTCAGCAAATACCAGTTTCCCACCCAGAAAGAAAAAAACAGCCCCGCAAGGTATCCTGAACCTCCGGCGGAAATTGAGGACCGCGCCCAGGCGCATACCGGAACACGCCCTGACACGGATCAGAACGATGCCTGGAACGATGCCGGGAACGATACCGGGGCGGAAGGATTAAAGGATAAAAGGATATTAGGATTACAGGATAAAGGATTAAAGGAATCCTGCGGTTCTGCCGAACCGCCGCTTTCCGAATCTCAAAAATCCGCTTTGGAACTTTCCGAATTGCTTTTATCTTGTCACAGAAAAGAGATACCGGATTACCTTTCCGGCAAAAACGACAAAAAGACAATTCAAAGATGGGCGGTTGACATTGAAAAATTGATCCGGATTGACAAAAAGCCTCCTGACAATATCCGCCAGGTTATCTTATGGGCAAAAACGCCAGGCAATTTCTGGTTTAACAATATCCAGAGCGGGGAAAAATTGCGGAAACAGTTTGAACGGCTTTATGGGGAGATGAAAACGGGTGGCAAACGATCCGGTACCGGCACTTCGTCTCATCGAATAGCGCGGGACAATATTTCTCCGGATGATCTGGATCAGTATTTTAGTTAGGAGGAACTTATGAAAAGCGGTTTTAAGACAGAGGGCGGCGCTCTAAAAAATTTTTTGGAAAGACAAAAAAGGCTTGAAAGAGATGAAGCTGAAAGAACAGCCCAAAAAAAGGCCAAATGGGACGCTCTGCCGGAAGAAGAAAAAAACCGTATCCTTACCCTCCGTCATCAAGAAAAACAGGAATATGAAAAAAGGAAGGCTGAAGAAGAACGGGAAGAACAGCAGAGGAAGGCCGAAAAAGAACGGGAAGACCAGCGCCGGGAATGGCGAAGGCGGGGGGTAACGCCGCGTTTTTACGATGCCGCATGGGAAAACTGGAAGGCTGAAACGCCGGAACAGGAAAGCGTTCTGGAAAAAGTTAAGCAGGCATGGAAAAAAAATCTTTTCATAGTCGGCGGGAACGGGACCGGAAAAACACACCTCGCCATGTGCCTGGCAAAAGAAGGCGCCATTTATTGCCTGGCTCCTGTGTTGTTCAGAACAGTCCGTGAAAATTTGAGCATTGAACAGGCAACTATCGACTATTACGGAGAATGCAGGCTGCTGATTCTGGACGAGGCCGGTCGGCAGAAAGGAACTGAATTTGAACGCAACCTGCTTTTTGAGATCATAGACAAGCGGTGGAACAATATGCTGCCTACGACCATTATAGGCAACATTAACAAAACGGAATTTGCCGGTCTGTACGGGTTGGCAGTATTAGACAGGCTGAGGCCGGAGACTGTTGAACTAAACTGGGGAAGCTGGCGGCACATGGACAGGATACAGGAAATGATGCCGAAACCCGAACCGCCGCCGGAGGCCGCCCCGCCCGAAATGACCGGCGAGGAGCGGGAGAGACTCTACGAAATTGCGGTATTTGAAAAACAATTCGGGGAACCGGGAGGGAAAAGTGGATAAAAACAGCGAAATCAAAAAAACATGGTATTACAGAAAATGCCCGCGCTGCAAGGCGAAAGTCCACGTGGACCGCAAGTATTGCGGCTGCGCAGCCGATTTAAGCGCCGAGGCAATCTTTTACCTTGAAAGCCAGGCCCCGCCAAAAATAATGTACGAAAAAAGCAATCTTGATCTGCCTAATTATTCCTGCGAAATCTGCGGCGCGAAATGCTCTTACTGCGCTTCTTTCGGCAACCAGGGCATAAACGCCGCCGGCTTCGGAAGCCTGGAATGCGGGCATAAACAGGACGCTATAAAGTGCGCCTGCTGCCGGCTGATGATTAAAAATTTTTTTGAGTTTCCGGGCGATGCGGACAAGGCGCTGGATGAAAGCATCGGCGCCGTCAGGAGAATTCTTGCCCGCCGCGGCACGGGCAATCCCGAAACAGCGCAGGCGGGGTATAAAGGGCATTAACCCTATTAAAGCCAAACGCGCCGTTATGCGGCGTGTGGCAGGAGGAGATGAAGAATGAAATGCGTATGCGGTTACGAAGGGCGGGATTATAAGGCATATGATTTGCGTGTAATTGATACTTGGCCTGATAAAAACGGGGATATAAGAGAAAACGACAACGGAACGTTAGAAGTTTTTATCTGCCCCAAATGCGGCACGTTGAGAGTGGAGGTGAAAAAATGAGGGACATTGAATTCAGGGGAAAACGGAAAGCCGATGGCAAATGGGTGTATGGTTTTTATTATAAAAAATGTGGAAGGCACATTATCCTTGGCGATATAATGCCTGATAGCGATATGCAGCGTGAGTTTGAGGTTATCCCCGAAACCGTAGGCGAGTTTACGAGCTTGCCAGACAAAAAAAGCAAAAGAATCTATGAGAATGACATTGCCAGAACTGAATTGGGAAGATTGGGGATAGTCAGATTTTCTCACGGTATGTTCGGCATTGAGTGGATTAACTACATCGAAAATCAAGACATGGTTGGTTCATGGGGGCAGCTTCACAACCTGCGCCGTATGGACGATGGGTTCAACGGGAATGTTGAAATCATCGGCAACATTCACGACAACCCGGAACTGTTGGAGGCAAAGCCATGAGCGACACAGAAATATTTTTGGCTGTTGCTTTCTTTCCAAAAGGTAAAAAGCAATATGGTTTTGCGGTTATGGAGTATTCGGATGCAAGGAGTGCCGGGCCAGTTGCCGGAGCCATAATACAAATAGTTTGCGTCAATAATAGCACCGGTGAACCGCCGCCTGATAACTGGAGGCCGGAATGAAACCAGCAACAACACTTAGAGAATTATTGAATCCGCCGTTTTCACATGATCATTGTGGCGCGGGCGAAGTTTATTGCGGTGTTAATAAGGCCGATTATAAGACTTCCCGGCTGGCACAAATTCGCGGGTGGGGGTTTTTCCAATATTTTGAAAATGGAGAACAACTACAGGATGAGTTCAAAGATTTTGCAGTTAATGCCCTGAACGAAAAATGGGAGCGCGATTTTGGCGAGCCGCTGCGGTGGGTAAAACTTATTGACCCGTGTGAACCTGACAGACCTTATGATGAATATAAATGTCCACGATGCGGTTATAATGTATGCTCTCAAAAAGGCTGGTTGCTTGGTGAAGGGTATAATTTTTGTTCTAACTGCGGCCAGCAGATATCACCACCAGACGGATTAAAATCCTGCCCGCATTGCGGAGGAGAACAGGAGGGAAACAGATGAACCACGATTTCAACCCTGAAAAAATCACTCTGCCGCCGGAACTGGAAGGGCGGCAGTTTTTCCACCTCGACGAGTTCGGGAAAATCATAGGAGTAACCGCCAATACCGTAAGCCGCTGGGGGAAACTGGGGCTGCTTAAAATCACGAAATTCAGCCCCAGGTGCCAGATGGTCAAAAAAAGCGAACTGGAGCGGTTTCTGCGCGGAGAAATGATGGAAGCCGCCGAAAATACGCCCGCAGGAGATGTAGGAGATTAGGGACAGCGGTGATACTCCGGTGATACTTTTTTCCTCCCCCCTATTTTGCCGAAAATTTTTTATCGAAAAATATGTTTTTTCTATAGCCTGTTGACAAAAAAGCGCAGGTTTTATAGGATAAATTCAAGTATTATCGGTTACGCCGAAGCGTATTTTTTAGGTTTTCCGGGCCGCTAGCTCAGCTGGTAGAGCAGCAGACTCTTAATCTGCGGGTCGCAAGTTCGATCCTTGCGCGGCTCATTGTAATTCCTTATGCTATAAGAAATTACGTGAATGGCAATTTTATAATTTTTTCAAGATTCATAGCATCGGGCACTTATCGGGCCTTTATCCCTCAGCAGTTTTGCGCCGGGCGCAAAAACAGGAGACGATGCTATGGCAAAACTATCCAAACCTTTTGTAATCACTAAACGGACAGATTCCAAAACCTTCCGGCTCACAATCAATTCCACATCAGGGCTTCCGGAGCGCGTGTGCGCCGAATGGCGACGCCGCAGTTTTCAAGACCTTCCGGACGAGCTGGCCCATTACCGTAACCCAAAGAACAAATCCGGCAAGCTTGATGAATCGGTCGCGGAGGCCGGCGCGGTTGCCCTTATTGCCTGGCTCAAACAGAAACAGAGCGAAGGCGGCGCCCGGCGCGTCACCACAGAGGACGTTACGGTCGGCGAATGGGTAAAGAAATTCACCGCCATTGAGACCAGCCCGCGGACAGGGATCAACGCTTCAAAAAACCGCCCGTACTCCCCCGGTACGCTTAAAACGTATAAGGATTATTACGAATGCCATATAAAGGACGATCCCGTTACCAAGCTGAGAATGACGGAAGTTGAAGAAGAAGATGTTCTCGATTTCAACACGCGGATGTCCGTAAAGAAACTTGGGGACGGCCGGCAAATGGGCGGCACCAGAACCTATAAGGGCGTCCTGGGCTTTGTCCGCATGGCTTTCCGGAATTACCAAAGGAAAAATCATAAATGGGTAAACCCGTTCTTATACATCGACACGCCTAGATACGAGAGCAAAACCCGTGACGCGCTTCCGGAAGATGAGATGCTGAAAATATTTGAGCCCGGCGTATTAAGAGGGACAATGGAACTGGCGGTCGGGGCGCTCATGTTCTATTCGGGCTTGCGGCGGGCGGAGGTTTTCGCTCTCAAGCCCGAAGATTTGGACTGGAAAACGCCGAAAATAACTGTCCGTAGGGCATGGCAGATGTTTGACGGCAAAGACAGGGTTATCGGCCCGCCAAAAAGCAAGAAGCCGAGGGACACCCTGTTTGACCCGATCCTTCAGGAAGCGGTAAAAAAGCTCTGGGAAGAAAACGGAAAGCATGAGTACGTTATATGCTATAAAAACGGGAAACCCCCCGGGCCGTCATGGATAAAAGGAAAGTTTCCCAAATGGCTGGAACGCGCCGGCATTGAGCTGGGCGGCCGCGAGATAGTTCCGCACAGTTCCCGGCATTCCCTTGCATCGCTGTTAAAGGCAAAAGGCGTGCCTATCAGGTACATACAGGAAATTTTAGGGCACTCGGACGAAGAAACCACTAAAATCTACCTGCACAGCCCGGAGAAAATGATTCGGGAAGTCGGCAAGAAAATGTCGGAGGCAAGGGAAAAAGCGCCGCCGGCGCAGGAGAAAGAACCGCAGAATATTATTAATTTTAAGGTGTCATAAATGAAAAATTAATTGAGATATCTTAAGATAAATTTTATATTTTATACTATCTCGGCCCTATGTAGCTGCTTTTGACGAGACGGAACTTTCGTAAGGGAAATGGGTTATTAAGCCCTCCACTTGGGTTAGGGCTACAGCCTTTCCCTCATCTGTTAATTGTTCCGCGGCAACAGCAATTTTAAGGGTCAGTTCCGACATATTTGAATATTTTGGTTCCCGGCCTGTAACAAGGTATTCGACGGAACGGCCTACAGCCTGGGCCATTTTCACGCACTTTTCCACGCTGGGATATTTGCCCTTGTCCCGCCATCGTGACAAGGTGGACTCCGGAACAGAAGATATTCTCCCAAGCCAGCGCCAGTTTTCGCCGATTGAGTTTAGCTCATCCTCAAGCCTTTTCCATAATTCCATACTTAATTATCGGGATTTATAAAAACTTCTAAATATGGAATTATTTTTTAAAAACTTTTACCGCTGTTTCTTATAAGAACGAGATCCGCTCTTTTCCAAACTTGAGCAACCTGGTTTAACACTTGTTGCCCATACATGATCTTCGTTGTTAATTAGTGAGGATAATCCGCTGTATTCCAGCCGATTACAAGCAACTGATCATAATTTTCGCTATTTATGTCGGGAAAAAAAACATTGCTTTTTGATCTGAACAGATCTTTTTCGTAATAAGCATAACATTTATATTGAATGCTATTGATGGCTGATTCTCCAGATTTATTTTCTTTGACTGCAAAAGCTTGCGCTGCTATTGAATCAGAATTTCTTAATATTGTATCAAAATGAAAAATTTCCAACTTGTGATTGTGATTATGGATAAAACGAAACCTATCGCAAATATCAGGTAATAAATAATGACCATCATCTTTGGGGAATACGACCCAGGCAAAATGACAAGTAAAAGGGCATATAAGGGCTATCCATTGCAATAATGTACTTTTTTTTACATTTTGGTATGACTGAATAAATTCGTCAATATTATACCTTCTTGACTTAAGTTCAGATAGTATTTTTTCCTGCGGCAGCCATAAACTTAGAAAGCAAAATTCAACCAGCAATTCAGTAATTGTCAGGTTATATGTCATACTATCTAACCAATAAAAGTTGTTTTCTTTATTGGTTGTTTGAATAGGAAGTATAGGCACCTTTATATGGATATACTCATGTAGTATTCCCTCAATTTTGGCAAAATCACCGAGGTTCTTGTTTACTTTAATTACGCCACCATTTTCCCTCTTTCCTCCATTTACTTTCTGAATAGCTGGAATATACCTATTATCAAAATGTGGCATATCAGGAAAATCTATTATATATTTCAAGTTTTTCAGATCACCTAAAATTTTTTAAAATAAATCCCCTCTGGAAATATCCGTTGGAATATTTAACGGTATACGGATATATTTATTAACCAAGGATTGCGCAAATTGAATTGTCGCATGAATATCAACATATGGATAGTCTATGTAATTTTTAATTAACAGCATAGATATAGCCCCCCCTCTCGGTGACAATCACTACAAAAAAAATAAGCAGCCCGATCACGGGCTGCTATAAAAAATTGAAATTACAAACTATTAACTAGTCTCCCTAATTCCTTCTTGCTGAATTCTTCATCAGGTTTAGGCGCGTCAGGACCAAGGAGAGACTCTACAATTTCAATCCTTTTGTCTTCGTCAGCTTTAATAAACCATTCATGCATATTCATCATGTAGAAAATTTCTTCTTTTGTCTTTTCATTTTCCACTGCCGTTACCATTTCTGTCTTCGCCATTTTTCCCCCCTAACTTCTTGATGCCGTTTTAATAAGATAAATAGGAGGAGATTATACACGCCTGCCTACTGCCTCAAGGGTCGTGAATTGTATCCCTATCCCCTCCCATAGGATACATCACATTGGCAACGGTCAAGCATCTTTAATATAGAATAACTAATTTTCCCAAAAGTTGCAACAGTTTTTTCTTATTTTTCTTTATTTTCTTTACTTTTCCTTTATTTTACCTAATTTTTCTATGCCCGGCACCAGCTCCCTCTTTTTTAGCAATTTTTCATAAAAACTTCCAAAAATGAAATTTTTCTCTTGACAACTTTTATATTTGGAAGTATATTCTAATTAACTTCCAGTTATGGAAGTTTTCCGGGGCTTCTTGGGGGCTTCGGGGGCGGGCTTTTTAGGACGGCCACCTTTGGACGTGTTACGGATTTTGTCCACTACTGAGGGGTCATACAGGGCTTTGTGGGAGACAGGTTTTATTCCGGCTCTTTCAAGTCTTTTATAGGCAGCATTGGAGGATATTTTTAATGCTTCGGCGATTTCATCAATGGTCATTCCATTCATAAATCAATTATCGGAGCGTTTTAGAAGAAAATAAATTTTTC
>JGI24698J34947_10001658_pt1 | contig 11867 bp, 10 predicted proteins | sample TergutMp193P3_FD_34947 | JGI IMG/M metagenome (IMG submission 34947)
CGGGTTCATTCAAGTCTGTTTCTTCTTTGAACAGATTTGTGTTCCATGCGAGCAGGGCGCGCCCGAAATTCTCTCCGGTCAATGCCTGTGCGCAGGTTAAAACCGTTTCCTGATTTTGCACCAAAAGAGCATGGACGGAAGAACCTAAACAGAACTCCGCCAAGGCTGTATATTTATTATCCGAAACCTCCACCTGGCTTGAAAGCAAAACCGCTCCCTCTGCGGCTTTTTGGTTCAAGAGCCATTCGTTGCCTTCCAGATTCTCGGAAATTTTTATGCTTTGCAGAACATCCAAACGGGATTCCAAGCGGGTTTTCTCGCCAATGGCATCCATTCTCAGGTTGAGCAGAGAATTTAAATTCTCGTTCAGGGTGTCCTTTTCGTTTGCCATAACATTTTGGCGTTCCGCTAGAATTTCGCTTTTGCTTTTGCTTTCATTTATTTCCGTTTCCTTGCTGTTCTTTATAAGTTCCAATTCCCGTATTTTGAAATCAAAGTTTTGAATTTCCGCCGTCGCCTGGCTTATTCTCTCGCCAAGCATTTCAATTTCGGTATCCGTTCTTTGCCACTGGCTTTTCAATTTTCCCGCAGACTGAACAAACTGCAATCTTTTGTTTGAAAGCTCTCTGTGCCTTGCACGCAAATCTTCTACCGAGCTTCGCAAACCCTGCAAAGTTTCGGTTTCCCTTTCCAAACTCCGCATTTCGTCTCTCAAAGCCAAAATGCTGCTTTCGCCCTCGTTTATTTCACGTTCGCAGCGGGTTTTGTTTTCTTCCAGTTCCTTTTCCCTGTTTTGCAGGTGAAGGTAGGCTTCATTCAGTTTTGCAACCTCGGCTTTTGTGTTTGAAACCTCTCTTTCGCATTCCCTTAGATTTTCTTCGTCTCCGGCTATTAAAAGGTGTTTTTCTCCTATTTTTGTTTCCAGCTCCATTAGCTTTGTCTTTAAGGTTTCCAGTTCTGTTTCGCCTTTGGCTTTTGCGGAAGAAAGGGTGTGCAGGGAGGTTTGGTTTTCCTTGTATTTGCCAAGGCTAACCGAGACATCAAGTTCTTTCAAGCGATTTTTAAGCCTGCGGAGTTCCTGTGCGCGAGCAACCATTCTTTCCTGGTACCGGAACTGGTTTTTTGCATATTGCAAATCCGTGGCTATGCGTTCCATATCCAACTTAACCCGCTCAAGATGGGCCTGGGCTTCCTTTCTCTGTTTTTTATACTTGCTTACCCCTGCGGCTTCTTCAAAAATCGTTCTGCGGTCATCGGCCTTGTCGCTGAGAAGTGCGTCCACCATTCGTTTGTCCATTTGGGAATAGGAGCCTGCACCCATGCCGGTATCCGCAAACAGGTTTCTTATATCCGCAAGGCGGCGTTCTTGGTTGTTTATCAAATATTCGGATATACCGTTGTCAAAAATCTTTCTGGTTATCATCACTTCGGTATATTCGGAAGGCAAAAGCCCTTTATCATTGTCAATCACAAGGGAAACTTCCGCTATTTTTTCCGCCGGTATTTCCGCAGTTCCGGAAAAGATAACTCCCGTCATTTTTTCCACCCTGAGCACCCCTGGGCGTTGTTCCCCCATAACCCAGCGGATCGCATCAACTATATTGGATTTGCCACAGCCGTTCGGGCCAACTATGGCGGTTAGCCCGTTTCCTTCAAACAGTATTTCCACCTTTTGCCTAAAGGCTTTAAATCCCTGAATTTTCAACTTCTGTATTTTCACGGCAAAGGTAATGTAGAAAACTATTCCAAATGAATTNCAGCTCTTAATCGTCATCTAAGCCGCCATTCCAAGGTACCACCTGGTTTTTAAAGGTCATCCCCATAATCATCGCCCTATATTATCAAACGAGAACGAAGACTGCAATAACTTTTGCCGGGAATACCGGCATTAATTTGAGCCGCCGCCACCTGGGTTATTTCCCGAGAATACCATAGCCATAGCCGCAACCGCCAATAGCATCCCCATGCAACGGAGTGCATAAGCATAATAAAATTGTGTCATTTTCTTGTGATTGGGGAGGGGGGAGGGGGAGAGGTTTATATAAAAATTTTACTTACAGGAACAAAATCCCTCTCTATTTGAGCTGAAACACCACTAAAATCGCAATACTCATTCTGGGGTGTTTTTTTGCCCCCAAAACATGACACGCCGCAGAGCCTGTATTAGAGGCTCTATTTAACAGCCAAAGGCTGACCCCACAGGGGTGAAATCCTTTGCGGTTCTAAATCCGGTTCCTTCGCTTTGGGTGTGGGGAGTGGAATTTACTATATTTCTCCTATGCTTCCACAGAATTTTGTTGCATTGGATGTAGAAACCACAGGTTTAGACGCTGACAAGGACGAGATTATAGATATAGCTCTTGTTCGCTTTGAAAACGGCAATGTGGTCGCTACGCTTGATTTTTTGGTGAAACCCCAGAAAAAACTTTCCGCTTTTGTCCATTATTTAACGGGAATCTCACAAAGCGAGCTGGATGAGGCAAAACTGTTTAAGGAAATTGCCCCGCAAATTTTGGAATTTATAAACGAAAAACCGCTTGTAGCCCACAACGTGGCTTTTGATTCAAAACTTTTAACGCTTGCCCTGAACAGAAACGGGTTTAAAAACAATGAATTTGTTTTTTGGGATTCCCTTGCCATAGCACAGGCGGCTTGGACTTTTGAAAGCCACAAACTGGTGAATTTGGCAAAGCAGTTGAACATTGAGGTTGCTGCCTCGCACCGTGCCTTGCCGGATGCGGAAGCTTGCGGAAAAGTTTTTTTGCTCGGACTTGCAGAATTGGAAAAGAACAGCGACAGCATTAAGGAAAATTTGAGAAAAATGGCGGCGGGCACAGCTTACGAGCCATTGTTTTAAGGGGAAAGAAAATGCCTGATATATTAGAAGTCTATAAAAAGCTGAATTTTACCCCTAGAAAAGGGCAGCTTGACTACAGCAAATTCGCAGCGGAAAATTTAAATGCGAACAGCCGTTCAAAGCAGCGATTCACACTGGCAGAAGGCGAAACCGGAATCGGAAGAACGCTGGGTTATTTAATTCCGGCCATGCTTCACGCAAACGAAACCGGCGAAAGAATTTTAATCTCAGTGGCAACAAAGGCAAAGTTGAAACTGATTTGGGAAAACGACATTCAAAAAATTCNGCCCTTTTTAAACGGAAAAGTTCGCCCTGCCGTTTTGAAGGAGAGATTCAGCTATGTATGCTTGCGCAAATTTTACAACTGCGTGAATAATCCCGAGCTTTACTTAACGGCAGAAGAACGTGTGATTTTTTTCGCCTTAATAACATGGCAGGAAAAAACAAAAGACGGAGACCTGAACGAGGTTCTGCACTACAACCGNGTCCCGATTCTCTGGAAAAAAATTGCCTGCGAAGCTGGGTCTTGTCTTGGGGCTCAGTGCGAGCATTTTTCAAAGTGCCGGTTTCAAGAGGCAAAAAAGAATGCTGAAAATTCCAACCTGCTTTTGGTGCAGCACTATCTGTTTTTGCAGGACTTGCAAATGGACTTTGCAATTTTGCCGCATTGCGAAAAAATTATTTTTGACGACGCCCACAAACTTCCAAAGGAAAGCCAAAAAAATTTTGGAAAGCATCTGTATTTTTACGCTCTGAAAAATGCGGTTAAGCAAAATACCTGGTGCAAAAAATGGGAAGAGCAAGCGGCAGAAAGCGAAAAATTGCTTTTGGCTTTGGTAAAGGAAGTTCAGAATTTTTCTCAAAAAACAAAAAAACGCAGAGTTGCCTACACTCAAAATTTGTCTTCGGAAACCGGGGTTTCTCCCGAAGCGGCGCAAAATTCCCTGAGATCCCTGCTGGAAATCATAGAGCAAACCGGCTCGGAATTTCACGCTCAAAACGAAACAGGCAAAGCAAAGGATTGCATGCAGTTCGCCTCCGACATAAGAAAAATCTCAAGCGACCTGGCGTTCCTTTTCTCCGCATCTCACGATGAATTTGTGTACTGGGTGGAAAGCCCCTCCAACCCGCTCCAGCTCACATTTAACGCAGAACCAATAAACGCCTCTGCAAAATGGAGCAAATCCCTTTACCCGAATTTAAAATCCGCATTTTTCACTTCCGATACAATCAGCATAAATGGGCAATTTGACTATTTAATTAGCCGTTTGGCATTGTTTGGAAAAAATGCAAGAACAAGAATTTTCACAACCAGGGACAAAGAAGAGCATCCAGAAGTATTTGCGGCGGAATTTTTGCCAAAGCCAATAGAAGAAAAATTTTCGGAAGAACTGATAAAAGCCCTGTGTGAAATTATTTCCAAAAATAAAAGCAACACCCTTATTTTCAGCGATATGTCCTCTATTTCCAAACTACGCGCAGAAGTGGAAAAAAACGAAGCCTTGCAAGGCAAAACCTGCTTTTTCCAAGGAGCAGACGGCAGTTTCTTTAATTTGTCCGGCTTTTTCTTAAACGAAGCCGGCAATGTTTTGGTTGGTACCCCTGATGAATTAAAATCCTTGGAAGAAATGGAATTGCCGGAAAATACCCTTATAGTAATCTCTCGCCTTCCATTCCCGGACATGACCGACCCGGTTCTTTCCAAGCGAATGGAAATTTTGAAAGAGCAAAACAAAAACGGCTTTATGTTTGTGACAATGCCGGAAACTTCTTTCACTTTGCGCAGGGTTTATTCCGCAATATTGCATTCAGGCAAAAAGCAAACTTTGCTGTTGCTGGATAGCCGGGTTGCAAGCGAGCTGTATGGAGCTAAGCTCCAGAAACTCTTTCCGAATTTCAAGACCCTTAGCCACAGGATATTTTCAACGAGCTTTATTTCTTCTTCAACGTNATCTGCGAAACCTGCAAATTCCTAGGCAGTTTGCCATGCAAAAGGTTTTCTGCTATGGGTGCCAAGGCAAACTCTGTGGTGTCCGTAATCAGGTAAAATGTTTCAAATTTTGGGGCATTGTCCAGTTCATAAGCGTTTTCCAAAGAAACTATTTTACCCGCCTCAAGTTCTGCTGCCTTGCCGTTTTCGCCGGAGAGATGTACGGTCAAGGTTCCGTTGCCGTCCATGCTCAAAATAACCCCATAACATTTTTTTTCAATGGTATAGCGCACTTGCAATAAGTCACCTGCATTCGCTTCGCTGTTGTNAGCCAGTTTTTCNGTGGATTCTGCGGTTTTGCGCCAAATTTCCAAACCCGCTTTCAATCCTTTTACCCTGGTTTCATATTCGTTCACGGCAATGAAATTGTCCGTGACATGGGAATCCGGGAGCACGGTTATCAACACGGTTGCAGCCATTACCAAGGCAGCACAGGCGGAAAGATATACGCGCCATCTGTTTTTTTGCTCAATCACCGTAAATTTGCGGAGATTAGCGTGCATTTTNTCCGCAGCTCGCTTTGCCGGGTATTTTGCGAGCAACTCTTCATTACTCTTTTTCAACTGCTCAACTTGGNNGCGAAACTCGGCGTTTTCGCTCTCCAAAGCTTCTAGGGCAACCATCTCGCTTTCGGGGAGTTCCCCTAGCAAGTAACGTTCAACTTTCCAATTCTGCGGGGTCATAGAGCCTCCAATTCAATCAGGGTGTCTTTAAGAGCGCGAAGCCTTTTGCGAACTCCCGGAACNGACATTTCTACCTCTTTTGCCACCTCTTCAAGGGTCATGCCGTCTATAAAGTGCAAAACCGCTATGGTTCTGCTGCTTTCCGGTTGTCTCTTGAAGAGGCGGTACAAAAGGTCTCTGTTTCCCGCCTCATGTTCAACGTCTTCCGCACAGGATATTTGCATAAGCATTTCATCGCAGCTTATGTTTTCTCCTCTGCGCTTTCTGTCTCTTATGTAGTTCAGGCACATATTTGTAGCCATTCGCCACAAAAGACTGGACGGATAATCGTCATTCAGGGAGTTGCGTTTCTCCCAAACCTTGATAAAAACCTCTTGGGCAATATCCGCCGCCGAGCTTTCATCGCCGAGGAGCCTTTTGCACCGCCTTAGCACCATAGGTGCATAGCGTATGTAAAGCTGCTCTGCATTTAAGGTCTGGTTCATACTCTTTTAACACCTGAATCGGAGAAAAGTGTTACCTATGGCACGGGAATGCCATTTTTTTTGCTTTTGCAAGTTGAACTATCTAGCCAGTTTTTAACTGGCCTCGCTAATGGGCATGGCGCAATTTCCTTGAAACTCCGCGCTTTCGTTTATCACGATTTGACGGGTTTTTATGTCGCCTATAAAGCAAGAACGGCTTTCCAATGTCATTAAGCCGTCGCATTCTATGTTGCCCTGAATTCTGCCGGCAATGGTTGCAGAGCTAGCTTTTATTTCGCCCTTTATTTTGCCGGTTTGCTCAACTATCAACGCTCCTTTTGTGTCTATTGTGCCTACAACAGAGCCTGCAATGCGAATGTCGTTATCCAACTTTATGTCGCCCTCTATAAGAGTAGAGGAACTCAAGTGAGTAAGCTCGCCATTGGATCTATTTGCCATGTAAAACCTCTAAAAATTCAAAGTTAAAGGATAATATAGAAAATATTTTAAAAATAATTTTCCGGATTTACATTATTTCCGTTGTAAATAATCTCATAATGCAAATGGGCACCGTTGGAATTCCCCGTGTTGCCTACAAAGCCAATTATTTCACCCTTGCGCATATAAGCCCCTTGTTTGGTTGTGGGGGCAAACCTGGCCAAATGCGCATAACGGGTTATAATTCCGCCGTGGTCTATTTCAACCGTAAACCCTAAGTCCCCTTTATCACTGGCAAAAATAACCTTGCCGCTTGCGGTGGCAAAAACCGGTTCATTCATAGCGGCTGCAAAATCCACCGCTTTATGGTCTTCCGAATAATGCTGGCTTATAATCCCTCCCATAACAGGAAGCATATTGGGGAAAACCTCCAAATTCTGCTTGTTCAAATTTATTTCGGCTTCAAAATCCGTGTCTAACTGAGCCTTTTTGGAAGATATGTGTATAAGGCGGTTCTTGTCTAAAATAGAACGAACCTTGTTTGAATCGTTTTCCAGATAGGTTTCCAAAATATTCTGTATTTGGGCCTCTATTGCATAAATCGAATCAAGGTCGGAAAGCGCNGCTTCGTATTCGTTATGCCGCCCCATGAGCCATTCATTATCGGATTTGAGCTTCCACGAGTTTGCGAGCTGCATATTTATCTCTGTGAATTTCCATATAAATATGCCAAGCAAAATGGCTATTACACAGACAAGCCAAGCAAATAGCTTGAGCCAAACCCTCTTAATACGGTACGTACGTATTTTTGTGGAGTTTTCCGGAATTATCTGTATGGTATAAAGTTTATTCATATTACAGCCTGTTGGATGCGGGTTAAATCGTCATAAGACGAATAAGTTATTATCAAAGTGCCTTTTTGAGGATTTTTTCTAGAGCTTCTGCACACGACCTTTGTTCCAAAAGCATTTTGCAAAGTGTTCAAAAAATTCTGCATATCCGGGTCCCTTGCGCCGGAAGCTACCACCCCCGGCTCCTTAGCCTTTTTCTTTTTAGGTTCTTGGACAAGAACTTCCGCGTCTCTGGCGGAAAGTCCTTTTTCAATAATCTCTCTTGCCGCCTTTACCGGGTCGCTTATATTAGGAGAAAGCAACGAGCGGGCTACCGTAGCCGAAAGCTCGCCTTCGCCAATCCATTTTTTTACCTGCTCCGGCAGCTTTAGCAAGCGAAGCGAATTTGTAACCGCCGTTCTGGATTTATTGAGCTTGGCAGCCAAGTCCTCATGAGTATAGCCGTAGGATTCCAAAAGTTGCTGATAGGCATTTGCCGCTTCTATAGGGTCTAGGTCTTCGCGCTGGATGTTTTCTATAATCGCCCATTCCGCCATTGTTTTATCGGAAAGCAAATCAAAAATTCGNGCGTCAATTTCGCTTAAGCCGGCTTTCCTGGCTGCCCGCACTCTGCGTTCNCCACTCACAATTTGATAGCGCCCGGCATTTTTTCTGAGCAAAACGGGTTCCAAAACTCCATGCTGCTTTATGCTTTCCGCAAGTTCCTGCAAGGATTCCTCGTTAAAAACCTTGCGAGGCTGATATGGGTTCGCATCCACCAGATTAAGGGGAATTTTTGCCGTGCCGCCCGCTTTTTCCGTTATAATGCTTTCCATATTTGCAGTGTGGTTGCTCAAAATCTGGTCGAATCCTATTCCTAATTTTTTACCCATTTGCAACCTCCAAAACTTCTTCTGCCAATTTCATATACGCCTGGCTGCCGGCACTTTGAATATCGTAAAGCAAAATAGGCTTGCCGTGCGAAGGAGCTTCCGCCAGTTTTACATTACGCGGTATTATCGTGTTAAAAACCTTTCCGGGAAAATTTTTGCCAACCTCATCCGCCACCAATTTTGAAAGGGAATTTCTGGAGTCATGCATTGTGAGAAGCGCACCGTCAATTCTCAAACCCGTGTTCAGATTGTTCTGCACAAGTTTTATGGTATTCAAAAGCTCTGCCACCCCCTGAAGCGAAAAAAATTCGCACTGAACCGGTATAATAACGCTATTTGCCGCCGTGAGAGTATTTATCGTGAGCAAATTTAAACTCGGAGGGGCATCTATAATTATGTATTCATAATTGTTCTCTATGGCTTTGACAAGCCTTTGCAACCTGCGCTCCCTGCTCATGGCGTTTACAAGTTCAATTTCCAGCTTTGCAAGGCCCGGGCTGGACGGCAAAATATTAAGATGTTCAAGTTTGCATTCGGGAGCAACGGGTTTTATAATCTGGGATAACCTTTCAATGGTGGCATCCCCGGGATTTTCGGTTAAAACAAGGGCTTCATAGATGTCTTCTTCCTGAGTTTCATTTATGCCCACGCTTTGGCTCGTGTTAGCTTGCGGGTCAATGTCTATCAAAAGCGTTTTCTTTTCAAGTACGGCAAAACAAGCGGCTAAATTGACCGCCGTAGTTGTTTTGCCTACTCCGCCTTTTTGGTTGCAAATCGCTATCGTTTTAGACATCAAGATGAATAATGTAGAAAATACAGCTATTCATATTCACACCTTGAATTCGCTAACCGTGTGCCTCAAATCACCTGCAATTTTGCTCAAATCCGTGGCGGATTGATTGACCTGAGTTGCCCCCATAGCGGATTCTTTTGCAACGTTGCTCATACTGATAACATTCTGGCTCACATTGGCTGCACCCTTGGCCGCTTGGCCGGCGTTTTTTGAAACGTCGTTTGCGCCTTTGGCTACCTCGCTGATTGCACTGGCCACCCGCTTAGCTCCAATATTTGCCTGCGTTACATTGCTCGCTATTTCGTTAGAGGCTTTGGTCTGCTGCTCAACATGGCCGGCTATTGCTTCCACGCTTAGGTTTATTTTAACAATGATGTCGCTTACATCGTTAATCACGCGAATGGCATCTCCTGTACCCTGTTGAATACCATCTATGCGAAGGGCTATGTCGTCTGCGCTTTTGGCACTCTGGTTTGCAAGCTCCTTGATTTCGCCCGCAACAACCGCAAAGCCCTTGCCTGCTTCGCCTGCACTGGCAGCTTCAATGGTTGCGTTGAGCGCGAGCAGGTTGGTTTTATCCGCTATCTTTTTGATAACATCCGTTACCTGCCCTATTTCTTTTGCTGCGGTACCCAGCTTGTTCATAGCACTGGTTGCGCTTTTGGATTTTTCCGTAGCTTCTCCGGCTACGCCGCGTGCCTCGCTTGCATTGCTGGCTATTTGGCTTATGCTTGTGCTCATCTCCTCTATGGCGGTAGCGATGGTATTCATGTTTGCGGACATTTGCTCTGCTGCGCCGGCCACTTCGTTTGCATTAACGCTGGCCTGCTCTGCGCCGGTTGCCATTGCATTTATATTTACCGCCATTTCCTCTGCCGTGCCCGCCACCGTATTGCTTTGGCTAACGGTTTCTTCCGCACCGCTTGCGAGTTGCCTGCTCACCGCCGCAAGCTCTTCGCTTGCNCCCGCTAAGGTTTCGGAATTTGAGCGAAGATTTTTCATAATCCCCTGCAAATTCTCAAAGAACCCGTCAAGGGCCTTAGCAACAACTCCCAATTCATCTTTTTGGTCTAGCTCGGAACGCACGGTCATATCGCCTTTTTCGCCTTTTTCCACGGCAGCAACCACCTTTTTAAGGGGATTTATTATGCTGAAAGTCATATAAATACCTGCTAAAACGGAAATTATAAACAGAACAGTCAAAAGAACTATAGAGGTACTTTGGGCACCTTCTACATATTCGGAATTNTCGTTGCTGGTCTTGCTCGCATATTCGATTTTTGAATTGACGAATTTCACGCTGGATTCCTGAAATGCGTCTGAAAATACCCTCAAGGTGTTCACCGCCTTGCGATAGTTCGCCCAAATAGCTTCTTTGTCATTTAAATTTTTCTTTACGCTTTCGGCATAAAGGCTTACTCCCTCATTGTATTTCTTCACATTTTCCGAAACCTGGTCCAGCAGGGTTAAATTATCGGAAACCATGGTATGCTTTCTTTGATATTCAAGCAATCCCTCAATTTCTTTAGCCATATCATTTGTCTCTTTGTCTATTTTATCCACTTCGGCTGCCGTTTCCGCAAGCGTCATATCCCTTAAACTTATGCGCAGCCTTTGTATAATCCGAACTTGCTTTGTTATTTCGGCCAACGGCATTGTAGCNTTATCGTTTAAGGTTGTGTACCTGTCATCTATTTCACTAAGGCTAGATACCAAGTACGAGCCTATACCTACGGCTACTAGTGCAATAAATATGTAACTGGCAATTAATTTAATGCCAACTTTGATGTTTTTCATAACATCCCCTCCTGTTGTTGAATTTAAGAATATAGTAAATTTAATTTAAAAGCACGTCCTCTGCCCAAACCTTATACCCTAAGCTCTCTCAACAGTGTAAATTTCGGCTATATTTCCAAAATAGCCAAGAATTGGCGGNGTGTGCCGCCGCAACAATGAAGAAAATCAACAAGAGCTTGAGCGGACCCAAGCAAGATATCTACTTATCGTTTGATGATTTCACATTTTGCCTTCCCAAAATGTAGCGGGCGTTCAAAACCAAAAGCAGTTCCCTTTCAAGAGGACAAACTCCCATCACAATACCGTCTTTGGCCCGGCGAAGCTCCTTAACAGAATCGGAGGCATTGGATTCGCCGGCACGCCTGTCAACAATACGGTTTTGCTCAATGGAAACCACATCGCAAACTTCATCCACCATAATGCCAAAAGGTTCGTCAACACTCGGTTTAAACACCACTACCTTGCCCGATACGGCTTCGGTTTTATGCCTTTGGTCAAAACCGAAAGTCTCGCGCAAATTAACCACAAGGTGAATTTGACCGCGAATATTTATATAGCCGCAAATATCCGGAGGCGCATGGTAAATAGGTGTTACGCTTGTGTTCTCATTAACCTCCTTTACATCAAGGATATTAACGCCAAACAGGCGATTTGCCATGCGAAACGTGCACATCTGCATGGTTGAATTTTGCAGGGCCTCTGTATCTTCTACGTTGCTCATGTATTACCTCCGTACCACATTCCGTCAACAAGGTGCATCAGTTGCTCCAAATTGACAAGAACAGTCATTCTTTTTTTGATTAGGGCTGTGCCTTCCACACCCTCTGCCTGATAGCTCTCTTTGTTGAGCTTAACCTCGTAATGCCCGCTGTCTATTAGCTTTTCTACCAGCAAACCGTAAGGCTTGCGGGCATTTTGCGGAATTAAGAAGAACATATTTTCCGGCTGGCTGCTGCTTTGAACACGCAAACCGTCTTCCAAACGCACAACACGGGTGGAAACGCCATCCAGAGTGATATATTCTTGGGAACCTACCCGCTCTATGGCAGAGGTTTCTATAGCCTCTACGCGCTTTACATCTTGCATGGAAACGCCAAACTGCTCGCTGCCACCGTTGGAGAA
>JGI24698J34947_10001659_pt1 | contig 11864 bp, 14 predicted proteins | sample TergutMp193P3_FD_34947 | JGI IMG/M metagenome (IMG submission 34947)
AAATTTGGTTACGCTGAAGGTATGGACAGTACCAAGCGGAAGATTTTTAAATTATACCGGGAACGACAAAAACCTAACTCTTAACATAGTTATTTTTAACAGGGAAGTGCTTCATGACAACGATGATTGGTCTCCTTATGTTGTTGGTATTGGAACAGTAGAAGTAAGCTTTACCAATGGCACAGGTTCAGGGGTTTTTAAGCCCGTAACGTCCGCCGCAAACTCACAAGCGCAATCTGTAAGTCCATTTCCAAGAGTTGGAATATGGAGGGTTACCGGCCGAGATTCAGTAAACTGGACAGCCAATATGGTAATTGAGGAAATAGATGTTGACAGATTCAACGGTTATTTTGAATGGAGAGGGGGTATTGATTATGGAGGAAGGGAGTATTTTAGGGGCGTGTACGACCCGCAAACAAGAAAAGTATCAATACAAGGTTATCGTCTTGAAAATAATCGCGGGATAGGTTTAGCGAGATATGAAGCTTATCTAACCAGAGATGGCAATGATCTTGAGTCCGGTACATGGGGAGGAGGAGCTACACCTGGCACTTGGGAAGGAAAATGGCAGGAATAACATGCTGCAAACCTGAGTTTTTTTAACACTCAGTTTGAGTGTTAATTTTAATACGGTCTGTCCGTAAGCATTGCGGACAGACGTTAATTTTGGAGGAAAAAATGTGGAGTCAAATTGTTAAAAAGTGCGTTCCATCGCTTCTTTTGCTTATTGCCGGTTTTTTTATCGCGTATCATTTTTTTGAAAAGCCAGCGGTAACAAGCTTGCTTATCGGCTGGCTTGCGGGCGGATTTTTATGGGGCTGGTCTCTCACAAAAAGATTTTTTCCAAATACCAGGATAGGTGATGGCCTTTGGGGAGGCGCTCTTACCACAATGGTAGTATCTTTCCGAATTACAATTGCTTTTGCTGTTGGGGCTTTCGCGATGCCGATAGGTATTATTGTATTAATAATAAATACCATAGCAGCTACTGCCAAGGTCGGAAAAGCCGTTTACGATGAAGCCGCTTCAAAAGCAGAATCTGTGAAAACTTCTCAGGAAAACACTCAGGAAAACACGAATACGCAGTAAAGTGCAGTTCAATAACATTTTAAATGTTAGGCGCAATATTTTTGTAGCAAATATACCTTGAGGTGTATTAAATAATAGTCATGCGGACTTTAAACGTAAAGGAAATTTTATGATAAATTTTGTATGAAGCGTTTAGAGGTTTTATTGCGTAAATAACAATTCGCAGAATTGTTAAATTTATAATCCGCGATGATTAAAAACTAAGGAAGGAGAGTTGTATGAAGAAGAAATTGTTGTTGGGAGTTTGTTTAATTGTCGTCTTTGTTTTCGCCGGCTGTGCGTCAAGTTCAGGTTCAAGTTCAGGTTCAAGTTCAATGGCATTTGTTTACGATCCCGGAATTCCTGAAGATCAAATGAGTTTTTTATTTGTCCCCAGTTATATCATGGTTAAACAATTTGGTGATAAAGCTGTTCAATGGACACAGCCGCCTCTTTCTCTGGGGCCGCCGGTAAAAGTTGGAGTACCATCGGGAGAATATACATTTATAATTGATACTATAATAGTTGGTAACAATATAGCCAGAGTACCTACTGTCAGAAACAAATCGTTTACCAAAAACTTTGAAACAGGTAAAGGTTATCAGTTGATACTCCAAAACGGAGAAATTGTGCTTCTTGATCTCTGATAAAATCAGGAAACCGCTGGTTTGTTTAACGCTTATCAGCGGTTTCTTTTACAATTCTATAGAACAGACTGAGAAAAAATCCAATGAAATTTAAAAAAGATTTATGTGATATCCATATAAAAATATTGACAACTTGCTATTTTAAAGGTACAATATACTTGCTAATAGCATACACTACTCGCTTTACAAAAGGAGTTTTATTCTATATGATAGAGTACAATTTTTATATAAATAGCCAATATCTTCAATACATTGGCTAAAAATCAGGAGGAATATCTTATGAAAAACTGTTTATTTGCCCCAGCCGCTGTTTTTGCGACAGATGACGCCACTGCAAGAAAAATGAAGGAAATTGCTGAAAAACTTAAAAGAGGGCAGGATGTCAGTATTACCCGCGGCGGCGGAGAAGTAGTAACCCCAAATGATCCAAAGGTGGCTAACGATACCGCATTGGCCGTCCCTGCCGGCAAGCTTGCCTCTTCATTTTACTGGTATGAACGTGATCCCGCTTTGTTTAAGACTGAATGTGACGCTATGCAGGCGTTCTTTCCTCAATTTCAAAGGGACAAACTTGAGGACGGAAGGTACTGTTGGATAGGAGCAGTCAATCCGCGCGGAGCTGACGGGGGCGTCTGGACAATAATGGCAGTTTATGATCACAATCATCCTCACAACGATTCCTGGGGCGGGTCCGTACGGGTTTATTCGATTAAGCCTGATTTGCATGATCTGATTCGGGAAGTCGGTAATATTCCTCATGTGATTAATGAAAATGACGGGAATATTCGTATATGTACCGCCAGGCAGGAAGATGTTGATTCGGGGAAAGCTTATGTAACATCCGCGGCTAAATCCGTCGGTTGGGCGGTAAAATGGATTTGGACAGTAGAAGGATGGCTTCACGGAGAGCTTGGACATGAAGTTTTTGAGCATACTTTCTAACAGGGCAAAAAATGGCACAGCAGGTTATTTTTTCCGAGCGCGCCTATGTAGCGCTCATGACGGAAACACTTGGAAAGATCAATACCGAAACAGGCGGTATTTTTCTCGGGCACTTTGAAAATGATACATGGTACATAATAGAAGCTATCGATCCCGGTCCCAAGTCAATTTTTTCTCCCGCTTATTTTGAATACGATCAGGCGTATATTAACCACCTTATAAATAAAATAAATCTTCTATATAAAAAGCCCCTGCGTATTGTCGGCCTTTGGCACCGTCATCCGGGTTCCATGGACTACTTTTCTTCCACCGATGACGATACCCACGCGAAATTCGCGGTGATAAATCCTTACGGTGTAATATCCGCGCTGGTAAATATCGATCCTGATTTCAGAATCACAGTTTATTCAATTTCCCCAACAGGATCAAAATCCAGAGGACATTTGACCTCTTCAAAAAAGCTCAAAGAGTGTCAAGTTGGCAACGAACATATTCCGCCTGATTTACTGTCTTATAATTCCGCGGACGTACTTAAAAAAAGAATTAATACCGCTTCACAAAGAAGAACACAACCGGGCAATAAAAATAAACAGGTCAACGATATAATTAAAAAAGCGGCAGAGGGCAATCATGATGTGATTGATGTTAAGAATAAAGATCTTGCGTCAACTTCTGTTTCTGAGGAAGATATTGATAAGATACTTATTGCACTGGAAGAGGATATTGATTTTTTTGAGAAACATAACATATATTACAGAATGTCAACAAAGGACGGCCCGTTTTTTCTCTTTATTGGCAGTGATAAAAATAACGGCATTGAATTTTTTATGTATAAGGAAAAAGTATATGCCATGCATAAAAATATAACATTTCCATACAGCCCGGGAATGTTTTCCAAGGCAAGTAAACCAAAGGGGTGACGCCATGATCGATTTTAAAACTAAAAAAAAGAAGAATAAAGTAATTCTGCCGGAACAAATTATGACGTCGGGGTTTTGCGGATGCCTCTACGGGAAATATGTTGATTCAAGCGGCGTCTTTAATGTACGGTCTTTTGCCCCGGCAACAGAAAACGATGACAGGCAAAACACGGGAGAACTTATCGGCGTTATCTGCATGGACAGTGAAGCGGACGGCGAATTTGCCAAATACAAAGAGCGCAGGGACTTTCTTTTTGGAAGGCGGTCTTCCGGTGAAAAACTGACCTTTACCTGTAATGGCGAGGAATTTACCGCTCAGTATTACAATTTGATACAGAACATCTTTTCAAGGAATACGGGCATTCTGGAATCCGGCGTGATGATGGATAAATGCGCGTTTGTTCTTGGCTGCGGTTCCGTGGGCAGCCTTGCCGCCCTTGAACTTGCGCGTTCGGGTGTGGGAAAGTTTGTATTAATTGACAGCGACATACTTGAATACCATAACCTGTGCAGGCATCAATGTTCCATCGAGGATATCGGCGAATATAAAACCGATGCGGTTAAGAGGCGCATCCTCAATATTAATCCCTCCGCGGAAGTGCTCAGCCTTGTTCAATTTGTTGAAAATACAGAAAAAAATATTTTTGATACTTATTGCAAAAAAGGCGCGGCTATTATAATCGGATGCGCGGATAACAGGCAGGCGGATGTCTACGCAAATTCACTTGCTGTAATTTACGGCGTTCCCTTTATCAGCATAGGCTTGTGGGAACGGGCTTTTGCCGGAGAGATATTCTATTGGCTGCCGAATAATCCCATGCCGTGTTATAAATGCGCCCTTGGCGACGGCGGCGATCTTTCAGGAAGGCAGTCAGTAAACAGGCACGTCTATTCCAATCAGGAAAACCTGAACCAATTGAATTTTGAACCGGGAATATCGGTGGATATAAATTTTGTTACGACAATAGGGGTTAAGCTTATAATTGATATTTTGAACCTTGAAAACGGGCAGTACAGCCAGAGGCTTCTTCCTTCCCTCCGGCAATATACCCTTATCTGCAACACAAACAACTCTAAGGCCGCCGGAGATATGGCGGAAATATTCAGCTATCCCCTGCAGGTAACCACTTCCCTTCAGGTAAGTTTTAACGGCTCCTGCCCTCCCTGCGAATTTGCATAAACCGGAATACAAAAATGGAAACGGAAATATCCGATGCGCAGCCCTTGCCGGGCGAAGACTCCTCCCATGCAAAAAAAATATTCAGCATACTTTTTATTCTGGCGGTTATTGCCCTTTCGGTGGTTATTTATCTGAACCGGGAAAAGCTGCAATATATAGGAAATTACGGTTATATCGGTATATTTGTCCTTTGTTTTATCTGCAACGCTACGGTCTTTGCCCCCGCTCCGGCCCTTGTTTTGATTGTTACAGCGTCGGCTTTTTTAAACCCCCTGTTCGTTTCACTGGCAGGGGCTTTTGGAACAACCCTCGGTGAATTAACGGGGTATTTTTCGGGAAAAGCCGGCAGGAACATAAAGGAAATGCAAAGCGGCAAATTTGGCGGATTGGTACAAAAATACGGAAGTCCGGTTATTTTTGGTTTTGCCTTGCTTCCCCTGCCATTATTTGATATAATAGGAGTTGCTTCGGGATATTTGGGAATAAAATGGTACAAATTCATTACTGCCTGCTTTTTGGGCAAATTCATAAAGATGCTGTGCTATGCGTACGGTTCCGTTTATTTCCAGAAAATACTGAACAACGCGCAGGATTTTCTAAAATAAGGGAAGAAGCTGAGGAATAGCCATGAATTATTTAGATGGTAAAGATAAAGTAATCATAACTTTTTTGACTATTTTCCTTGCCATAGGCGGGATAGTAACCCTGCGTTCCCAGATACGCTATGGCTCTCCTTTTGCTTTTATAACCGGTACCTCCTTCAGAACCCAGCCCAGAAAAGCGCCGGAACAGCAACAGCAGCCGGCTGTTCAGTACAGAACCGCCACAGTGAAAGAAGGACTGAATTTACGTCCCTCGCCAAATACCAACAATAACCCGATTAAGGTTCTTAACCAGGGAGCAAGAGTAAGGGTTATTTCGGTTGATCAGGGCTGGGCAAAGGTAATTGATGATACCGGCACAGAAGGCTATTTGTCAAATAATTATTTACAATATTAATATAAGGAGTTTTTAACTGTAAACATGGCAACTAGAATAGGTAAAGACGGAACAATAATTCGGGATAACTTGAGTCCGCCCAGCCAAAGTTATATTCCCCAGCATAACTATCAACGTCAGTCAAATAATTCCGACAAATCTGCCCTGGTTTTTTATCTAATAACCCTTGTTATTTCCGCCGTTGCAGCGTGGATTTTATCCGGCCTTGTTTCCGTGCATATTTTTAATACCAGTAGAGCGACGGGGTGGTTAAGCGGAATTTCCAATTTTATCGGTAAAATCAGTCCTTATGCGATATTTCTTTCCGGTATCGGAGGGTGTTTTTGGTATAATGTAAAACATTCTTTCTATTTTGGCGTCTCTGAAATACTTCTTTCTGCCCTTTCCGCTGTTGTTGCGTGCCTGATAGCCGGCGTGGCTCTTTTACTTTTGTCATGGACAATTAAAGTTATTGTAATCATAATCATAGCAATTGTCGCTATTTCCATTTTTTTCGGGGGCTGACGCCCTATTGCAAGCCGGAAGCCTCAGGCTTGTCAAATTAAAAAAATGAAAAAATACTTGACAATTTTATTTTTATTCTGTATATTTATGAATAAGAAATCCTGCGCAGAATGCGTGCCGATGTGAGGACTTGTCAAGTCCGGAGGGCGGCACGTGCCGTCAGGCCGTAGGGACTAAAGTTAAGGATATAAAACGGCAGGAAAGATTGACAATTTATTCGGCGCCTCAAGAGCCAAAAATGTATTGTTAATCCCGAAGTTTGTAAATATCCCTTTAGTTTTCATTGTTTTTTCTTCAAAACAGTAAAATAATGTGATTTTTACAGATTCGAAATCCCGCATATAAATATCCTTCAAAAATTCAAATGAAAAATTCGATCTTATTCTCAAGCTATTTTTATGCTAAAAACTTTATAGGAGGAAAATATGGCAATTCTATTTTCGGGTGATTTTCACGCCAACAAAACAATTGAAATTAACTCAATTACAGAGAAAACCCTTTTAAACAGACACGGGAAGGAACTATACGGCATTATAAAATACCACATCATTTTAGGAGACGCAGGGTTCATGCGGCCCGGCAACGATAAAAAAGATCTGTCAAATTACAAAACCCTTGCCTGCCGCCCCTTCCCCATACTCTGCGTTTTAGGCGAAGGCGAACCTATTTACGGCATGAAAAACGTACAGGAAACGGACATCGGTATCGGGGAGACGGTTTATCAAATTAACGAAAAACCTTTTACCGCTTACCTTAAACGCGGGAAGGTTTATACCATTGACGGGATTAAGTTTTTGGTATTAGGCGGCGCACTGTCCATGAATATTGATAAGCGAAAAAATAAGGGAACATGGTGGGAGATGGAATACTGGACTGAACAGGAAAAACGGGATTTGTTTAAATTACTCGAAACCGAAAATAATTTTGCCTTTGTTCTTTCCCACACCGGCCCTCATCATATAAATAAACTGTTGTTTGAACATATTTATCCTGATTCAGAAAAGTTTAAAGACGAAGTTGCGTTCTTGAATGACGAAATACACGACAGAATACAGTTCTGCGAATGGCTGTGCGGGCACTGGCATCACGATGAATACTACTGCGATAAAGAGACAGGCCGCGGTTACGACTATTTTTACAAAAAAACCAAAGCGCTTGTATCAGAGGGCGGCAATATATGTATATACGATGAGAAACAATATGATTTTTTTAAAAAATATACTGTTCCGGCGGAATGATTATGGCGGCGGGATTAAATGACTTTGGATAAAAAGGAGGNTGATTAATGTCAATTTTATTTTCCGGCGATTTTCACGGTAACGCGGACAATGAACTGCCCCTGATTACCAAATCAAGTTTGATAAAGCGGTACTCGCAGGAGTTATACGATGAAATCAAATATCACATCATTCTTGGGGACGGGGCTTTTCTTTGGCCGGGCGGCGAAGAGTACGAGTTTATAAATTATTGGGAATTATCCAAACGCCCTTTCCCTGTGTTATGTGTAATGGGCAACCATGATCCTGTATTGGGCCGCACCGATCTGCCGGAAATTGATATAGGAATAGGCGAAAAAGTGATAGTTGTCAACAGGGAAAAACCTTTTGCCGCATACCTGAAACGCGGCAAAATTTACAAAATAGAAAACCGTACATTCCTTGTTTTGGGAGGCGCATTATCAATAGATAAGGAATACCGCGAACCCGGTAAAAGCTGGTGGAAACAGGAATATTGGACTGAAACGGAAAAGAACGCCCTTTTTCATCTGATAAAGAGGAACGGTAATTTTGACTATGTTCTGTCCCATACGGGTCCAAGCCGTATAAATGAGACAATCAGTCCATTACACCGCGTCGGAATGCTGCCTGTCTTTTTTGATGAAGTGGCAGCGTTAAATGAAAGAATAGACTGTAAGATAAGCTGCAAACAGTGGTTTTGCGGACACTGGCACAAGGACAAATATTACTACGATGTAAATTTGCAGCGAGGTTATCAATACCTGTACAGAAAAACCGCTCTTATGAGCGGAGATAAAATAGTTGTTGTATAATATTTTGTTTTAAAATAGAAAGGAGATCGGTGTTTATGTCGATTTTATTTTCAGGCGATTTTCACGCCAGCGTGGTAAACGAACTCAGCTCAATTACCAAAAACGTCCTTTTGAAAAAATACGGACGGGAAAAATACGACGGTATAAAATACCACATCATCTTGGGAGACGGAGGCTTCATGTGGCCTGGCAATCGTAAAACAGATCTGTTTAATTATAAGGTACTGGCCCACCGTCCCTTCCCTGTCCTGTGCGTTATCGGCAACCATGAGCCGATTCTCGGAATGAACGACGTGCCCGAGACTGACATTGGAATAGGAGAGACCGTCTATCAGATAAACAAAGTGCCTTTTACCGCCTATCTGAAAAGGGGGAAGGTGTATACCATTGACGGGATAAAAATTTTAGTTTTAGGCGGCGCGTTGTCTGTTGACAAGGCCAGCAGGAAACCAAACGTATCATGGTGGGAAAAAGAATACTGGACAGAACAGGAAGAGCGTAATTTATTCAAACTGCTGGAAACGGAAAACGCCTTTGACTGCGTAATTTCCCATACCGGCCCTCATCATATAAACAAGCTCCTGTTTGAGCGTATAACGCATTCAAAAGAAAAATTTATTGATGAAGTGGCTCTTTTAAATGATGAGGTTTTCAGGCAAATTAACTTCCGTGAATGGTGGTGCGGGCATTGGCATAAAAACATATACTACTTTGATCCTGAAACCAAACACGGATACCAGTATCTTTATAAAGCCACAAAAATACTTGAAAAAACAAATTACGGACTTGGAGTACACAATGAGTACGCGGACGTACAACGATAAATATTTCTGATTGTGCAGAGCATAAACCAGCTTTGGAATCAGTACTGCGGGCAGGCGGATGATATTACACCTCTCCGTCATACTTGCCCTCATCGTGTTCGTATTGTAATTCATCCATGTCGATTTCCTGCATATCGGCTTCGTCAAGGACAACGCCGCAATTATCGCATTTGTAGGGTGGATTCATGTCGTTATATAAAAAGTTTGTAGTGCCGCATTTTTCACAGTATATTTGACCTTTAGGAACTTCAAAACTTTTTCCTTTAATGCTTATAGTCTTTTTTTCTTTACCCATGCTTTACTCCTTTTTAAGCCGCCGTTCCAAGTCGTCAAGGAAGGCCGGCGCGGCGGGATATCTTTTCGCGGCGTATTGTTGTACACGCGGATCGTTTCGCATTTGGGAGAACAGGGCGATTACTTCCGCGTCGGGGGGATAATCGGCAAGGCAGTCAACGGCGTGGACGGCGCTGTCGATTATTCCTTCGGCGTAGTAGGCGAAGGCGGCTTTTTTCTCCCATTCGAAATATTTTTCCATGTCCGGCGCAACGCCGCAGCCTTTCGCGTAACACCATGCGAGACTGTGCATTGCGTCTGAATGTCCCTGTTGGGCGGCTTTCTCGTACCACTTGAAGGCCTCTTCCTCTGTCCCCTCAACGCCGAAATCGTAATCGTAGTGCATGGCGAGGTTGTACTGCCCTGCCGCATCATCGGCTTCGGCTGCCTTTTGCGCAGCTTCAAAACTTTCGCGTAACTCTTTCGCGCAGTCCTCCCAGCCTTCTTCTTTGTTTTCGACGATGCCGCGTAACGCGATGAAGTATTGTTTGTCTCCATAGTCCATTGTCTTGGTTTCAGATTTAGGTGTCATTTTTTCCGGGCGCACTGCTCCAGCTAAAGCTGTCGCGCATTTCTCGTCTTGTAAACCGTCATTGTGCGCCACGACATGTTGATTTCTGTCATCCACACCGCTACGCGGTGCATTATTGGTCGCCATTGTTTTGATTTCAGATTTAGGTGTCATTTTTTCCGGGCGATTCAAGCCGAGGTATACAAGCGCAAGATTTTCACGGGCGGATGAGTTTTTGTCGTCTAACGCCAGTATCTGCAAATATGTTTTTTCCGCCTTTTCGTATTCTTTCCAGCCGAGCAAGGCGCCGCCAAGATGTTCCAGCGCTTTTATTACCTTGCCGCCGCTCTTAAATTCCTCAAGTATTTTCTGAGAATACTCGTCTCCCTGATCAGCCGCTTTGCGAAACCATTCGGCTGCTTTTACGTAATCGCGTATTTCAACGCTGCCGTTATAGTAACAATATGCGAGTAACTGCTGCGCCTTTACGTTGCCCTGTTCAGCCGCCTTTGTGTACCAGTAGACGGCTTTCTCTTCGTCATGTGTTACGCCATCACCGTTGTCATAGCAGCTTCCCAGACTGAGCTGCGCCGCAACGTGCCCCTGTCCGGCAAGTTCTTCCAGTAGAGGAATAACCTCAGCGGGTTTTCTTCCTTTGTAGAGAGCGGAGATTTCAGCGTATTGATCGTCACTCATTGCTAATTACGCACCCCATATATTATTGTTGAGGGCGCGGCTGTATTCTACATTGCCCTTTTCCGCGAGCTTCTCCATGCCCTTGACGGCTTCATCGATGTTCGCGCCCTTTTCGCGTAACAAGGTGAAAAGCTCCCGCCTCTGTTCTCCTTCGGCGAAGGTGAGAGCCAGACCAAGCGGCGTTTCCTCAGATTCTCTTTTTTCGTTGACATTCGCGCCCGCCTCAATAAGCAGTTTGGCGCGTTCAACATAATCCTGCGTCAGCGGTTTGAAGACGTGCGTTTCTTCATTGTATTCTTCGGGGAGTAAAATCATGAACAGGGGAGAGAGATATATCCCGGCTTCGATATGGCTCTGTTTGTTCGGATCTGCTCCGGCATCGAGGAGGGCTTTCATTATTTCGGGCGTTCCTTTCGCGTAACACTGGTTTCCCAGAGGAGTGTCGCCTTCCTCACTTTCAAGGTTGGGATCGGCTCCATGTTTTGCAAGATAGCGGATCATCTTTATCGCGTCATTCATGCTCTGAACCACTTTGTATGTGGTAACGTAAAACAGCGGCGTGGGCTGCCAGTCTTTGAACAGCCAGTTTGCTTTTGCGTTAAGGGGCAGGTGTTCTTCTATGTATTTGTCTAACAGCAAATAATCTTCTTCCATTGCAAGCACGGCGGCGAGTGTGGGAATGTCGTCCTTGGGGAGTATATCGCTTATTGGCAAGCCCTCGGCGATCCGCGCACGGACGAGAGCGGCAAGGGAAGCAAAAAGCGGGTAGCCGTCAGCGCGTATTTCTTCCGGCGTGTCGAGGCTGAAAACTTGCGGCAAATGACGGACGGGAACCTGATACGCTTCGACGGTCTCTTTTTTTTCACTGTAAGGAATAAATTCAGCGACAAAAATTTCGTCTGTTTCGTTTAACGTTCTGTATATGTCTTCGTAATTATCGTTAGTTGCAAGCGGCCATTCTTCATCAAAGTTTGATGTTAGCAGCACATACTGATCAACGCGGCGGCGCAGGAGGGCGTTCTTTCCGCCCGAGTAAAAAAGCTCCGGAAGGCGCTCTTCCCCTTCACGGGCGCTTATGTTGAAAAGCAGTTTTCCGTTTTCGAGCCGCAAAATGGCATACTGTTCTTCGGTTTCTATGAGCGGCGCTCTTTTTTCAAGACCCAGTTCTTCTTCGGCTTTTGTGTTAATGA
>JGI24698J34947_10001660_pt1 | contig 11862 bp, 11 predicted proteins | sample TergutMp193P3_FD_34947 | JGI IMG/M metagenome (IMG submission 34947)
TTAAGGCCGCCGGTATTAAGCTCCGCAACGCAAGCGCAGCGGCTGGCGGCGGCGGCGGTTTCCGCAAGGCGGCGGCGCCAGTCCGCGCTTTCAGTATCAAACCAGCGCTTGTTTTCGTTGTTTTTTCTGATTAGGTCCGCGTGACCGAGAATCTCAAAGCCGCCAATGGCCGTCATTTCCGCCACGGCGTCCCAATACGCATGCATTGCGGCCTCGCCGTCCCCGCCAAAGCCCTCGGCAATTCCCCGCTCAAATTCCTCCGGCGGGCCGTCAACGGTAAACGGCTGCGCGCCGTTGGCAGGCAAGAGGTAATGCACCGAGCCGATGATGTAATCCAAATCCAAGGCGCGAATGTCCGCGTCCATCGCGCAGCACAGCCCCTTGATGTAATCAAGTTCCATGCCCAGAAAAACAGCAAGCTTTCCTTCCCAGTGGCAACGGGCGGCGCGTACCTCGTCAATGTATTCGCGCAGGCGCTCATCGCTCATGTGCCAGTCTGAGCGTATGCCGGTTTTTTTGAATATGGGGGCATGGGCGCTAAAGCCGATGCCGCACAAGCCCTTTTCAAACGCCGCCTGGCACATGGTTTCAATGTCATCGGCGCCGTCGCAGAACACGGTATGCGTATGAAGTGATGAAAATTCCATCGCTGCCCCTTGAACAGAATTCATGTATCGGCGACCCTCATTGTGATATATTAACGAAACAAGCGCATATGCACAAGATTCACGCGCGTTTACTTTTGAATGAATTACCGCGATTCCGCATGGCAGGGGCGGCTTACGCGGCGCAAAACATCCGGAAGAACCCGCCTGCGAAGCCCCCAGCACCTGAAATATGCCGAGCCAAGCGTGTTCCCCTGTTATATTCTGTATTTCAGGCACTGGAATTAAGTTGAGCGGTGGTTTGCGTTGCGTTTACCCGCTGGTCTCCTCCGGCGGAGAACTCCGGCAATGTTTTGCGCCGCGTAAGCCGCCCCTGCCGCGCAGGTTCTCGGTAATGAACGCACAAATGCGGGAGTGTTTAAAATCATCATCCACGATGATTTTAAGCATGGGATCAATTGACAGAATCTTTGTTAAAATATAGCATGATAGACTGGAAGTTGTTCTGAAACTGCCTGAGCGCGTAAATGGTATTTATGCAGGCAGACCTTAAACCAAGGAGAATATGTGGCAAAAGAAGAAGCGATTGAAGTAGAAGGGGTCGTCCGGGAAGCCCTTCCCAACACCATGTTCAGGGTAGAACTCGATAAGCAGAACGGGCACCTTATCCTGGCGCACCTTTCCGGCAAAATGCGTAAGCATTATATCCGAATTGTACCCGGCGACCGGGTCAAAATCGCCCTCTCGCCCTACGATTTAAGCCGGGGCAGAATCATCTACCGCGAGCGTTAAGCCGGAAAACCGGAGGCCGATTAGCGGTTTCACCTGCCGTGTTTCAATAGCACCCAGGTCGCGCCTGAACCGCCGGTATCGCCCCGGCCGCTTTCGCCCGCAAAAGAACACTTTTCAATAAATTCCCTGACGCAGTGTTTCAGTACCGCCTTATCCTTGCTGTGATTTCCCTTTCCATGTATTATTAAAACTTTTTCCATGCCGCGGCTGCGTGAGTTTTCAAAAAATTGTTCCAGCGCGGCCCACGCCTCATCGCGGGTAAGGCCGTGTATGTCGATAAAATCATCGGGCCTTTTAAGCCGCAGCCGGCGTCGGCGTTCCGCGGCATCGTCATTATCCCGCTCAGCGCCGGCCTGCGCGTCTTTGTCAACAATTTTGTTGCTGCGAAGCCATGCCTCCATGGGGTGCGCTTTTTGTGCCGAGTCATTAGCGGCGCTTGCGGGGGAACTTTTCCCGGCGGACGCGCCCTTTCCCTGCTCCCACTGGGACAAAATATCGCCAAAATCCATAAGCCCTCCTAATAGTAAACTACCCGATCTTCCTGAATCCACCCGCCGAGCCTTTCAGAATCATAAGTGATGATCCAGACCCAGCGGGCATCCCCCGTAGCGGCATTTTCCGCATCCTTGTTTTGCGCTATCCTGAGCGCCCGCGCCGGCTGCCCCTCGTTCAAACTGGCCTGCGGCTCGCCTGAAAGATCGGGAATCAGGCGAAGTTCCGTGCCTTTAAGTACAGCCGGATAATACCTGCCGGCGAGAGCCGCCCCTGCGGCCGGCGTTCCCGACAGCCAATAAACAAGAGTTCCCGCGCCGCACAAAATAAAAATGACGCATAACGCCAGTATGTTTTTCCGCCGTGCCCCGCGAAACAACAGAATCACAAAAATAAGCGCCGCGATGCCGCAAAGGGCCAGATACAAATTTTTAACAAATTTGAGCGGTTTTTCATTTTGAGTATCGGGCAGGCCGAGTTTGTATTCAAGCTGCCGCCTGAGTGAAACAAACAGGGAAAATGCGGCATGGTCCCGCTCATTCCGCCTGAGCAGCGCAAGGGCTTCGGCATAGCGGCCGTCATTGCAGAGGGCTTCGGCTGTGCGGTACGCGGATTCATAATCAGCGCGGAAAGCCTTGATACGGAAAAAAAGCCGCGAAAAGAACCCTGCTGCGGCAGGGGATTCAAATTCGGAAAACGCGAAGCCCTGCGGCTCCGCTGCCGCAATGTCGGCTTCCTGAATCTGCCGGAGCGCGGGCGAAACATTAATGCGTAGCGGGGGAATCTCAAAATTGATATTGTTATGCGAAACTGAGCGGGCAGGGAGATTCAGGTTCCGCGCTGCAATGGGGATTATATGTACGCATAACACAGACGCAGGGCCGCCGCCATCCTGCGCCGCAAAAATGAATCCGTCCGCAAGGGGCGGCATAAAAACGCCCGGCGCAGGCAGCGGAAGCCCGGAAGCCCAGCCGCTGATTTTCAGGTACAGCGCGGCGGTTTCGCCAACTTGCAACTGCGCGGGAATGCCTTCCCACGCGAGCCGGTATTGCTTGACAGTGCCGGTGAATTGCGCGTCACGCACTGTAAGCGTAATCGCTTCGGTGTTGACGCTGCCGTTAGGCGTTATTATCTCAAACGGATCAATGGTATATGTACCGGGTTTTTCGGGTATAAAGTGGTATTCGGCCTCCGTCCATCTGCCTGACACAGTCATGTCCTCCATAAGCTGCCCGCTTTTCAAAACCTTGTCAAGGAAAAGCGATTCGGGAAAATCAGGGGCAACAATGGTTACTTCGTGCGGGGCAGGATGATCTATCAGCAGGGTCAATGTCCACTCTCTTCCGGCAAGCGGAATGTCGGGAGAACTGAGCGCCAATACGCGGGGAGTGCCGCTATTTTGGGAATATGCCGCAGGCGCGATCAGCGCCATGAGCAAAAACACATAACACGCACGGAAAATAATATTTCGCATAACTAGTAATCCGGTCCGTCGTTTTGTTCTTCCGCTGCCCATTCACGGCTCCTCCATTGGTTTTGCTCCTTGCGCTGGAGGTAATCAAACAGGGCTTCCTTGCTGATGATTTCTTCCTGCGTATTCACGGAAGCGGCGGCTGCGGTTTTTTCGCGCACGCCGGAAATGATGGCCAGCTCAAGATTGCGCTTTGCCTCAACGCGGCTGCCGTCTATACGCAGGGCATCGCGAAACGCGGCGGCGGCGGCGGGAAAATCGCCCTGCGCGAACAGCGCCACGCCGGAATTGTAAGTGTTCCGGTAGCGAAGCTCCCGGTGCCCGGCGGCGGGCAGGCCCTCAAGCAATTGCAAAGAATCCTCAAAGCGGTTCAGCGCGGCCTGCGCCTCGTCAAGGTTATAATACACCGCGCCAAGGCCAGCCTGCGCGTAAGGAGCGGCATCGTCATGGGCCAGGGCTTTTTGATATGACAGTATCGCATGGGTATACCTGCCCCCGGAATTGTGGTAATTCCCTTCCATAACGAGGAGTTTTCCTGAAATCCCCTTACAGGAAACAAATGCACACAGGGACAGCGCAAGGGCGCTTATCATTATATAATTTTTCATTTTGAAAATCCCAATTTTTTGATTCGTATTTCGCGCACGCTAAGCACGGATGCCCCATAACACACTATAGCGATAATGACAAACAAAAACCAGCGGGACGCGCTTCCTGCGGATTCTGAGTCAGCGCCGCGTAAGGGCGCGCGTGAGCGCAGATACGCCGTAACCGCAGCAGCCGCGCCGCCGCTGTTTCCGTCAACGTAGAGTCCGCCGCTTATGTCGGCGGCCATGTACATGGCACGGTAATCGCGGCTGCTCGTTGCATCATCCAGGCCGGGCACTGCCTGGCCTGAGTCGCTGCCCAGGGCAAGGGCAATAATCGCGATGTTATTCTGCTTGCAGCGCTCAACGGCGGCCCTGAATGAACCGCTCAGGGATTCGCCGTCAGACACAAGCAGTATGCAGCGCTGAGCCGGAGAAGAATCCTGAAAAGCACTGACTGCCGCGTCAATCAACGACTCGAGATTCGTTCCCCTGCCGGTCAGGAGCCTGCCGTCAACCGCCTCAAGAAAATTCATAACCGCGCCGCTGTCCGGCGTAAGGGGAACCGCCAGTACGCCCCTGCCGCGCCCAACCGCTGCGGCAAAACGCAGTTCCGGCAGCGCGGCAACCGTATCCACGGCAAGGGCAAGCCCCCGCTGAAGCCTAGACTGTAGTCCAGACTGTGGTCCAGACTGCCCGGCATTTTCAGGCGGCGAATCATCGGCCCGCGCGTTATTCGCAATACGGCTGCCGCCTGCGCCCGACGCTGAAATATCCCGCACATCCATACTGCGCGACAAATCCAGCGCGATAACCACATCAACGGCGCGGCGCACAGTGCTTGCAAGCTGCCCGCTCCCCCAACGGGGAGATGCCAGGGCAATGATAAGGCCAGCGAGAAAAAGCCCGAAAAAAACAGTCGAGGCGGCTATTCGTTTTTTAAAGGCGCGGGGCATTGTTTTCGTTTTTCCGGCAAACCTGAACACGTTAAACGCCATCATCGGCACCAAGAACGCAAGCGCCCACAAAACCCAGGGGTAATCAAAACTCACGTTCATGTTAATGCCCCCAGAAAAAACCGCCTGATAAACCTGACACCCGCCAAAAGCAGCAGCGCCGCCACTAAAAACGGCGCATGGCAGGAGCGCCTGGAAGCGCTAAGCCCTGCCCTGCCCACAACCATCTCGCGATCATCAATGAGGGCAAACGCCTCATGCAAGGCCCCGGCTGAATGCGCGGCCAGCCACTCCCCTCCCCCGGCCTCGCTGATTTTCCGCAAACTCTCCGTATTAAAACGGGAATCGTAGAGTCCGGTGCGGCGCATACCGCTAACGGGATCGATGTAATCAATGGGGACTTCCCCGCCTGAGCCAACGCCAATGACCCACAGGGATATGCCCGCAGTGCCCAGCAGTGTTGCGGCGGTTTCAGGATGCACCGCGCCGGCGTTGTTTTCGCCATCGGTAACAAGAATCACCGCCCTGCGGGGGACGGCTGCGCTTCGCGCTGCGGCATTTCGCATAACTGACGGTTTTTCAAGGTGGAGCGCGGCAATGGCCAGGCCATCGCCCAAAGCCGTGCCGTCACCCAGTTCGCCGATACGCAACTGATCCAGCCGGGAATACAGCGCGCGCCGGTCGGCGGTCGGCGCGGTCAACAGCGAGGCATCGCTGCCCACCGCAACCAGCCCGATATTGTCGGCGGGTCGGTGTTCGGCAAAATTTTTCAAAAGATCGCGCGAAGCGTTAAAGCGGCTAACGCCGTTCATGTCCAGGGCAGCCATGCTGGGACTAATATCCAGCACAAACAAAATATCCGCGCCGCGATTCAGCCACACCGTTTTACTCACCGTTATTTCAGGGCCTGCCGCGCCGAGCATGAGGAGAACAAGGCCGGCATATTCCAGAATACGCAGCGCCCTGACCAGCCATTCGATGTTAAGCGGCGCTTTGAACGGTATGCCACCGGGCGCGCCGAGCGGAATCAAAAGGGTAAAAGGATTCCTGAAAAACCGCGCGGCATATATTAGCAGGGGAACAATCAGCAGCGCCGCCACAGCCATGAACGGCCGTTCAAAACCTATGCTCATTTCACGCCCTGCCTGCCGTTTTCCCGCACGGCGCGGTACAAAGCAGCCAGAAAATCGCGTAATTCACCTAACAGCGCATCGGTATCGGAAGCGCTTATTTCGCCGCCTCCAAAGCGGAGAGTGTCGCAGCGCCTGAAAAACTGCGGCAGGCAGTCGGGGCCGTATTCGGCGGGCATGGCGGCAAACGCTTCCTGAAACGCGGGCTGCCCGAATTCAGCGGAACTCATTGCCCGGCAATCTACGCCGCAGAACAGTGAGAGAAAGCTCCTGTATTCCGATGAAATTGTATCAAGGATAAACCGGCAATCTTTCCCCGATAGCAGGGCCTTTCTCATCCGTTTTTCGATTCCCGCCATCAGGGAGATGAGGCGGCGCTGTTTCCTGATCGAGAGCCACTGCGCGAAATGCCGCCTGCCCCAGACCGACGCCCATATTGCCGCCAGCAGCGCCAGCACCAGCGCGGCCATGACGCCGTAAATAAAAATACTCGTGCCGGGTATGGAAAGCGGAGAAGCAAGCTCTGAAAGAACCGCCGGCTCGCCCTCGTCAAGAATCGAATTTATTTCGACCCGCAGGCCGGAAAACCGCAGGCCCCCTGCCTCAAACGGGGGAATTTCAAAACGCCCCGGCGCAAAGGCCGTAAATTCAATAATCAGGCGGTTGCCCGACGCGCGGCTTTCTATGTAAACGCGGTGCAGTTCAATGTCGCCGGAAGAAATCAGCGGCGGGGCGATGTCAATATCGGACGTAGCGGCGTGATTCGGCAGGGGCAGGACGAGCGTTGCCCTGTCCCCCACATACACGGTCTGGGGGATTTGATACGGCGTTTGGCTGTTCATGCCCGGCGGCTGGTTCTGGGCGTTAGCCGCAATGCCAATCAGCAAGAGCATAAAAATCAGGCAGATTTTTTTCGCCATGCTCAATACTCCCCGTGGCGGTAAGCCGCCTGACCGACGTGACTGCGCCTGCCGCCGTGATGCGAAGAACCGGAAAAAAAGCGGTACAGTGCCGCAGCCGCGTCCGCTGTTACGGGCAAATCAAGGTGAGCCGCGCCAGCTCTGCGGCATACGGCAGCCCAGAGTTCAAAACGCTGCGAATGCCACTCCTGCCATGCCTCACGAAATGAGCGGGACGCGGCAGGGGCCGTTATCCGCACGCCTGTTTCAGGGTCTTCCATTATCGTAAGGCCCCAATCATGCAAATCCGCGTCAGCGGGATCGCTGACCCTGACGGCAATTACATCGTGCTTACTGCACAGCCTGCCCAATTCATCTTCCCAGTTCACGCTCAAAAAATCAGAAACAAGCACAATCAAACTGCGCCGCTTGAGCAGGCGCTCCGCCCCGCGCACAGCCGCAGCCACATTGCTCCCCTGTGCGCCGATGTTACGCGAAATATTTTCATGATGCCGCAATATGCCGCCGACAAGAGCCATCAGGTGATGGCGGCCTTTGCGCGGCAGGAAGACCCGGTGCACGTCACGGTCAAACAGCAGCGCCCCTACCCGCTGGCTTTTACGTTCTGCGGAAAAGGCAATCAACGCCGCCGCAAGCACGCCCTGCTCATACGGCGTTAGGCGCTGCTCAGGGGCGGCATCCGGCTGAAGCGCCTGCCTATCCCGGTGCATCGAGGCTGAAGTATCAAGCAGAATCAGAATCGTCAGGTCGCGTTCTTCGCGGTAGAGTTTGATAAAGGGAGTGCCGAAGCGGGCGCTGGCATTCCAGTCAATGGCGCGGATGTCATCGCCGCGCTGGTAGTGCCGCACCTCGTCAAATTCAAAGCCCTGGCCCTTGAACACGGAACTGAAATTGCCTGCCAGAAGCTGCTCGGCAAGGCTGCCAGTATTGATGGGAATGGTTTTTATTTTTTGCAGTAATTCACGGGTTTCCATGCCGCTGCTCAGGGAACCGGAACGTGGGAGAGAATCCGGGATATGACCACATCGGCGTTAAGCCCCTCCGCCTCAGCTTCGTAGGAAAGCACAATACGGTGGCGCATAACCGGAACAGCCGCCGCCTTCACATCTTCGGGGCTGACAAAATTTCTGCCTTCAAACAAGGCGCGGATGCGCGAACAGCGGTGCAGGGCAATTGAAGCACGCACGGAAGCGCCGAACGCGATATAGCGGTACAGTCCCTCATCGGCTGCCTGCGCTTTTCCCGCCTGACCTTGCGCGTAACGTGTTGCGGCAGGCCGCGTGGCGGCGGCAACGGACACCATGTATTCGGCAACGAGCCGGTCAATGTGTATAGCGTTCGCGGCGTTCCGCAGCAGCGCGAGGCCGCTGTAGTCCAGCACCGGCGAAAGCGGCACCGCCTTTCCGTCATTTACCGCCAGCGGCGCGGCGCGGTTGACAATCTCAAGCTCTTCATCGGGTTGCGGATAACTCACCAGTAGCTTCATCAAAAAACGGTCAAGCTCCGCTTCGGGCAGGGAGTAGGTTCCCTCGTGCTCAATGGGATTCTCCGTAGCCAGCACAAAAAACGGCTCAGGCAGGGGATAGCTCGTTTCCCCGATTGTTACCTGTTTTTCTTCCATTGCCTCAAGCAGGGCGGACTGCACCTTGGCGGGCGCACGGTTAATTTCATCGGCAAGAATCACATTGGCAAACACCGGCCCCTTGCGTACCGAAAACGACCCCGTGTTCTGCTCCCATATCAGAGTGCCCGTGAGATCGGCGGGCAGCAGGTCGGGGGTAAACTGTATGCGCTTAAAGCACAGGCCCGTAATTTCCGCCAGACTCTTGACCGCCAGAGTCTTTGCCAGCCCCGGCACACCCTCCAGCAGCACGTGCCCGCCCGCCACAAGGGCGGTCAGCAGGCCGTCTATCATCCCCTGCTGCCCCACTATACGCTTCGCCAATTCTTTCCTGCACACGTCAATCAGGCCCGCGCTTTTTTCCAGAGCTTCGTTGAATTCCATGATGGTATTGTAGTATGAAGCGGGGGATTCGGCTAGGCTAGTGTTCTGTCTTTTACACTTGACAAATTGGCGAGATTTGGTTTTTTACCACAACAGCGCAAAAGGCGCACGAAGGATAATGAAAATATATATTTTGGGATGTTTTTACCCTTATTCGCCTTCTTCGCCTTTGTGGTTCATATTAACATTTGTATAAGACAGAACACTAGGTGGAAGTCAAGGCAGCGGCGAATCTAAAGGCAAAAAGCCTGAAAGCCTATATGGACAAGTATAAGCCATTTATGGCTATTCGCTCATCCCTGCGGATCACAGGAAAAATGGCAATCTATACGATGTCCCCTGTATGCGCCCGGGCGTACTAAAAAAATTATTGAAGATAATGACACCTAACAAGTCCAATCATTACTCATACATGGTAAAAGCCGCCCAGTAGTACGGGTGGTTCCATTTTTGGTCTTTGGGGTTTTTACGGAATTCTTCCTTCACCTCACGGTATGCTTCGCGGAAACTCTTCCCCTCGCGGATCACTTTGTGGTACACATCCCACATAAATTCCACCGTTGCCATATCGTTTATCTTCCACAAACTCACTCCCACATTCTGTGATCCGGCTACCATAAACGCGCGCGCCAGTCCGCTCATCCCGTCTCCTCTCCGGCCCAGCCCCGTTTCGCAGGCAGACAGCATTACCATCCGGGCATTTAATTGCAGCAGCGCTATATCTTCTATCGAAAGATACCCGTCTTCCGCGCTTTCGTTTGTTATAAGGCCGGAAACTTCGGAAAATACCAGCGCCGCCTGAGGCGTCAAATTGTCATTGAAAAATCCGTGGCAGGCAAAATGAACAATGGGATAGTTCAGAAAAATGCCTTCATTGGACAGTTTCTTAACCCGGCGTTCGCTTACATCCCTTCCCTGGATGAGCGTTGGCGCTACGGTAGCGATCCTCTCCAGTTCCTGTATTTCCGCAATCGAACCCGTAAGGTATTCCCAACTGCCAGGTTTGTAATATTTCTGGGCCGGCATCTTTTCCCGCGATGTTTCTCCGGCGTTTCCCCTGCTCCGGAATTTGCGCAGAATGGCGAGACGGTCCCTGACATACGGGTTGGCATTGGGACTGTTCATTTTTGGATCTGATTCGTACCATGCTCCGCCAAAAGCGATTATTGGCTCGCGTAACGCGACATCTTTTTGCGAGGCGAGTATGCTGACGGATACCGAAGGGGAAAGTGTTATGCTGTAGCGTTCGCCAAGGCTGAGGGTGTCAGGGCTGTTATTTTCACGGAGTATGTCGAAGGGGAGGAAAGCAAGGTTACTGTCCGGCACGATGAGGATGTTTTCGATGTTTTCGGGTATGTGTTTCAGCACCGGCTTGATCAGGGTGTTATACAGGGCGTTCCTTTCTTTTTCAAAAACGGCATCGTCATTGGGGATGATTATTTCTCTGCCACGATAATTCTCTGTCCTGAACAGCTTTGATCGCAGGGCTTCGACATTGCCGGCATAGTCAAATTCGGGAAGCCTGACCGGGGTAATGCCGTCTTTGGTTATGACCAGGCAGTAGGAATTGACGGAAGGAAGGTTGAGAGAAAAATCAATCCTTACTCCATAGGAAGCGGCCGTAGTTATAAAGTCGATGTTTGAATCCCAGAGTACATATTCAAGTATTACCCTGTCGTCTCCGCAAAAAGTCCGGGCATCGGCAAGGCTCGCAAGTTTTGGATAACGCAGTTCCGCATAGCCGGGAGTATTTAACGCAATTTGCTGATCCAGTACCGCAAGCTCATCTTCCGCTTTGGACAGGGCTGCACTGGTTTCGGCATGCTTTTCCGTATCCTTTTGCGGGTCGTATTTGGACAATTGGTCTTGCAGGCTGCTAATGCTTCTGAGCAAATCCCGGACTTTTTGTGCGTTCTCCTCTTTTATGCCATGGATCTTCAGGGCTTCCTCTGTGCCTAACTGTTCCAGAAAGTTCCGGCTGCGAAGCATCTCCGAGTATACGAAGGCAGTTTCATCGGAGCCGAAAGATGCTTCCAAATCCACACCTGCGTAATATTGGTAGATAAGAGCTGACACAAGCTCTTTTCCCCTGGCGCCAAAACTTGAGCGGACTTTTTCCGCTTTGGCAATGCTGGCGGAGACAACTTCTCTGGTCAGGACGGCCATTTTTTTAGAGATGTCAAATATTTTTAGCGCTAACTCGAAACCGGTATATTCATTAAGGATAGCATGGAGGAAACTCCCCGCATATTCCATGCAGCAGAATAATCCGGGTCTAAAACTATGGCTTCATTTAATTCTTCTATGGCCCGGTCAATCTCACCTTTTTCCCTATAAGCTATTCCCAGGTTATACCGATAGATAGCGAAACAGGGATCTATGGTAATGGCTTTGCTATAATCCGCAATAGCCAAATCCCATTCGCCTAATTCGCAGCAGGCGTTTCCCCGCCTGTTCCAGGCATCAGCATAACCGGGATTCAGATCGATGGCCGTGGTATAATCTTCTATGGCAAGATCAAGTTCATCTCTGTTGTGATACTCAACTCCCCTATTAAAGTAAAATTCCGCATCCTCCGCTGCCAGCGGAAACACCACAAAAATGGCAAACAGTACCAGCAATGCAAGCTTTTTCATACCATCAGCATAGCATGATTGGTCAAGCCTCGTCAAAATAGTATTCATATTTTTTGATAGCCTGGACAACTACGCTAGGCAGAACGGTATTATCGGGAAGCGCTCAGTATTTCCGAACTGACGCTGGGGAAGGGCCATCCCAATTATGCTTTAATCTTGCCTGATTTGCTTAAGGAACCACTGATTAAATGCCTAAAAATTCTGCTGGTGTTTTTCAGCTTTTTGCTAATTCCTTATTATGCAACGAATTAGACAAAGACAGAAAACA
>JGI24698J34947_10001661_pt1 | contig 11862 bp, 7 predicted proteins | sample TergutMp193P3_FD_34947 | JGI IMG/M metagenome (IMG submission 34947)
CTACTACTCACCTTCTGTCGCCAATGTTCTTGAAGAAGCTAAACAGCCTGAACCCATCGATTTTTCCGTTGAAAGTGCTGATACTGAGAATCAACTGGCTGCCCAAAACAGCGCAAAAACAAACGCCATGTCGCTCTGGGCGTGGTTTGCGGTTATCGGCGGAGCGGTCGTAGTTGGCGGAGCGGTAGTGTTCGTTGTGAGGCGGAAAAAGTGAAGCGATAAAGATTACGAACAACCGCTCCGTGTAACTCCGTGCAAAACTCTGTGAAACTCCGTGGTAAATTTCTTCTCCTCCTTCGCGCCTCTGCGTCTTAGCGCCTTTGCGCGAAAATCCCCGATAAAATCCTTAGCGTCTTTGAGCTTTTTTCTTCCCTCCGTGTAACTCCGTGCAAAACTCTGTGTAACTCCGTGGTAAATTTCCTCTCCTCCTTCGCGCCTCTGCGACTTGGCGCCTTGGCGTGAGGTTTTCGCGGATAAAATTTATTCTTCTCTTCCCTTCCTCTCCTCCTTCGCGCCTTTGTGCCTTAGCGCCTTTGCGCGAAAATCTCCGATAAAATCCTTAGCGCCTTTGAGCTTTTTTCTTCCCTCCGTGTAACTCCGTGCAAAACTCTGTGAAACTCCGTGGTAAATTTCTTCTCCTCCTTAGCGCCTTAGCGTCTTTGCGCCTTTGCGCGAAAATCTCCGATAAAATCCTTTGCGCCTTGGCGTGAGGTTTTCGCGGATAAATTTATTCTTCTCTTCCTTCCTCTCTTCTTCTATTTTGTGTTAAAATGAAAATGTGAACAGAAATCCGTTTGCCTTCACGTTTTTGATTTTCCTCTGTCTCTTTCCTGCCCTGCTTCAGGCGCGTGAGGCAAGCGGTATTACCGGGGACAGTTTTGAGGAAATCAGCGGAAGGGGGCTTGTAATACGCACCAATCCTTCAGGAGTGAAGGTTTTTATAGACGGCGCGGAGCGCGGAATCACTCCTTTAACTTTTGATAATCTTTTGCCGGGGGAACACAGCGTCAGACTGAACAAAGAAGGGTACAGGGAACGCAATTTTAATGTAACTTTATTCAGCACCAGCCGTCTTGTCGTTTCTATCGAAATGGAAGAAGAGCGCGGTGTCGTTATGGTTTCTGTTCACAGAGCCGCAGGCAGTCCCGAAACTCTTCCATTAAATCCGCAAATTTACACAGGCGCGTTAAACGAAACTGAAACCGCTGTTACTCTTTCATCTGACAACGCGCTGTTAAACCTTCCGACAGGTTACCGCACCATCAGGGCGCGGGCTTTCGGCTGGGAAGACTCAAGGGTAACGGTACTTGTTGACGGAACCAACGCTGTAACGGCGGATATTTATATGAAGCCTGCCGTCTTCAAGCTGGAAAACATTTCTCAAAGCAGAAGGCGTTTTAATCCGATGAATTCCGGCAGTTTGGGCGTAACGGAATACCGTTTTGAAGTTTCCGCTCCGGGAGCCGGTAATGTTACAATTACAGACAGAGACGGCTTGATAGTTTTTGAAAAACAGCTCGGCGCTTTTGACTCATGGTTTCAATCCGTGTCATGGGACGGCAGAGACGATAACGGCAAACCGCTTCCAAAAGGAATTTACACAATACTGATAGAAGCGTCAGCTCTTCAAGAATTCAGTGCCGATTATAACGAAACTGTATCTTTAAAATTGGAAACCGAAATTGATTATTCAGCCGGTATTTTTCCGCTGTCGCTTAAAAGCGGTATTTCCGGCCTTACTTTCGCGCCTATGCCAAATGTGCTTCCGCCGGGAAGTTATCAATTTGAAGCCGGCATCGCTTATGTAAATTCTTTTCTGCCGTTTGAAATCGGCATGAGAGTTTCTCCGTTTAAAAAAATGGAACTTGCGACAGTCTTCAATATAAATCCGCGCTTGGAAAACAAAACTGGCTGGGGCATTACAGGTTCGGCAAAGTACAACTTTTTCGACAGCGATAATTCTCCTGTCTTATTCGCCGCAGGAGTCTCTTACGCATGGGCAAGCGAAAACGGCGATGCCCCGTTAAGCGCAGGGCGCGGTGTTGGACTCTTCACGCCGCTCTCGCTGGAACTGTCAAACTTCTCTATCGTTTTCACTCCGGCGATTTTCTGGCGCGGTCCTGAAGGACTTGTGCCTGCGCTTTTACTTTCAGCAGGCGCTCTCTACAACGGCGGTTGGTTCAACACGGGGCTTTCCATGCGCTGTGAATTTGATTTTACAGAAAATGCTGAAAGCCCAAAGTTTCTCTCAGGAGCGCAAGTTTATTTTCTTCCTCCGCCGTCCAATTTTTTCGTTTCACTGTCGGCAGGACTCTGGACACAAAACTCAAACACAGGCGGATACGGCGGAATTACGATTGGACTGCTTTATTAAAATCAGTTCAGCACTTCTTCTCTGTCAGCTAACGTAACGCTCAATGTGCTTGTTCTTCCGCCCCGGATTATTTCAATAGTTATAACATCGCCGGGTCTTGAGGCTTCAAGCGAAGAATACAGATCGGCTAGGGTATTTGTCTTCATGCCGTTTACAGAGGTGATGATGTCTCCGCCTAAGTAAATTACACTGCGTCCGTATTGCACAGGTTCACTGCCCTGACGAAGGCCGGCTCTTTCAGCAAGACCGCCTCTTTTTGTACGGGAAACAAGAAGGCCTGAATTGACAGGCAGTCTTGCGTAACGGACAAGGCTCGGAAAAATTTGCACAACTGTCGCGTCAATCCAGCCTCTGCGGACTCTTCCGTGCTGCATAATTTCCGTAACAACGCGCTTGGCAGTGTTTACCGGAACGGCAAAACCAATGCCGACGGAACCGCCGGACGGAGAATAGATCATTGTGCAGATGCCGATCATTCTGCCTTGAGTATCGAGTAACGGACCGCCTGAATTGCCGGGATTGATCGATGCGTCTGTCTGAATCATGTCTCGGATTATGCGGTTTCGTGATGTTTGAATGGGACGGCCCAAACCTGAAACAATTCCCACCGTCAATGTGCGCTCAAGCGCGAAGGGGTTTCCGATTGCGAGAACTTTTTGTCCCACTAAAAGACTGGAAGAATCTCCGTAGGGAATTATCCTTAGTTCTGTTCCCTGAGGCGGATTGAATTTTAAAACAGCTATGTCATTTTCAGGATCAACGCCGACAACAGTGCCTTCAAATTGAGAGCCGTCGGCAAGATTGATATAAACCTTGTAGGCGTTTTCTATAACGTGATTATTGGTAAGAACATAACCGCCCGTATTAATTATGGAGCCGGAACCGGAAGTGCCTTCCTGCGGAACAGGTTCAAGGAACCAGTTAATCGCCATTGTTTCCGTGGTGATGTTTACAACTGCGGAATTCAGCCTTTCATATATAGTGATATTTTCCCGTTCGCTCTCGGAAAAATCGACAAGGTCTGCGGTGTTCAGTCCTACATATCCGGACTTTAAAAATTGAGCTTCCTGTTCCTGCCACCCGTCAGCATGAGAATCTTCATTTTGCGCATTTGCTTTCGGCTTAAAAAGACCAAATCCAACGGCAAAAAGCAGGACTACAAGAGCGCTCAAAAGCGAGAAAATTAAAACCTGACCTCGGCTATACAGTTTCATCGGTTAATACCCCCTCCCCTTCATAAAAGTTTAGCATAAAAAAGCCGATAATAGAAGCGGATATGCCTGTAATTTTAGTATTTTTTCTTGTTTTCTTCAATATACTGCCTGTTTACAGCCTCGATCTGCCTACATTGCAAATACCCGACGACTCTCTTTTAAGAGTCAAGCTGAGAGACGATTGGCTGATTGATGTTCCGCGCAAAGTGCTTACACAGCGCACAACGATTGAACAGTTGGAAAGCGGAGAAAGGGTCGAAGTCCGCGTTACGGAAGGACGGGAAGAATTTATGGTCAGCCTTTCCCGTGAGATGATGAGCGGACGCATCGCGTCAGGCAATAGACCTGCCGAACCGCGCAGGGGAACAGGCCGGTTTCCCGGCTACGCGCAAGGCTCATGGATGCTGACGAGGCGGAAGGATAACGGGTCTGTCGTTCTTATCAGAATATTCCTGCGAAGCGACCAGTACACTTATATTCAATTCCGTCCTTTCGACGCGGAAAAATGCCAAATGGACGCGGTTCTTTACGGCGGCTATGTTACCCGTTCAATGCCTGTCGCGGTTCCTTTTGAGCGTCTGTACACAATGCCGTTAAACGAAATCCTAAGGCTTGTCGAGGGAAAATTCTCTCTTAGCTATTTTGATCCTGATCCTCTCTACTACAGAAACAGCCGTGCCTTTGTCGCGCAGGTCAGGGAGCGCATCGGCTCTTTGAGGTTTGCCGATGACGGCGCGATTGATGAGAACGGGAACTATGTCTTTATCGAAACCCTGCAACGGCAGAATTCCGCAAGAGCAGGGCTTAACTGTTCAGGTTTTGCCAAGTGGCTAATCGATGGAATTCTGCGCCCTGTAACGGGAAGACGGCTTTCCATCGAGCCTCTTAAAGCGCCGTTCGGCAAGCGCGGTTCATCTTTTACCGAAAACTGGGAAGAAAGGCGCGATGTCTTCTTCGGCCTTGACTGGATCAGAAACCTTGCATCCGAAGCGAACGGAACACTCCGCTCCCCTTCTTACCGCGCCCTAGAAGAATTTGAAGTCCGCAGAGAAACTTTTTCATACGTTCTCGTAAATGAAAACAGAACTTTCGTCCCTCATTCCTACAACGGCTTTTTAAACGAGGCAGGTTACGGCGTTGAGGGTCTGTATCCCCTGCTCTACACCCTCGCTGTTGACGACCCGTTCAGTTTTTACCTTGCCGCCGTAAACGCCGAAGTAGACACGCCGAACGCTATCAGGGGAACCCCCATTTTGCGTCAATATTTTCATATAGCCGCGCTTGTCCCGTATTTCGACGAATACGGCGTTTTTAACATTGTTGTCTTTGAAAGTGCCGCCGAAACCTCTTTCAGTACATTCAGAGCCAGACATACGGGACGTTTTGTTAATTTGGTGCAAATCCCTGTTGTAACCGCTTTCGATCCGTGATAAAAACCGCTATACTGCTTATATGCGCAGTGATATTGAAGGGGTTGCATTTGATCTGGACGGAACTCTTTACCCAAACTACCGTTTTAATATCAAACTAATTCCCTTTATATTGAAGGAATGGCGCCTCCTTGCCGCTTTCGGCAAGGCGAGGACTATAATCCGAAAAGAACAGAAAACCAGCCCTCCTGCGAAAGACGGTTTCTATGAATATCAGGCAGGGATAACCGCGAAGCTCCTTTCCGCTGACCATGCGCAGTTAAAGGAAAAAATCGACCGTTTGATCTACAAGGGCTGGGAGCCTATGTTTAAAACCATCAAACTTTACCATCACGCAAAGGATACCCTGACCGCCCTCCGCAAGGCAGGTTACAAACTGGGGCTTCTGTCGGATTTTCCGCCCGAAAAAAAACTTGAGTATCTAGGACTTGACGGCTTATGGGATGCGGTTCTTTCCTCGGAACAGTTCGGCGCGCTGAAACCCCACCCCGTTTCCTTTACGGAACTTGCCTCCGCCATGTCCCTGCCGTGCGAAAAAATCCTCTATGTGGGAAACAGCCGCGCCTACGATGTTAAGGGCGCAAAGCGGACGGGAATGAAAACGGCGTGGATAAAAAGCCCCCTTTCTCTTGGGTCGGGAGGAGCCGATTTTTCCTTCAGCGACTATCGCCAATTATGTAATTTCATGCTAGATTAAAGTAATGATTGGGAATTTAATAACACTTGGTATTGTCGCCTGCTGTCTCATCTTTTACAGAATGGCGGACAAAAACAGCCGCTCGCTTGAAAAGGTGAAAAAATACGCGGAAAAGTGCAAAGAGGAGATTGCCGCCTATGCCGAAGAAAAAAGCAGTGCGGTAAAGAATTTCGGCATTGATCTGGACGTGGAAAGAAAAGCCGCTTCCAAATTGATGGAGAATCTTCAGAAATATACTGAAGAAGAGCTTGCGAAAAAATCAGCGGCAATCGCTCATATAGAAGATCATATACAGGCCTTCGAGTCGTCTCTCGAAGAGCTGACAGGCATGACCAACAGGGTTCAGGAAAATTTGAACCGCATAAGGGACGAATCTGCTTTTGTGGAAAACACAAGCAGGCGCGTAAGCGAAGCAAAAGAAAAATTTGACCAAGTTGAAAAAGCGCTGGAAGCGGCGGAGAAAAATCTTCAGGAGACCGAAGAGCGCCTTGAACGGAAAAACGCCGAAGTTCTGGAAAAAACCGCGCATGATGTAACAGCATCCGCAAAGTCACTGCTGTCGGACTTTGAAGCCTCGGCGCAGGTAATAGAACGAAAAGTTGAAACCCACAAGGAAGCGATAGCAAAAGCCGAAAAAGAGCGTGAGGCGGTTCTTGCCCACGATATGGAACAGGTAAAAAAGATTTTAAAAGACATTCTTGAAAACGCCGGAAAACGCGCCGACAAGCTGGAAGAAGCCGCGCTTGTTAAATTACGCGAACAGGCGCACGAAAGAGTTACTCAGATAAAAACTTTCTTTGAAGAGAAAATCAAAACAGCGCAGGATGCCCTTAAAAATGAACAGGGATCAATCAGCGAAAAAATAAAAACTATCCATGAGAAGTGCAACGCGGAAATTCTTGACATAGGCACAAAGCAGAAAAATTTCCATCAGGAATGGCTCAAAGGAAACGCGGAACTTGACAGCATAGCAAAAAAACAAAAGGAAGATATAATCGCCTCTCTTTCGCACCAGCAGGAAGAAGTGCAAAACGCGATTACAAGAGAAAGGGATACAATCAATACAGCAATGCTCCAACAGCAAAACGACTGGAAACTGAACTTTAGCGAATTTAAGAAACAGGCGGAAAAACAGCGCAAGGATTTCGATACAAGCATCAACACATCAAAGATTGAGCTGAACCAGTCCATTACGGATTTACGCGCAAAATCGCAGGCCGCGTTAAAACAACAGCAGGACGAACTTGATGCGGCAATAAAACTTCAGCACAAGGAAATAAGCGCGGCGGTAAATGAACTAAAAGAAAAATCAGGCGCGGCTTTAAAACAGCAACAGCAGGAAACAGGCGACATTCTTTCAAAACTCAACTCCTCTCTTTCGGAATTGCAGTCTCAGTCAAAAAATCTGCAAAATCAATACAAAGAAGAACTTGGTTCAATACTCGGCGAACTTAAAGAAAAATCCGCCTCTGCCGTCAAACAACAGCAGGATGAACTTAGCGCCACTCTCTCAGAACTAAAAGAAAAATCTATCTCCGCTGTCAAACAACAGCAGGACGAACTTGACTCCACTCTCTCTGGGCTTAAAGAAAAATCAGCTTCCGCAGTCAAACAGCAGCAGGACGAACTTGACTCTACTCTCTCTGGGCTTAAAGAAAAATCAGCTTCCGCCGTCAAACAACAGCAGGACGAACTTGACTCTACTCTCTCTGGGCTTAAAGAAAAATCAGCCTCTGCCGTCAAACAGCAACAGGACGAACTTTCTTCCGCACTAAAAGAGTTAAAGGAAAAAACAAACTCATCTGTCAAACAACAGCAGGACGAACTTGACGGCGCTATCAAAGAGCTTAAAGAAAAATCCGCAGCCTCTGTTTTAAATCAGCACAGCGACATCAACAGCGCGCTTGAAAAACAGATGGAAGAGTGGAAACTTCTTTGCAGGGACACAGAGCAGAATATCATTACAGCTAACGAAAAACGGCTGGAAGATTACGGCAAACTGCAGAACGAGGCTGTAAAACAGCTTAACAATCTTGCCGATGATGCGGCAAAACTTGAAAACGAACTGCGCCGTTCAATGCAAGAAGCAATAACGAGAGTCAAAAACGAATTTTCGGATTTTGAAAAAGAAACCGGCGTTTCTATGGAAAACGCTTCCTCAGCGTTTAACGCACAGGCGCAGGCCCTGCGTAAAGAACTCGATCAAATGGATAAGGAGCTGGGCGAAATCAGACAGCGTGCTTACAATAACACATCCGAAAAACTCACCGCTTTTGAAAACGAATTTACCGCAGAGCTTGGAAAACGCGCATCGGAAATCGGACGGCAGATCGCCGACTGGCAGGCAGGCCTTCAGGAGCGTCTTGTCAACTCAGGCGAAAAAATTACGAGTGACTGGCAGCAGGCTGAAGAACGCATCGCGTCCGAGCAGAAGAAAAATGTCGCCGCACTTGGAGAGCGTCTTACAACAGAACTGGAAAGGCTCAAACAGGAAGCGTCCGCTTTTGAAAAGGGCATACGCGAAGAGATGAACAATGTCGATGAGACAAGATCGGCTTTCGCGGAACAGATCAAACACGACTTGTCGGAAATACGCACTGTTGCGGAAAACGAAGTAAAGACACAAGTCGGTCAGTATCAAATTACATCGCAGGAAACTCTGCGCCAGAAACAGAGGGAACTGGAAAAAGAACTTGAGGACATCAGCGAACATTCCAAAAACTCCTATGCCGCTCTTGATGAGACAGCCGCAAGCACACGCCAGAAATACGACGAATGGCAGAGTCAGTACATTAACAAAATGCGCGAAATGGACGCTTCTTTTGAAGAACTCAGACGGCACGGTAGAGAAACCGCCGCTGAAAACGATGAGCGCGTAACAGAGTTCCGCCAAAGCCTTGAAGATATTCGCAAAGAACTCGGCGTTCAGAAAAAAATCTTTGACAAGACAGGGGAACTTAAACAGGAACTTGAACGGCGCGTAGAAGAAATCAACGCCGATCTTAGCCGCCTTGATCAACGCAAAAACGAAATCACGGAACTTGAAAACAAGTTTACGCACATCAAACGACTTGAAGATGAAGTACAAAGAAAAATGACAAGTTTCCTCTCCGAAAGACACCGCATAGAAGTGATGGAAAAAGATTTTGAGCGTTTCAAAAAAACTTCCCAGTCTGTCGAAGAAAAACTCGCTCAGGTTTCATCTTCGGACGATATTCTTCAAGCCGTGCAGGTACAGATACGAAAACTGGAAGATTCTCTTAAAGAGACCGAAGAAAAATACCAGCGCATTGAACGCAAAAACGAAGTGCTTGAAGAAACCAACGAAGGCATTGACCGCAACTTTAAGTCACTGCAAAAAACAGAGACCGCAATTAACAACGCGGAAAATATTATCACAGCCCTTTCCAATCAGTTTGACTCCCTGCGCTCTTCAATTGAAATTCTCGCGTCTCAAAATGAAAAAGCTTCGGACGCGGCGGAAAAAGTTTCCACTCTGGACGCATCGATTACACAGCTTGAAAAGCGAATTGCCGATATGGACGTAGCACGCGAATGGCTTGCGCGTACAGAAACAGAACTAAAAGCGCTGAACAAAGACGCAAAAGAATACGTCAAACTTACCAAAGCGCTGTTTGAGCGCGAGAGCGGAAAAACGCAGTCCGCCTCGGCAAAAGGTGCGCCTCCTCCGCGTGATCGCGACAATGTTTTAAAACTAAAAGATCAGGGCTGGACTGTTGAACAAATCGCCAACGCGATGAAAATATCAATGGGCGAAGTTGAACTGATAATAGAGATTGCCTCACGCGGTTGATGGGGAATTTTTGAAACAGAGCGAGTGGAACAAGTTTGAAAAAGCGCGGGACAGGTTTCGTTATGAAGTTGATAAGTTGGCGCGTTCTTTGCCCAAATTGAAAAGCATCCAGCAAAAATTCGCGGACAGCAGAGCGGACGGGAAAAACTCATCATACACCGTAGAAACTCCTGTTGTGTATAACAGCGCACTTGACGGCATTACCGTTGACGATGAAATCAAACTGATTTTAGTTGCGGATAACCCGGGGCGCAGAGAACAAACAGCGGATAACAGACGCTACCTTGTCGGGCCGTCAGGAAAAATCGCGCAAAAGTTTTTCCGCGATAATCCTGAATTAGGCATAGACTTTTTAAAAAATGTAATTATCCTGAATAAAACGCCGATTCACTCTCCGCGCACAGTTGAACTTCGAGAACTTTGCAGGATTGAAGCGGAAACAGGCGGTTCTTCAATTGCCGGTGCGCTGGAAGAGTCCCAAAAAACAATGGCATCCCTTCTTTTTGAATTTCACGAAGCGTTCCTGTGTCCTGTTTGGATAACCGGCTATTCAGAGATGAAAAAGCGCAGGCTTTTTGAAACTTACACTGAAAAGCTAAAAGACATTTACGCAAACAGGGAAGAAATGTACAAACAGATTTACTTTTACCGCCATTTTTCCATGAACCAATTTACCATTGATTTGAAACAACAAGCCTTGAAGGGAGAAACCGTTACGAAAAGCCTGAGGCGGATTGGAACAGCTTACAGGAAGAGGATACTGGGTAAATAACGGTTGTTTAAAAAAATCGTGATACTGCCAGTGATCGCCAACTCAACAATCGGCGATCACAAACTTCGGTCTTAAAATCCTACCTGAAACCCAGCGAGGTCATGGCGTTTCTTGCCATGGTTTGTTCCTGCCCGGTATAGTTGGCGTTGCTTGATATGGTGGTAAGCAAATACCTTACATCGGAGGATTGAGTTCCTGTTTTGCCGATGCATCCGACTATCCATTCAAAATACCGTCTTTCCTTGTTTCCCCACGGCCCGTTGCGCCTTCTGCCGTTAAGTTCAAGCAGGAATTTGTAGAGAAGCCCGACCGCTTCATCGGTTTTTAACGCCGTCAGTGCATTAAGGGCAGCCGCAACCTCATCATTGTCAGGATCGCGGCTTATAAAATTATTGGAGTACGACTTTTCCAGATTTATGTAAATCGAAGGATCCGCGGCTCCATACACCCCTATAGCGCCGATGGCTTCTTTCCTCATTGTCCTTAAAATTCCCTGAAAGTTTCGGTTCGGCGTAGAATAACTCCAGCCCGACTCAAGCGCCGCTGAGGCGACTTTCGCTTTGGAAGAATCAGGCGCTTTCGTCCTGAATATTTCCCTGTACGCCGCAATTTTTACGTTCGGGTCGCCCGAAACATCCCGAATGATCTCTATTAAAACATCAGACGGGTCTTCAACGATATTGGGGAGGGCATTGGAAGCCATTTGCTTTACAGGGATTTCATAAGTGCCGATTGAGGCAAAAAATACAGACCTATAGCCTCGGATATCCTTTAGGGCCTCCAGAGCGCTTATGCATCCGCGCACAGCCGTCTGTATTTTGGTTCTGTTTTCCACACCGCTTGTAATTTGAATTTGAGCGTTAAAATTGGCCAAACCTTGCGAAATATGCGGAACAAAATCCGTACCGTTTACCTGCCCAATGGCAACCAGCGCGGCCTGCATCACATTTCCGTTATTTCCGGCTCTGGAGGCGTCGTATAATTCGGCCAACTGCCATAATTCAGGGGCGGCGGCAGTGTATTTTTCCGCTGCCAGCCCTTGGCACAGGATAATCGCGGATATTTCCGCGTCAGCCCGTTCTGTACTGGTTTTGACATTCGGAATCACCAACAGGAAATATTGAAGGGCTTCATGGTAGAAGTCCCCAATCCCTGTAAAACCTCCGTTGCGGACGTTTTCCAGCACTGCACGCCGTTCAGCAAAAGTCCCGTCCGTAGTCATGTATTCTGTCTTAAAAAATGACATATCCTGAGAAAAGACAGTCATCGCGGCAAAGAATGAAATAAAGGTTATTAATATACGTTTCATACTAATATAATACCACAAAAAAACAGAAATGTACATGAAAATATACCGATTTTTACACTTTTTCCAAAAACCCGAAAAGGCGTATTTTCAGGCAAATTCGGGCATTTTCGACCCCTGCGCCTTTACTGAAGGCGAAAATTTTGTAAAAAAATTTTGGTCTATCATCTCCTGATAGACCAACCTGTTATATATAAAGCATGATAATGAATTTTCACGGCATAAAGGCAAAATTATTCTCCGACGGGGCGGAAA
>JGI24698J34947_10001662_pt1 | contig 11862 bp, 12 predicted proteins | sample TergutMp193P3_FD_34947 | JGI IMG/M metagenome (IMG submission 34947)
CAATGGAGGTTGTTGAAGATGAAAACAGTTGACACCATTGAACAGGAAATAGACCAAATACGTCTCCAAATATACGAAAGAACCAAAAACATGACCCCCGCGCAACTTACCGATTATTATAAAAAGAGCGGTAAAGCCTCGTCGCAAAAGTATGGTTTTAAAATAATTGCCAATGCAAAAGAGCACGGAGAGTAGAAATCAAGCATGGGTTTTGTTCTTTTGTGCGCTGTTCTGTTGTTTTCCTGCGAAAAATCAGCTGAGCCGCCTGAGGTCACGGTAATGCCGGTGTATCAGGACGATATGGAAATCGTGCGGATAGCGGAGGATGCCCGTAATACCTTGCCTGTTTTTTTCCGCTATTTAACCAGGACGGGCGCGGGCGCAAGTGCGGGGAAAGATTGCTATGTAAAATACCCGTTTTTGGCGGATGAAAACAGCGGCGTTGACAAAGAGCAGATATGGCTGACCGGCATTCAATTCAGCAACGGTCAATATTTTGGCGTTCTTGCCAACGCCCCCCGGCATTTAAGCGGCATGAAAAGGGGCGACCGCGTTATTTTTGACATGGATACCATTACCGACTGGATGTATGTCCGGGATGGAAAAATTACCGGCGGGGAATCGATTAAATATCTTCTGGAAAAAACGCCTGAAAACCAGCGCAATGATAGGGAACGGGAACTGCTGCGGATGCTTTTCTAAAAGCTTCTTTAGAAGCCGCAATGGGCGATGATCCCCTCAAAAGCGTCAAGGTTCGGGGGAATAACGGCGACCGGTTCCACCTCTTTTTTAAGGAATTCAAATTTTTCCGGTATGGTCTGGCCGGTTATGCTGCCGACCAGTTCCGCTTCCCGCCCGTAGTGTCTGGCTGCGAGAACCACGGTATGAAAATACCCTTTCCAGTTTTCTTTGGCGGCTGTTTGTTCGGCGGCGGCAAAGGCGACGGCAGTATGCGAGTCAATGAGCAGGTTGTATTTTTTCCAGACCCGCTCAATAGTCCGCAGGGTAAGCTCATCGTTAACCGAGGCGGGATACACCATATTGCGCATAACAGCCGGCGCCTCCTGATAAAATGACGCAAGACGGCTGAGGTTTGAAGGAACGGCCACATCAAGCGAGGGAGACTGGGTTTTGACCAGCGGCCTGGGCGTAAAGGGCTCTCCACGGATAAAGTCGCCCAGGGTGTTGTTGGCGTTCATGGCGGCGATAAAGCCGTTAACCGGCATTCCGAATTTCCACGCGTACAGGCCGGCGATAAGGTTGCCGAAGTTTCCGCAGGGAACGCTGAACGCAAGTGCGCCGGAAAGGTGGTTTTTTATCTGGTTAAAAGCGTACAGGTAATAAAAAGTCTGGGGCAGCAGCCGCGCCATATTAATACTGTTGGCGCTGGTGATATTATAGCGCGCGGCAAAGGTGCGGTCGTTGATCGCCCCTTCAACAAGACGCTGGCAGTCGTCAAGGGTTCCCTCTACCTGAATGGGAATAATGTTGCCGCCGTTGGGGACAAACGTTGCCGGGTCAAGCCCGCGGATGGGCCCCGACGGGTACGCCAGCACCGCGCTCATTCCCTTGCGTCCCCGAAAGGCGTGGGCCATTGAAACGCCGGTATCGCCGTGCGTTGCGGCAAGAACCAGTGAGTGTGCGGTGTTTTTTTGCAGTTCCTCCAGCACGGCGGCAAAGAAGGCAATGCCAAAGTCCTTAAAAAGACCGGTAGGGCCGTTATACAGGTTGAGGAGCGAATAGTCCTCATCCAGCCGGATAATCTCCGGCTCAAAATTAAACGCGCTTTCCGCAACACGCGACGCGGAGAAGGGGTTAAGGTCGCCTTCCAGCAGGCTGGGCGCCACCGCCGCCACCAGGTCGGGAAAGCTGGTCTCTTCGTTCATGTACAAAAAAAGCTGCCGAATATCCCTCGCCTTGTCGGGGACATAGAGCCCCCCGTCAGGAGGCAGGCAGGCAAGGACCGCCTCCTTAAAAGAGACCAATGGCTCGCTTGAATTGGTAGAGCGAAACTGCATATTATTTCTGCTGCTTCTCCTGCTTTTTTTTCAGGACGGTTTTGAATATTTGATCCGCGTCTACCTTTTCGTCCACGCCGAACACCGGAGTAGACCCATCGCCATGGAGACTGCGGAACAGGCAAACGGAATCGTTATTATAGGCCCAACTGGTTTCGCTGTTTATCAGGTTATCCAGAATGGTCACCGTTGATAACGCAAAGAAAACAAGTACGGCGTTGTTTCGCTTGCTGGGGGCAAGCAGCGCGTCCAAACGCTTTGACACCGGATTGGGTATTTCAAAATGGTACTGCGCCCAGGGGTTGTCAATGCCGTTACAAGGGGCTTTTGCCGCTGCGCCGCCCTTGCGGTTTCCCATCTCTATACCGGCGGCAACCATAGTCAGGTATTTACGCAGGGTTTTTGTCTGAGTGTAGAGGGCGATGGTTTCCTGGCTTTTGAACGGCGGCGGCCCCATAGCCTCGAATTTGAAATAGGGCAGAAAGGACAACCGCTTGATCCAGCGAAGCTCATTCAGGGTTTTTTTGGCGTACACCGAATTCTTGGAATCGGCGGAATGTTCCAGTATACGGCAATATTCCGAAAGGCGGGGCAGATACTCCTTCATAAAACTGTCATCAATATTCATCTGCCAGTTGGAGATAATGTTCCCTATCGCATCGTTGACCAGGACGGTATTTCCATCCGGCCCGGCGACAGCGCCAAATGACGTATAACGGAGGCCGACGCAGATATTTTCCATAATGTGCATTAATATGGCGACCTGCTGCAGAGGATCGTTCGGGGCGATCAGTTCGTAACCCTGGCGCAGATTATAGACACTGGTAAAATAGGGATACATATCGGGATACTCCGCCAGCTTGGCCCATCCGGCTTTGGGAAACAGCGTTTCCAGCGCGCCGACGCTGTGCCCCACCGCTTTCCGCTCGGCCAGCGCCACCGCTTCACGCGCTTTGCGCGCGATAACTTCCGGGTCGGTGGGGTCTTCCGCTTCTTCGGCGTCCCCCTGCTCCTCTTTTTTAATATCATCCCGCAGCGCTTCCAGATTTCCGCCTTCCGCCTGTTCGGGGCTCAGCGCCAGCGGCAGAAGCTGTTCATCTTCGGTGGCGCCGATAAACGCCATAAAGCGGCGGCGGCGCTGAATAAACAATTTCTCGTAGGGGAACCAGCGGTCGGAAATAAGCCTCATCAGCAAGGGGTACAACCCGTAATGAATCTCGCGGCGAATGTTGCCAAAAGAAGCCAGGGCGATACGGATAAGGTCCTGATTTTTTTCCTTTGACTCCATCGGGTTTTCGATAAAGATGAGCTTGTACAGCAGTTTATACGCGCCCTTGATGTGGATATCCATGTCAAGCTTTTCCAGAATGAACAGGGGCTTGTAAATAGACCGCAAAATGTCGGCAAATTCGTTGACCCTTACCGAACGCGGATGGGATTGTATATTTGCCAGATCGGAACCGATACGCTCTATGTTCCAGTAGCGAATAGTCTCCAGAACGTTAAACACAAAAGGCGACGCTTTTTTAAGCCGCTCACTGCGGCGGGCGTTATTGCGGGGAAGGAGCGCCCGGGTTGAGGTGACCAACTGTTCAATTTTGCCGTAATAGTCATTCATCCGGTGGCTTACAAAGCGGGGGTTTACGTAATCCGTCGGTTCGCCGGCAAACGAAAAAGCCGAAACAAGAACCTGTATGGAGTTTTTTACTTCAAATTCAAATTGAGCGGCATGGCGATCCATTTTAAGGCGTTCGCCATACGATAATCTGAGCATGGCTGCGGGATCATCGGCGGGATCCGCCTTCATTTTTGCAAGCGCTTTACTGCCAAAAAATTCTTCTTCCGCGTCAACGGTGTCTATCAGACGCCCCGGACGGCCTCTTGGACGGCCCGGAACCGCCATCTCCACCGTTTTACGCCTAACGCTGCCGACAGCCCTGCTCGGCTGCACTTCCTTCTCGGTGCCGACTTCGCCGCCCAGAATCTGGGCCATGCGCTTGGCTTCCGTTTCGTCAATTTTGCCTAATTTGTCCCGTACCTTGCCCAGTTCCCCGGGCTCGTAAATCGCTTTTGGTTTGTTATCGTTTGCCATAATTACACCCGCAAATATAGTTTTTCGCCTATTCCCCACTGGTTACGTACTTGTATTTGCTCATTGTTGCCGCTGACCAGAGCTCCATTATAATACCCTATTGGCGCAATAAAATCACCGCTGGTTATTAAGAAATTTGCGCCAAACCGGTTAATCTCTTTCGGGGTAAACACCAGGTCTACCATACCTTCTACATCCTGTATAACCCAATCCGATTCCGGACCGCCGGGCATGGTGATTCGCACCGGAGGCAGAGGGGTAAACGACCCGTTCACCCACAGGGCGTTCTCGTTGTTTTTGCGCGTTTCCCTCGCCTGATTTTCCACGATGTGGAACCCGTAGCGCCGGCCATCCGCGTCAAAACCCATACCGCCGCAAAACACCCCCCGCATACGGTAAGGAAAAAAACCTTTGTAATCCCTGAAAATTCCCGTACAATGCGCCGGGTCCAGGCTGATATGCCGATCTCCCAGTACCAAATCCCCCCTTACCGCGGTGAGGGCCTTGAATGCGTACATATTGCGCCGTTCGGTGAAATTCAGCGATACGGCGACCGGCGTAACATCGTTGGCCCCCAGAGAAAACGCAAGATGGGCGGTAAAAGCAGACTGCCGTTTGGTCGGCTCAATATCAAGGTCCAGTTTAACCGTGTCCGCGTTAAGCCATGTATGGATACGGAACAAAAAATCGGAAGCATGACATTCAACCAACGCATGATTCAGACTCCGGGGCATCCGCCAGCGGTTGCCGGGAAGCAATTTTCTATAAACATGGTTTTGTTCCGTTTCCTTGTCATACAGAAAAACCTGAGCCAGATGAAACAGTTTAAAATTTCCCAAATGCGCTTCCAGAAAAAAATGATCGTCCTGAATGCTAAAACTCTCCCATTCCTTGATTCGGTGATCTCTGATCCAGCGGGGAAGCGGCCAGGAAAAGGGCCTATGTATACCCAAAAGGTCTACCTGGGCAAAAGCCTTGTTCCAGGTGCCGGTGAGGGGAATGCCGTTTTCAATGGGGGAACCCCGCGGGTTTTGAATTTCCCTCGTATACATTACCGTCTCACCTCTTTTTTGCCGCCGCGATTATCAGTTCAAGCGCTTCGACATTGGACGGAGCGGCGGCGTTTTCCAGTACACCCCGCGCGCCGGGCAAAATACTGGCGTTTACATCATCCAGCGCGTATATCCTGATGTAGGTGTATTTTTTACCGGCTATAATGATTTCCTCCGCATAGCGTGTGGCAAAAAGTTCTTTAATTTCTTTGTTGGCCGCGCTGTCCGTGGCAAGCTGCCTTATTTCTATGGCTATTTTTGTTTCGGTTTTTTCCACTCTCCTCACCGAGGCGCGGTACGGTGTTTTGATATGAATACCCAGCGGGCCGAATGAAATCATCTCAAAATCCACGATAGCTTCATCAGTTGTCTGGCTGATGACATTTCCCAATAATTTGCTTTTTTTACCGTTGAAAATGGTGTTGGTATTTTTTGAGTCGAAGAGAACGGCGGCAACCTGTTCCAAACCCACTTCGTCGGTGATCACATGGGCGTCTGTCGTCAGCCTGAACCAGTTTCTGCCCAGCGGCGTTATCCCCACCGGCACCGCCATCGCGGGCTTGTTGAGCAGGGTGGCAAGCTTCTCCCGCGCGCCGGGGGCGACCTGCGTAGTGTTGGTTTGGCCAAAAAGGCATAACCCTGTCAGACTGAAAATAATAGCGAGAAATCCCCTCATACCACTATTATACTATTAAAAATGCCATACCGCAACCGATAGATCCGATGTAAAAGGGTTGGGACGGTTAAAATCGGGCAGCCAATCGCTTCCGGCGGCCAATTCCTGGCAAAAACCGTCCTCAATGCCCAATTCTTCCAGCCAGCCAAGAACGGTCTCATACTCCCGCCCGTCCAAAAAGCGCCCCGGAATGTGCTCCACCCCCCCCATGGGCGTGTATTGGGTCATCAAGGAAAGCTGGGCTTTACCCAGCGCGTTATCGGCGAACCAGCGCAGGACGGCGCGGGTGGATTCCAGATAGCCGGGGAGAATCAAGTGGCGGATGATAACGCCGCCCGGCCTGTTCCGCATCATCCACAAAATCGCCTGGGCAGCCGCCGTGGGGTAATCGGGGGCGTTGAAAAACCGCGCCGCAAGCGCGCTGTCAAGCGTTTTCAAGTCCGGCAGCCAGGTGTCGATATGGCCGTCCAGCAGTTCCAGCGTTTCGGGGCTTTCGTAACCGGATGAATTCCACAGTACAGGCAGCCGCAGACCGGCGGCTTTGGCAGTGCTTAAATAGTGCGCAATGGCGGGAACCGCGTGGCTGCCCGTTACGATGTTGATATTTTCCGCGCCCCTGTTCTGCAACTCAAGGCAGAGCGCGGTAAATTCATCGGTAGACACCGCGCGCCCCAGGCGTGGAGGCCGTGAGATTTGCCAGTTTTGACAAAAGGCGCAGCCCAGATTACACCCGCTGACAAAGACCGTGCCGGAGCCGCCCTTCCCGCTCAAAGGCGGTTCCTCGCCGCGGTGCAGTCCGGCAAACGCAAGCCGCAACGGTGCGCCTTCCCCGCAAAAACCGCCGTTGGCAATGCCGGCATTGCTTACAAGCCGATCCGTACCACAGGCGCGGGGACACAACCGGCAATGAGCGTATAAATCGAACATATCCATAAGGCATTATTAAGGCGCGTTTACAGGGCTGCTGGCATTCTATAAACTACAAAATAATAAATAACATAACCCCAACTGAATAAACCGTGTATTATTGCCCAAAGTATAGACTTCCATGCGGTGTAGGAAATAACCATGGCCAAACATGACCCAAAAGAAATCCCCGCTTTTGCGGCGGAATTGATAACTACTCTTCTATATGCCATAAAGATATATTATAACAGGGTGTCTTATATGTCAATAATAATTTATCTGATAATCGCCCAGTATTTCAAAACCGATGCGCTGGTACACGCGGCGGGCGGCGGGGTTTGTTTTTTTGACAAATAGGGAAATGCCCTTGCCCTTTGCGGTCAGGCCGGTGATAAATTCGCCGGCCATCCTGCGGGCTATGCCTCGGCCGCGGTATTCGGGCAGCACGTACACGCCGCCTACCTGACAGCGGGTAAAGGTTGAGGCGTTGGTGTTTATTTTGCCGATTAAGCGGCCGTCCAATTCCGCAACGAGCATATGCTGTTTGGAAAATATCTGCTCTATGTTCATGCGGCTGGCGGCGGCGCTGAATTCTGACGCGGCGGGCAGGACTTCTTCCCGCTCGTAGGCGGCATGCAGCGCGACAAGGGCGTCCATGTCATCGCTGTCCGGCTTGCGGAGTATCAGCCCGGCGCAGGAGGCGTTAAAACCCGATGGCGGATGATCGATGCACATCAGATCGTAATCAAGTTTTTCATCCGCGTACAGCCCCAGCTTTTCCAGCGCGGCTTCCACGATCGCCATATCTTCCTTGCGGCCCTGTAGGGAATGAACCGGAATCGAGCCAAAAAAACCGCGGAGAAAATAGGGCGGGGGGATAGGGTCTTTGCCTGCGTCCGCGCTCAGCACCGGCAGCAGGCTCAGTTTTGAACGGACAATAAGCGCGGTAATCTCTCCCGCCTCGTTTTTCAGGAGCCACACGGTATCCTTTTCGGAACGGCGGTTGAGATACCGGTTGCAGGCATTCATGCACCAGCGCTCATGGGAGCGTAGCAGCGCTTCGGTGGCGGCGATGTCGCTCTTTTTTATTTTCCGCCAACGGCGCTGGAACCGCCTACTCATAGGGCAGTTTTCCCTCGGCGGTTATCCTCCCAATGATGACGGAAAAACCCGCCGCCAGCGATTCGGGGGCGTAGCTGTACACCGCCACTGCGCCGTCCACCCAGGGAACGCTTTCCAGATATACGGGGCTTAACACCGAAAGCACGATAACTCTTTTACCCAGCGATTGCAGCTGACGCAGTACGCGCACGCCGGAAAAATCGGACAGGCAGAAAATGATCGTGTCGGCGCGGCGGGCAAGGGTCTGCAACTCGTTGGGGTCAAAGACATCTGCATACCAGTAAGCGGATGCGCCGGGGAAGGCGGCTCTGCCCACTTTGAAAAAATCCAGGTACTGTCCGGTGAGCAGAACCCGTCCGGCGTTTTCCGGCTTGAGGGGAAAAAACTTCGGCTCATTCCGCGCGGGTTTCACAATGGTAACGCTCCGCGCCGCAAGGTTGACAAAAAACGTACTGCCCTCAGGGTCGGTAAGTCCGGCCTCTACTTTGCGCAGATCGGGAACAGGCGGCACTGCCTTATCGCCGCGCAGGTAACGGAGTTTTATTTCCAGCGTCCGCCGCGCCGCGTCCCTTACCCTCTGCCGAAAGTCCTCTTCTTCCTTCATGGAGTTTACCAAAAAAGTCCACACCGGATCGAACAGGTTAGGCGTTTTTGAAAACAGGATGATGTCATTCCCCGCGGTTAGCGCCTGCTTTGCCGCCCGCGAAAGGCTGCCTGCCCAGAGTGTGGCTCCGTTCATCATAAGGTCGTCGGTAATGACAATGCCCCGGTAGCCCATTTTGCTGCGGAGTATGTCCTGTAAAAACCAGGGCGAGAGCGATGCGGGGGCAGTTGCCGACTGCGTTTTGGGGAAGGCAAGATGTCCGCTCATAACCGCGGGGATTCCTTCGGCGATCAGCATACGGTAGGGGATCAATTCGCGTTCCCACAAAATTTCAAACGATACGTTGATACTGGGCAGTACGCCGTGCGAGTCGAGGCCCGTGTCACCGTGGCCCGGAAAGTGTTTCGCCGTGGGAATAACCCCGGCGGCTTGCTGCCCCCTCATAAACGCCGCGCCCAGAATACCCACGTTCACCGGATTATTGCCGAATGCCCGCGGCCCAATCAGCTCCGATTCGCGGTTGGTAAAGAGGTCCACCGTGGGCGCGAAATTCATGTTGATGCCCAGCATGGCCAGCTCTTTGCCGATGTAGAAACCGGCAAGGTAGGCGTCGCGGGGGTAACCTGACGCGCCAATCGCCATATTGCCCGGCGTTTCGCTGGTGCTTCCCTTTACATGGCGAATCCACCCCCCCTCCTGATCAGTTGCGACTAACAGCGGAATTTGGAACGGCCCTTCCAGGCTTGCCTCCTGCAGCGCGCCCACGGTTCGGGCAAGGCGTACAGTGTCCTCGGTATTCCAGCCAAAAATTTTTACCCCGCCAATATTGCGGTCGCGTATCCAGTCCATGATCAGCGGCGACGGCTCCGCCCCCACCCACCCCAGCATGAACACCTGCGCCAGCGCCTGTTCGTCGGTCATCGCCTGTTCAATGGCCGCCGCCAGCTCCTCCGGCGTACCGTCATCGAAAAAACTAAGAGAGAACAGAGAAATTGTTAATGTTATTAACAAAATAGTAAAAATTATTAACCGTTTCTTCATCAAGCGCTCATAAGTATGCGGAACCCCGCAGATTGTCTATGTATTCCGCCGCGCTGTGGGCGGCAACCGCGCCTTCTCCCGCGGCGACAACTACCTGCCGGAATGTGCCCGAACGGACATCGCCCGCGGCAAACAGCCCCGGCACAGAAGTTTCCATTTTCTGATCGGTGATAATATACCCGCCGCCGTCCAGTTCAGCTTTTACGCTTCCCTGATGTATCAGCGATGACTGGGGAATGGTGCCGGCAAAAATAAAAACCGCGTCGGCGGCTTCTTCGTACGCTTTGCCTTCCTGTTCAAGTACGACAGAAGAAAGTTTTTGTTCCCCTTTTATTTCTTTGATAATGGTGTTGAATCGCACCTCAATATTTTGATTGTGCAGGACACGCTGCGCAAGGGCTTTTTGTGCGCGGAAACGGTCGCGGCGGTGAACCAGCACCACCTGGGAACTCAGGCGGGAAAGGTACTGGGCGTCGTCACAGGCNGCGTCCCCCCCGCCCACGACAAAAATCTTTTTACCGCGAAAAAACGCGCCGTCGCAGGTGGCGCAATGGGAAACGCCGCGCCCCAGAAACTTCGCTTCGCCGGGAATATCCAAATTGCGGTACGCGGCCCCCGTCGCCATGATGACTGCCTGGGCTTTTTTGCGGATGCCGTCCCCCAAAACCGCGGTAAACACATCCCGCTCTTTGGTAAGTTCTATCACCGTTTCGCTCAGGAAAGAGGCGCCAAATTCTTCCGCCTGGCTGTGCATATCCTGGGCAAGTTCAAAACCCGTGCGCGGCCCGGCGCATACTTTTCCCTCGGCGTCTTTTCGATCTACGTTGCCGGGATAGTTTTCAAGCACGTCTATCAGCAGGGCCTGTCCGCCCGGCGCAAGCTGCTCAATAACCAGCACATTCAGGTTAGCCCGCGCCCCGTATTGCGCCGCGGTAAGCCCCGCGGGTCCCGCCCCAATTATCAATAAATCCGCATCAATTTCACTCATGGTTGACCTTGCTTAATTGTACAGGGCGCTCAAAATTTGTCAATATGGGGAATGCCATTTACCAATAGAATAGACGCGGTAATATTTTGCTGATATATTATTATTTGGGGCTTTATTTTGAGTATGAATAAAATAACGGTTATAAAGACCATAAAAAAAGAATTAATCCTGGGTATTTTTGGTATATTGGGTATGTTAATTGTGGGAATAATTTTTAATAATATATTTATAGTAATAATACCAATATTGTTTTATTTAGCTATTACAATCCTAAAATTATTTTATTCCAATGATTTTCATATTTTGGATAATGGATTTACTATAACAGGAATAAATAAAAAAATGTTTTATGATAATGACGGAATAGAAAATATTGACTTAAAAATATATAGACGAGCAATGAGCTATAGACTTTTTGTTAATAGAAAAATTTACTACATAAATATTTCTGATGAAAATAAAAAGAACTTAATTGAATATTTTTCAAATTCGAAACTTGATGGAAAAGACTTATATATAGAAAAAATAGAGCAAAAAACGGTATTATATTAAAGTACTGGTATGAGATAAGAATACGCCAATTGACATTATTGATCGTGGTGGTATAATGGTAACCGAGGTACACTTTGAAAATCGTAGTTATTGGCGCCCAGTGGGGCGATGAGGGGAAGGGTAAAATCGTCGATTATCTGGCAAACGAGGCGCAGATAATTGTCCGTTATGCCGGCGGGGCGAACGCGGGGCATACCATCGTTATTGGCGGCGAGCAATACGCCCTGCACCTGATACCGTCGGGTGTTTTTTACGGCGATAAAATTGTCATTATGGGCGCCGGCATGGTGATCGATCCGGTGGCGTTGTTTGACGAAATTAAAATGCTGGAAGACCGGGGCATTGACACCAAGGGACGGATTTTAATTTCCGATAGGGCGCATCTGGTTCTGCCCCGCTACATTAAGGTTGACAAAGAGCGGGACGCGGCGCGCAAGAAACCAATCGGCACCACGGGCCGGGGCATCGGGATCACCTATTCCATGAAAAGCGACCGTGAAGGTATCCGCATTGCCGACCTTGCCTGGAAAGAAAGGATGGCGGAACTTGACGCCGAGGATCGCGAATTCCTGGCCCCCTATATCGACCGGCTCCTTGCCATGTCGATAGATCTCGCGTCGTATCTGGTACACCGCAAAAATTCGCAGGTGCTGTTTGAAGGAGCGCAGGGGACTCTGCTCGATCTTGACATGGGAACCTATCCCTATGTTTCCAGCGGAATGTCGTGCGCGGCGGGAGCGGCGGTGGGCGGCTGTATCGGGCCGAGGGCCATCGACAAGGTGCTGGGGGTTTTTAAGGCGTATTCCACCCG
>JGI24698J34947_10001663_pt1 | contig 11859 bp, 5 predicted proteins | sample TergutMp193P3_FD_34947 | JGI IMG/M metagenome (IMG submission 34947)
GATCAAAATACTTTTGAAGCCTATTACAAGTTCCTGGAGCCTAACGCCAAGCTGTACTACCAATGGCTTAACCGCATGTACGCCGAAGGCATTCTTGATCCCGAATCGTTTACCCAGACGGAGGATGAGTGGAGAGCCAAGATAGCTTCCGGCAGGGTATTGGGCATTGCGTACCCCCGTTGGGGATACGGCGACGCGAGGACTTCGCTGATTAACGACGGTATGCCGGAAAGGACATACGCCTATCTTCCCATTACATGGGATGAACGCTTCAGGGCCGCTTCACTTATGGATCCGGGCTACAGCGGCGGCTGGGGTATCGCGATATCAACGGGGTGCAAAGACCCCGAGCGTGCATTTGAAGTCCTGGATTGGTGGTGCAGGGAAGATACCCAGGTGCTGGTTAACTGGGGGCTCGAAGGCATAAATTACACTGTACAAAACGGCAAACGGGTTGTTATTGAAAGTGAACGGCTCGCGTCGATATCGGACCCAAATTACGAAAGAAGGACAGGCGTAGGCCGCTACGCGTATCCGTTCCCGCAATACGGCGCTGGTTATACTGACTCAACCGGCAATTTTATTACCAGGGCCAGCCCGGAGAGCATCAAGCAGAATTACCTGCCTGTTGAGGTAGAGACCCTTACGGCTTACGGAGTGGAGATGTGGACGGATCTTTTCCCCTCTACCGCGTCTTTGGGCGTGACCCGTCACGGTCAGGCCTGGCAGTATACTTTGCCGCCGGATCTGAACGCGAAAACCACCGAAGCGGATGATTATATAAAGACCGCCCTGTCCAATATCGTTCTTGGAAGGTCGCAAGATTTTGACGCCTCATGGGACAGGATCCTGAGGGATCTTCGCGCGATGGGTATTGAAGAGGCGAACAAAGCTTTGACCGATTTGGTTAAAGACAAGGTACGGCTCTGGAGTAATTAAGAGAGTAAGGGAATAGGGGAGCAAGGGAGTAAGGTACTGTCCAAAGCAATGGTTTTGGACAGTACCCATCCCAAGGGGTGAAGAATTTCTTCCGATACATATCAGGAAACTGTTGACTATATCAGCTCTAAAACAAAACATAAACCCGAGTTGGGGATAATTCTCGGATCGGGGCTGGGCGCGTTAGGCGACAGTCTTGTCGAGGCCGATTACATCCCATATAGCGAAATTCCCCATTTCGTTCCGTCCACTGCGCCCGGCCACAAGGGGCGCATTGTCATCGGGAAACTCGGCGGGAAAACGCTCCTTTGTATGCAGGGCAGGGTACACTACTACGAAGGCTACACCATGGCTCAGATCACCTATCCCGTCCGCGTTATGAAGAAGCTGGGGATCCAGACGCTGATACTGACCAATTCATGCGGGGGCCTTAATCCCGAATTTTCTCCCGGCGACCTCATGGTCATTACCGATCACATCAACTTTACGGGACAGAACCCGCTTATCGGCCCAAACGAGGAAGAGTTCGGGCCGCGTTTCCCCGATATGACGAGGGCGTATTCCCGGGAGCTGATAGCGCTCGCGAAACAGGCCGCTTCTGACGGGAACATACTTCTGCGCGAAGGCGTTTATGTCGGCTATTCCGGTCCCAGTTTCGAGACGCCGGCGGAAATCAGGCTGTTTCAGCAGTTTGGCGGCAGCGCCGTCGGCATGTCGACGGTTCCCGAGGCGATTGTGGCAAGTCATTGCAAAATGCGTCTTCTCGCCCTTGGCTGCGTTACAAACCTGGCGGCGGGCATTCTCGACGTGCCGCTTACCGGTGAGGAAGTGATAGAAGTTGCCGCCAAGGCCGGTGAGAAATTCACGCGGTTGATTACGGAAATTATTAAAAGAATATAAGGACTTGTTCCGAATTTTCTAACCACGAACCACACGAACTTAACGAACTCGTACTCTAACATTTTTTTTTCGTTCGTGATGGTTTGTGTTGTTCGTGGTAAAATTCTTCATCAGAATACCGCCGAACCGCCGCTCATTACCCAGGACGCCAAAATTGCCAGCACAAAGGAGCCGGTGTATATTGTCCCGCTTTTTCGGTAAAGCCATGTCGAAAGAAAGAAAAACAACGCGAACTGGGGAATCAGCAGGATCATTACCGACATGAAGGGACCGCCGAAGAGGGGTGAGATGAAAACATCCACGCCGGGGCCTATTCCCAAAAAGAAGGGAATGTACTCGACGAGGGCGACGAGAAAGACACCGCCGAGCATGACGAGCACACTGTAGCCCCACCAGAGGAGCTGGGTGAGGGTAGGGGAGGAGTATTCCGGCAGTTTTAGCTGGCCGTAAAGTCTTGCCCCGACATTGACCGTGAAGAAAGCGGCGTAGAAAGGCAGATACACGAAGAATTGGCCGAAACGAATTGGGCTGAACGGCCGGAAGAACGGCCAGATAAAACGGAAATCAAGCTGGAACAACCCCTCGCTGACGCATACCAAAATATACATCACGCCGGTAAGGATGAAGGCCATGAGCACCGCCCGTGGAATTAACTGACGCGGCTTGGTTACCGGCTCCGTAACCTCAGCGCTTTTTTCAGCTTTTCCGGCAAGCCCCAGATCGGCAAGTGTCCAGCCTGTTTGTTTGCCCTTGCCCCACCTGTACCATACGAGAAGTATGGTCAGGGACACAAGCATGAGGAAGGTGAGCCAGGTTATAAAACCGGTTCCTACCGTCATGCGAAAGATGTTTTCGGGTACCGGAATAAGGCCGTGGCCAAGCTGGCAGAGGAAGGGAAAAGTGACGCCGCTGATCAGAATTGCCAGTAAAACGGCGGACCGGCGGCTTTTGGGGGAGAGCATCTTCGCTTCGCCTGACAAAGGCCGTAAAAGGGGCGCGAAGAATTTCAGCCTACAGAGGATCAGGAAGAGAGGAAGCATGGAAGCTAGAGCCGCCAGCATGGCAATGAGGACGAGGATTTCCTTGATCATGAATACCTGATTTCCGGCCGCAAGGTCTGTTTTTACGTTCAGGGCGGCGCTGAACCAGTCTATTGCCGTGCCCAGCGCGTGGCCGTTATGGGTGGTAAGGCGGTGGTTGGTCTGAATCAGCTCCATGCGCCGGGCGCTGCCGTCGGCAAAGGCGCCGTAGGTCTTGTTCCATTCTACCGGGGCGTTCTGTCCGGCGAAGTCGTGGTAACGCTGCGGCGTTTTTTCAAGGCCCGGCACATTGTTCCGGAAATCGCGGAACATATCGAATTCATCGTAGCGGGCCTGCAGCAGAAGCACATTGTTGAATTTGATTGATGCCGCGTCGTAAAATTCATGCGGAATTGTTTCGCCGCACTGGAGCACAATGGCGCGGTGGCCGGGGAAGGCGGCGCCCACCGACCACGAAGCCCAGGTTCCCATTGAGTGGCCGGAAATACCTATGCGGCCTGAGTCCACAAAAGGCAGGGACGAAAGGTAACGATAAGCGCTTTTCCCGCCCATTGAACTGTCGGCAAGCCCTGAAGAAATAGCGGGACGGAAAAAATCGAGCACGCTGAAGGTCATCAGAACAAGGTATCGCTTTGGACCGGAAAGGGGCGTGTCGAGGGCGTTGAGTTTGAACCTGCCCGCACCCCGCCCGCGCATACCCGGAGTTGTATCGCCATGACCGTAAAGGTCCACTGATAACACCACAATGCCCCGGCGGGCAAGCTCGATACTGTAGGCCGCGGATGTCTCCTTGTCGTTCTGATAACCGTGCATCATCAGGACGGCCGGGGCCGGATGGGATGAGTCCGCCTCTTTGGGGCGGTAAAGCTTATAGGCGATACGGACCGGAAGAGCGTTTGCCGCGTCGCTTGCCTCCGGCGTAAAAAAGCCGGATTCCACCGAAACAGAGCCAAAATCGCTCTCAACAAAGCCGGCAAGGCCCGCGCAGAGAAGGCAGACAAAGACACAAACCCCGAAAACTATGAGCGCCCTTACCGGCAAAACAGTCTCTTTATTCTTCATATTTTCCCCCAAAAGAGAGTATATATTATTATAACACATGTTGATCAATTAAGTCAGAAATTATAGAATAGAAACAGGACATAACCAGCAGTGAAAAAAAATTATATCATGGATGAAAACGATGTGAATCTCTCAACCGCGGAAAAAGCGTTGTCGAAGCAATACCGGGCGTTTACGCCGCCTTCCACGTCCAATATAACCGGGAAGGAGCAGCGGCAATGAGGCATTTATTTATTATTAACCCTGTGGCCAAACTGATTAGCGGAAATACAAAAAAGGTGCGTAGCTCTATCGACGAGTTTTTTATGCAATATCCTGATATCCGTTATGATATATATGTCTCAAAGTGGTGCCGCGACGCGGTACCTTACATTAGGCGCTATCTCGCCAATACGCGTTTAGACGGAAACACCGAGACACTCCGGATACATTCCATCGGGGGTTCCGGTACGCTGTTCGAGGTAGTCAACAGTGTCATAGAGGTTCCAAATGTAGAGGTGGCGGTGTATCCATACGGGAAGCTGAATCTTTTCGTACGGTACTATAAAAATATGACGGCGTTTCTTTCTCTTTCCTCTCAGGTGTTTGGCGCCTCGCGTCCGGTGGATGTGATCCGCAGCGGCAACGGTTACGGGATCTGTCTGGGGCTGGTCGGATTGGAAGCCTATGCCAACAGGATAGGGGGGATGTGGGTCGAAAAAGGGATGCCTTCTGATCCGAGTTATCTGGTTGCCGGTGTAAGCAGGCTGTTTGACAAAAACAGGTCGCAGAAATACGAGATTACAATCGACGGTGTTCCGATAAGCGGCGATTTCCTGTCCATTTTTATCGCGAATGTGCCGAGTTACGGAATCAGGCTGCGCCCGGGCGTACACGCGCGTCCCGACGACGGCAAGCTTGATATCTATATGATCGAAGATATATCGCCGATGAAGCTTCTAAGATATGTCCCGGCGTATGTATACGGCCATTACGAAAGGATTCCTGATGGCTACTTCAGGCATTATAGCGCCGGAAAAATCAAGGTAACCTCAAATGAAGTCATGTATATTGATGTTGACACCGAGTGTTTTTATGGAACGTCGGTGGAATTTGAGATAATGCCGGGAGCCCTTCAGGTTGTGCTGCCGGATAACATTAAGGAGGCCGCGGAATGAGTGACAGGAACACCTCCGGTAATGTCATGAATAAACCCGCGAGCATAATCATTGTACTATACTGCATTAATGAATTGGCCTTTTATATATTTTTTTATCCCGGTAATTATTTTGCCTGGATATGCCGTTTCGTGGCGGGCGTTTTATTTGTGTCGCTATTTGTTTTCATAACAAGAATAAAAGGATTAACAAACCGGCAGTTGTCCATACTCGTCCCGTGTTCCATAGCCGTTGTGGAAATTATCACCTGTTTAATTGTTCATGTGGACAAGCAGTTATATATTTTTTTGATGGGTATCGCGCTGCTCAGCCTGACCTATGTCGATATCGCCGGGCTGCTTTTTACGATTATATTCACCTGCACGATATACGCTTTTATCACGATGGGATTACGCATTCCGCAGACAGGCGCGGAATTCCATTTTGAATATGATCTGTCCAGTGTAGTCTGTCTTATCATCATCGACTTTCTGATTTTCCTGCTCGGGAGGTATACGATAGGCGCGCTTGACCGTTCCCGGCAGACAGGGGAGACCTTTGACAGTATTTTGGAGACATCGCCGAATTTAATCGTAATCGTAAACGAAAAGGCAAGGGTGGAATATATAAGCAAATCATTGGCGGAGATGCTCGGAATTGAGAAACAGGAATATGCGGTTGGGCTGCCGTTTACAGATATATTCAGGGCCCCTGAACTAAAGCTTTTTTTCGGTGAGTTTCTGCAGCGTGAATGCCCAATAGAAGAGACTTTTGATCTTCAAATTGACGGCAAGCGGCGCTGGTTTATCATTCGCTCCGACGCCATTGGGAAAAGTATAGTCGCGCGCCATTTTGAATGTGTGGAGATAACGCGTATTGTGGAATTGCAGCTTGCCGCAGAGGCCGCCACCCGTTCAAAGAGCGAGTTCCTCGCGATGATGTCGCATGAGATCCGCACGCCGATGAACGCGATCATCGGGATCACGCAGATAGAACTGCAGAAAGCGGGTCTAACGGGCGAGAAAATGGAAGCCTTTGATAATATATACAATTCCGGCTCGACCCTGCTTGGGATAATTAACGATATCCTTGATATGTCGAAGATCGAAACAGGCAGGCTGGAGATCAACCCCGTGGAGTATAGCACGGCCAGTTTGATAAATGACGCGGTTCAATTAAATATCGTGCGTATCGGTTCAAAGCAGATAGAATTCATGCTTCACGTTGACGAAAATATGCCGTCGAGGCTTTACGGCGATGAATTGCGGATTAAGCAGATTCTGACCAACCTGCTCACAAACGCGATAAAGTACACTGAAGAAGGTTATGTGAAGCTGTCGGCAGGCTTTACGTCAGAGGGTGACGATGTGATGCTGCGTTTCGTCGTTGAAGACACCGGGCAGGGCCTGAAGCCGGAAAACAAAGATAGCCTGTTTTTGGAATACTCCCGTATTAGCAATGAAGCCAACCGCTCTACCGAGGGTACAGGCCTTGGCCTGTATATTACAAAAAAAATCGCGAGTCTGATGGGCGGCGCAATTTGGGTAGAGAGTGAATACGGCAAGGGCAGCGTATTTACCGTGACGGTCAGGCAAAAGGTGATTGATTATACCGCGATTGGCCCGGAACTTTCGGATAGCCTGCGAAATTTCAGCTTTCACAGCATGGCGATCGCGAAAAAGGCGCAGATCATACACGAGTATATGCCTTATGGCAGTGTCCTTGTCGTAGACGATGTCGCGTCGAATCTATATGTCGCAAAAGGATTGATGACGCCTTACGGGTTACGGATTGAAACGGCCGAAAGCGGGATTGAAGCCATTGAAAAAATAAAGAACGGCAGCGTGTATGACATTATATTTATGGATCACATGATGCCTGAAATGGACGGCATGGAAGCGGCAAAAATTATGCGCGGCATGGGATATACGCGTCCCGTAGTCGCCCTTACGGCAAATGCCGTAGTCGGGCAATCTGATATATTTCTGGCAAACGGATTTGACGGTTTTATATCCAAGCCGATTGATTCTCGTGAACTGGACGCGATACTGAATCGTTTTATACACGATAAACAACCGCGCGAGGTTATCGAAGCGGCGCGGGAGCAACGTAAAAAAGAAATAATTAATTCAGACGGCCCGGACAAAGAGATAAAAGATATCTCCGGTATTAATAAATATTTCGTAAAGGACGCCGAAAACGTCCTGAGGGTAATAGAAGAGGCATACGCGAAACTCGACGTTTCCGGTACCGCTGGTATTGAGCGTTACATTACCGCCGTACATGGAATGAAAAGCGCCCTCGCCAATATCGGCGAAACGGAACTGTCCGGTGTCGCGTTCAGGCTGGAACAGGCGGGATACGAACGGGATTTTGCCGTAATAACGGAAGAAACCCCCGCCTTTGCGGACGCGCTTCGGTTTTTGGTAGAAAAGTTCAAACCCGTCAATAATAACGAGACAGTTGAATTATCCGGCGGCGATAAGGTTTATTTGAGGGAAAAACTTATTGAAATTAAAACGGCGTGTGAGAGGTATAACATAACGGCCGCCAAAGATACGCTTGACGAATTACGGCTAAAAACATGGCCGTTTTCCGTAAATGGGATTTTGGATGAAATCTCCGCGCAATTATTGCACAGCGCGTTTAAAAAGGCCGCGGCTGTTGCGGAAAACGCGGCGAAATCGTATAATAAAACAAATGATGAAACAGGAGATGGCCGGCATTGAAAACCATTTTTATTGTGGATGATAATGATGTAAATCTCTCAACCGCGGAACAAGCGCTATCGAAACAATACCGGGTATTTACCCTGCCATCCGCGGACGCAATGTTTGAATTATTAAGCGATATCGCGCCCGAATTAATGCCGGATTTGATATTGCTTGACATCCTGATGCCGGAGATGGACGGGTTTGAAGCCATGCGCCTGTTAAAAAGCGACGCAAGGTATTCGGACATTCCCGTAATATTCCTTACAGGCCGGAACGATCCCGCGACGGAAGCGCATGGTTTTGAAATAGGCGCGCTTGATTTTATATCGAAGCCGTTTTCCGAGCCGGTTCTGATGAACCGCATCAAGACGCATCTGGAAATTGAGGAATTGATACATGAACGGACGGCTATGCTCATTCAACGGACAGAAAAACTTCAAAGGCTTCAAAACAGCATGGTGTCCATTTTATCAAATATGGTAGAGAGCCGCGATAAATATACGGGCAGGCATATAGAACGGACGACGAAGTATATAAAAATACTTTTGGACGGTATGCTTGAGCGCGGGGTATATTCAGACGAAATAAGCCGGTGGAATTTTGAGGAGGTTTTTTCGTCGGCGCGTTTACACGATATAGGGAAAATCATCATTACGGATCTGATTTTGAACAAGTCCGACAGATTGACGGAAGACGAATATGATTTGATGAAGACTCACGCCCTTGAAGGGGAAAAAATAATCGACAGCATCATTGCCGAATCGGGCAATGAGGCTTTTTTATTGAACGCCAAACTGTTTGCGGGTTACCATCATGAATGGTGGGACGGTACGGGTTATCCGCGCGGGCTTAAGGGTGAGGAAATACCTTTGCAGGGGCGCATCATGGCGGTCGCCGATGTTTACGACGCGCTGATATCAGACCGGTCCTACAAGAACGCGTTTACGCATGAAAAAGCGGTAGAGATCATCAGGGAAAGCGGGGGCAGCCACTTTGATCCGAAAATTGTCGATGTGTTTCTTGAAGTCAGCGAATTGTTCAAGGAGGCGTGATCATGCAGTTATTTCATTCTTTCACGCAGAAAATAAGGAATTCGCGCTCATTGTATTTACAGATTTTGTTCGTTACTCTGGCGTTTGCCCTGATGGTCGTCACAAGCGGCTTGTTTGTCAATAATATGCTGGTGAACTACCTGCGAAGAGACGCGGTAAATATACTTATGCAAACCCAAATCAGGATAATGGACGAGCTTCAGGAAGCGGAAACATTGATGATCCCCATTTCGGTAGATGTGCATAATATTATTATGGAAGGCGGCAGCGCCGATGATGTGCTGGACTATTTTAATAAGGTTTATGCCGAACTGCTGCAAAAAGAAGGGGGATTTGCGTTTGACGGTCTTCGTGGTTATTTTGAGGCGCTGGGGAATGCGTATATTTCCGCGCCGAAATGGACTCTGCCGGATAATTTTGACGCGACAGAGCGCCCGTGGTATAAAGCGGCTGTTGAAGCGGACGGTAAAATAACCATATCGCCGATGTATATGAACTTGCGCGAGGGTATGTATGTTATCGATTTTGCGCGCCGGCTTTTTAATAACGAAGGTGAACCGCTCGGCGTGGTGTCCATAAGCCTGGAATTCACCAATATCATAAGCTTCGTTGAAGATATGCACGTCGTTGAGGGAGGATACGGGTTTTTGGCCAATGAGAATTTTGAACTGGTCGCCCACCACGAACCGGGTTTTATAACGAAGAATATGAACGAAATAAGCCCCGCTATCAAGCAAGCTATGGAAATAATGGAAACTGGGGAGAATTTTGCCAAAGTTGACGGATATAATTACCAGGGCATACATTCAATATTCTATTGTGAACGGATAGAGAACGGCTGGTATTTGGGTATCATGACGCCAAGTAATGTATATTACAGGGACTTGAGAATCCTTATATCGTTCCTCAGCGTCCTTGGGTTCGTTCTGTTACTGGCGGTTAATGTTTTATTGGTACGTATTGACGCCAGGAAAAACAAACTGGACGAGGCGTTCAGGGAGCAGCGTGTTCAGATTAAATTAATGGAAGAAACGCGCGCGCTGGACGAGCATGTACGGCTTATGCTTGACGCGGCGCCTTTCGGGGCTACTTTGTTTGATAAAAATTATAACGTCGTTGATTGTAATCAGGCGATCCTGCTCATGCTCGGGTTGGCCGGCAGGAAGGATGAATATATGACCAGGTTTCTCGATTTTTCGCCCGAGTATCAACCGAACGGGGAACGGACGGAAAATGTGTTGAGTGAGTATATCGACCTGGCGTTTGAAAATCACGGCGGCCCGTACCCATGGACGCATAAAAAAAACAACGGCGAGATGATCCCGTGTGAAGTCACTTTGGTTCAATCAACATACAGGGGACAGGAAGTCACCGTAGGGTATGCGCGTGATTTAAGGGAAGAACTGAGAATACAGGAAAAGACATACGAAGCGCAGGCCGCTATCGTGGAAATGCAAAGGGCTATTGAGGAAAAAAACGCGTTTGCTTATTTGAGTAATGTTCTGGAAGGCCTGGACACAATGATCTACGTCGCGGATCCTGGTACAAACGAAATTCTTTTTATTAACGACACCATGAAGCGGCATTACGACATTGAAGGCGATGTCGTAGGCCATATATGTTATAAAATCTTCAGGAAAAATCAAAATGAAAAATGTGATTTCTGCCCCTGTTTTCAGCTTGACAAGGAACCCGATAATGTCATTGTTTGGGAAGAGTACAACAAATTAACAGATCATGTTTACCGCAATGTTGACAGATACATAGATTGGCCCAATGGGAAAACAGTCCACCTTCAGCAGTCCATAGATATAAGCGATCTCAGAACCATGACAAATACGCTTAATAAACGTCTTGAGCAGCAATCGCTTATGACATACATATCCCAAAGTTTCCTGTCAACCGAGGATATGGATGTGCTGATAACAGATGCCCTGCGTCTGATCGGGGAGTTTATGGGCATCGATCAGATCCTTATGCATGTAACGGAGGATGACGGGATTTCATTTAATTGCAAATATGAATGGATAAAACCGGAGTTAGGGTTACCGACGCGGGTGGGCGGGGCTTTTTCAATAGGTAAACCCGTTATGGACATAATTCAAAGAGTCAAAAAACTGGGATTGTATTATGTTACATCCAACGATCCCGAAGTAAAAAAAGCTATCGCGCCCTACAGGGTGAATTTCCAGAATTATATACTATCGTGCGTCTTTCTTGGCAATGAACTGCATGCCGTCATTGATTTTGCGATGGAAGGGGACGACATCCCGTGGGATCAGGATGAACTCAACATGGCTTCCTATGTGACAAACATCCTTATCGGCGCTTTAAATAAACGTTCGGCGGAGCTCAAGTTGATTGCGGCGGCAGAAGCGCTTGACAAACGCCTTGAACAGCAGTCCCTCATGACCTATATATCCCAGAGTTTCCTGTCAACGGAAGACATGGATGTGCTGATAACAGAGGCCCTGCGTATGGTCGGCGAGTTTATGGGCATTGATCAGGTTCTTATGCTTGTAACGGAAGATAATGGTAATTCCTATACCTGTAAAAACGCCTGGTTAAATCCAAAGTTTGAACTGCCAAGCAGGGTTGGTGTAACTTTTTCAGTAGCCAAACCTGCTGTGGACCTCGTTCATAAGGTTAAAGAGAAGGATTATTTTTATATAACTTCCAGTGATCCTGACGTGAAGGAAGTTATTAAGCCATACAGGTTTGATTTTTACAATTATTTNTTGGCGATTGTATTTTTTGACGATACATTACATGCCATCGTTGATTTTTCCGTAATGGATGAAANCATCCAGTGGGATCAGGAAAAAATCAATATGGCTGCTTATGTGGCAAACATATTCAGCGGCGCNTTGAATAAACGCGCGGCGGAACTCCAGNTAATTGCNGCGAAAGAATCAGCCGAGCAGAGTAACCGTTCAAAGGGAATTTTCCTCGCCAACATGAGCCATGAAATACGCACTCCGATGAACGCGATTTTGGGCATTTCGGAAATCCAGCT
>JGI24698J34947_10001664_pt1 | contig 11858 bp, 7 predicted proteins | sample TergutMp193P3_FD_34947 | JGI IMG/M metagenome (IMG submission 34947)
TCATGATAGACCTGACGATTTCTCTTTTTGCCCGTTTTCACGTCAATGGCTTGCGTGAGGAGATAGAAAATCTTTGCTATAATCCTTTTTGAAATACTCTCGGCAGAAAAAATGATCTGTGGAGACCTATGCCTGACGGATCAATTCGTATGAGTTATGTAGAGCCAATTTTTAGAGAAGATAAGAATAGGCAACAATCAAAAGAAACAAAATAAAGCAAACAGATATTAACTAATCAGAGTAGCGTCATTCTATAGACAAACGCGGTTTTGAATCGGAAACGCTATAATTACAGCTTTTTAAGCGCCTCCCAGGTTTTAAGCCTCACCAGCCATCTCTGGTGCGGCGTGCTGGGGCCGTGTCCGGCGCCGGGCAGTATTACAACCTCAAAGTCTTTTCCGGCTTCTATCAGCGCGTCAATCAACTGAATGGTATTTTGCGGATGAACGTTTTCATCCATCAGGCCATGAAATATAACCAGACTGCCCTTCAGGTCTTGAATGGATTTCATGATTGAAGCGCCGTCATACCCGTCGGGGTTATCTTTTGGATGCCCCATGAAGCGCTCTGTGTAAATGCTGTCGTACAGCCTGTAGTCGGTTACGGGCGCTCCCGCCAGGCCGAGCTTATATGCCCCTCCGCCCTTTACCATCGCGTAAGCCGCCATGTAGCCGCCGTAGCTCCAGCCGTCAATAGCAACTCTGGTCATGTCCGCAAAGCCCTGGGACTCAAGCCACCTGAGGCCGTCCAGATAGTCTTGCAATTCCAATTCTCCCAAGCGCCCGTACACCTTTCCTGTATGAACCTGACCTTTTCTGGAAGCGCTCCTGGGGTCGCACATCCAGACAATAAAACCCTGATTTGCCAGATAGTGATACCAGGCGTTGTCAGTCCAGACGTCCCGCACGGTGGGAGAATCGGGGCCGCCGTAGCCCGTTTGAAAAACCGGATATTTTTTGCCGGGTTCCATTTCAGGGGGGAGTATCAGCATTGATTCCATCAAAAAGCCATCCGTGGTTAGAATCAACTGGTGGCGCGCCTGCCCTCGCGGAAACGGAAACAGCGCGGGCGCGCCCCTGCGGTCATTCAAAACCCTTAACACATTGCCCTTGTGGTCTTTCAGCTGCTGCCGCCCCGGGTCTGCGTGGCTGCTCCAGCTATCCACAAATAGCGTAAAAGCTGGATTCCATGAAACCTGGTGGCGCCCTTTTTCACTTGTATATCTGATAATGCCGTCATTTGGAACCTTAGCGCCGTATTTTACAGAATAAGCGTCCTGGCCAGCATAGTTGTCCTTATTTGCCATAAAGTAAATCCGCTTGTTTTTTTCATCAATCCCCTGGATAGCGCTCACCACCCATTCGCCTGATGTTACCGCCCCCAGCAAGGCCCCGTCGGCGTCGTGGTGATATATGTGATGATACCCGCTGCGGTTGGATTCCAGTATAAAAGCGCCGTCTTTCAGGTATCTTGGCAATGGCATACTGTCGCGGTCAATCCAGGTTGTTGAAATATCTTTTACAAGCGTTGTATTTTTTTCCCCCTCATAGCGGCGCAGGTCATACCAGGATTGAATCCTGTCCTGCCAAACCGCCAATACCCTGCCTTTTGGGTCAAAGCCCACCCTGGATATTAAGGTTTCTTGGTTAGGATATGGGTTTTCCAGCCATCGCACATTTCCTTTTAAGTCAACCACGCCCAGACTGGCGACAGGGTTAGGTTCCCCCGCCTTTGGGTAGTAGAGGTCTTCAACGCCCTGGGGATGGGTTTTATCGTTGGTCATTCTGAAGAGGGGAACCTTGGAAGTATCAAGTCTCAAAAAGGCCAGGCGGCTGCTATCGGGGCTCCACCAAAAGGCCCGCCAGGCGCCGCGCCCATATAGTTCTTCCTGGTACACCCAATCAAGCTCGCCATTCAGCAGCGTAGGCGTACCGCCGGTGGTTAATTGGGTGATTTCGCCGGAGGCATAGTCTAACAAGTGGATATCGCTGTTTTTAGAAAAGGCCCCATAGCGTTGGTCAGGGCTGGAGAGCAGGTTTTTAAAATCATTCAACTCACCAATGCGTCTGGCGCTTGACGCAACAGCGTCAACAAAGTACAGGGTTCCCGCAATGGTTACGGCGAAGCGTTTTTTATCTTTCGACCAATTAAAGGCGCTGTCTCCGGCGGCCTTTCCAGCCGCGTCCTCAGGAGCGCCCGCCTGTACCAGACTGGCGATATATGACAGGTTTTGTTCAGCCTGCGCGTCTGCTATGGGAATGGGTTTCCACTTTACAGGCTCAAGGGCCTGGCGTTGCAATTTGCCGTCCGCCATACGCTGTTCAAGCAGAGCGCCGGAGGGAAGCCAGCTATACAGCCCGTCCCCCGTCCCCATGCCCCCCCCGCGCCGCTGTGTCTGGTACTGGCCCGTCGAGGGATGAAACAATTTCTCCAGCAGACGCCCGGCGTCTTCCTGCGCCGGGGCGTACAGCGCGCTGATTGAGGACAAAAGAAATAAAAAAGGGATGTTTGGGCGCATGACAACTCCGCGATATTTATTAGAATAGCGGTTTGCCGGCCTAATTGCCTTTGGCTATCCGGCGGGCGACAACGTGAGGCCAAAACAGCGCAAACAGAATAGAAGAAATCGCGCGTTTTGTATAGCGAAACTCAAGCGGTTACCGCGCCTCGGGCGCGACGAAAACGGAACTAGCCCATCCAAAAGAGCTGAGGCGTTGAGGAGCGCCATTTACCCAGAGCGTGGGTTTGGAAATAATGTAATCTCGCTCCTCTATAAATTCATATCCCGCCACATACACTTTGCCGCCCGATACAAAAACGGACTTGGCAGAAGCGGCGTCGCTGGCTTCATCGCTGAGGCGTTGGAGAACGCCATTTACCCAAAGTACGGCGACATAGTCGCTCCCGCTTTCAGCATCGGCAGAGCCGGCCACATACACATCATCGCCCGACACAAAAACGGATTCGGGATAAGCCGAAATGATTTCATCACCAAGGCGCTCAGGAACGCCATTTACCCAGAGCGTGGCAACGTAGCGCCCTTGCGCGTTGCTTTCATATCCCGCAACATAAACATTGCCGCCCGACACGAAAACGGACTTAGCAAAAGCGGTGTGGCTGGCGTCGCTGAGGCGTTGGGGGACGCCATTTACCCAGAGCGTGGCGACATTGTGTCCGTAGTTGTACCCTTCGCTGAGTTTATATTCATACCCCGCAGCATAAACGTCACTGCCCGACACAAAAACAGAATTAGCTTCAGCTTCAGTAGTTCCATTGCTGAGGCCCTCAGGAACGCCATTTACCCAGAGCGTGGCGATGTAATTTCCTCGCACGTTTTCATACCCCGCCACATAAACGTCGCTGCCCGACACAAAAACAGAATTAGCTTCACTGTGGTTACGGCTAAGGCTTTGGGGGACGCCATTTACCCAGAGCGTGGCGTTGTCAAACATAAGGTCTCCCTGTACATATGGTTTTGTTCCCGCCACATACACGTTATCGCCCGAAACAAAAACGGATTCGGGCTGGGCAAAAGTGGCTATATCAGCGAGGCGTTGGGGAGCGCCGCCTACCCAGAGTGTGGCGCCGTCTGCGCTATATCCCGCCACATAAACGCCGGACAGACCGGGCAGAGCTGTCTTAGCGTCATCGCCGACTCCGCATGAGATGAAAGCAAGCATCAGGACAGAGATGGCCGCTTTCAGGAAGTAAAGTTGCCTTTTCATTGGATCCTCCATGGAAAAAAACAGCGAACTGGAATGCGTCTATAATCAACTCAAGCCGGTTTCAGCAGGAAAGCGCGTCACCGGCCTCTTATTTGTCCTGCACTAATTTATACGATACTCCCGCCGTCTTGTGACAAATAATTTTCAAGCGAGCTAATCGCAAAATCTCCGGCTTTGCCGAAAACGCGGGCGCCAGACGCGCATTTTTCAGGAATTGCCATGCTAACGCACGATGTTTCCAGAAGGTTTTGCAATTACCTCAAGCGTAAACGGAATCAAACTGCAATTTAACAAGGTTGGCGTATATGCCGTTTTTGTTTAGCAATTCAAGGTGATTGCCGCGCTCTGCTATGCTTCCCTGATCCATAACCCATATTTCATCGGCGTCCTGTATTGTTGACAGGCGATGGGCTATCGTAAACGTGGTCAGGTGGCGGCTTACACGCGCAAAGACATCTTGTACGCGGCGCTCGGTTTCGCTGTCAATATTGGCCGTGGCTTCATCCAGCAAAAGAATCGCCGGGTTTCCATACAGCATACGGGCAAAGGCCAGCAACTGCCGCTCCCCGGCGGAAAGGCGCTGGCCGCGCTCGCCTACTTCGGTTTTAAGCCCAAAGGGCAGCCTTTCAACAAGATAAACGAGCTGGCTCTGCTCTAAAACAGAGGCCAGGCGAAATTTATCCATTGGGCGGCCAAGCAGAATATTGTCTTCCAAGCTCCCGCTGAAGATGAACACGTCCTGAAGCACAAGGCCGAAAAGCCCCCTGTAATCAGAAAGATTCATTTCTTTAACGTCAACGCCATCCAGCGTGACGCTGCCCTCCGTGGGGTCGTAAAAGCGCATCAATAGATTTATCAATGTGCTCTTGCCCGCCCCTGTGTGTCCAACCACGGCTATTCGCCTGCCCTTGGGGATGCTCCCGCACAGGTTGCTGATAACGCTTCGCCCGCCGGGTTCGTAGGCAAAACTGAGGCCGTTAAAGCGTATTTCACTTTCAAATACCGGAATCATGGCGTTTTCCGCCTCAGGTATTTCATCTCTGTTATCCAGCAGCAAAAAAATCCTCTCGCTGGAAGCCATGGCCGTCTGCATCACGTTATAGCGCTCGGCCAATTCTCTTATGGGTCTGAAAAACCGCCCCGACTGCTGAACAAAGGCCAGCAGCAGACCAAGCGTGACGCCGCCCGCTTCAACCTTGTAGCCGGCGTAAAAAATCACGGCGGCAAGAGTAACGGACGTTAAAAATTCAACCACCGGAAAAAAAACCGAGTAGGCGAACACCGTCCTGAGAAAGGCCGCCAGATAACTGCTGTTGAGATTGTCAAAGGCGCTCTTTGCAGCGCTTTCGTTGGCGTTTAGCTGCACCAGGCTCATGTTGGAAAGGCGTTCCTGAAGATATGCCTGGATGGCGGCGTAGCGCCCCTGGGTTTCACGAAATGCCTCGCCCGCCTTGCGCCTGAATATTTCTGTAGCCAGCATCAAAAACGGCACTATAAAAATAGCTATCGTGGCCATCCCCGGGTGTCGTATATACATCCAAACCACTATTGCCAGCAGTGATAACGCGTCGCCAACGATTGCCACAAAGCCCGAACTGAACATTTCATTTAAGTTCTGAACGTCTGTGGTCACCCTGGTCATCAAGCGCCCGACAGGGTTGTGCTGAAAAAAAGACGTCGAGCGCCTCATCAGGCGTCCGAAGAGTTGCAGGCGCAAATCCAGCATGGCCTTTTGGCCCACCCAGCCAAGGAGTATTGACCTTGTCAGCTGCACAGCAAAAGACAGGCAGACAAAACTGACGAAGGCCGCAAGCAGGGACCCGGCCCCTCTCAAGCTCCCTTGCGTCAAGTGATGGTCAATGAGCCTCCTGGTAAATTCCGAAGGCAGCACCTCCAACACTGCCCCGCCGCCCATCAGCGCCAGGAGCAAGAGCATATGCCACAGATATGGCTTTAAGTACTTGAGCAGCCTTAGTATCAGCGTGTGGCGCAAGGGCTTCTGGTCAACCTGGTCGCTCTGAAAAAATGATGAGCTTTTCGCGTCTGGCATATAATTACCTTTCTAAATCAAATTGCGTCCCGCAATTTTGATTTAGAAAGTTGCGTCTGATGTAACGCCTCATTTTCCTGTCTTCCCAAAATTAGCCCGTCAGCCATGTCCTCTCCGCGCTCAATTATACTCCCTTACTTTGCGCGCGTCTCATGACAATTCTCCATGCGCGAATTACCGATGCTTGCGCCCGCAAGCTGTTTGAGAGCGCAATCGCAGCCCCAAAGATTGACGGGGAGTAATCACCCCGTTTTTTATGGAAAGTTTTATAATTGAAAGCGCGGAACGCGGTTTTGATTTTGAAGCGGAATGAAAGTTGAGGAACTCATGCACCATCTGTTTTTAAGCGTCATCACAATTGTCCTGGCCGCTCAAAACGCCGTTGAGCAGCGTTTCTTGAAAGACCTCAACTACCTCGCCAGCCCGGAGCTGGAAGGCAGGGGAAATGGCTATGCGGGGCTGGATTTGGCCGCGGACTACATCCAAATGACCTATCGGGGCCTTGGGCTGGAAGTTGACAGGCAGACGTTTCCCTTTGCGCATAAAATCGAAAGGCTCAGCGCCTCGTGCGTTCTGGCCGGCAAAGAGCTTGTGTTTGGCAAAGACATAGAAACGCTTGGTTCAAGCGGCGATGGGCGCTTTAACGACGCCCCCATACTATTTGCCGGATTCGGGCTTAATGCTCCGGAGTGGGACGACTTCAGCGGCGTTGACGCCAAAGGCAAAGTGGTAGCCATATCCCGCAGGGTACCCGACATAGAGGCCATAAAGGGCGTAGCCAGGTCTGACCTGGCGCTGCATTCCAGAATCAGGCGCATAGCCGGCCTCGGCGCGCTTGCCGTGTTGGTGCTGGAAGAAGGCCCAACGCCATCGCAAGTCAAGCGCGAGGAAGGCCCGCTGACCCAGCCGATACCTGTCCTGAGCATTCCAGCGGCCTCGCTGGAGGGGGTTGGGGAGTTGCTTGAATCAATCACGGATAAACCAGGCGCCAAAACGCTTCCAGGCGTGACGATGGATTTAATTGTCCAAATGCGGCAAGTGACGGCCCAACTGCCTAATGTCACAGCCATCCTGCCAGGCTCAGACCCTCTGCTCTCCGGCGAACACATCGTCGTCGGCGCGCACATGGACCACCTGGGTATGGGCGAGCGCCACAGCAGGGGGGGGGCCGGACGCTTGCACCCCGGCGCTGACGACAACGCCAGCGGCGCCGCCATGTTGATGGAAATAGCAAGGCGGCTTAAAACCTCCCAACCAAAGCGGTCAATACTATTTGCCCACTTTTCGGGCGAAGAAGAAGGGCTGTTGGGAAGCGCCCATTGGGTTCAGTGTCCAACAGTACCAATTCCAAGCGTCAGGTTCATGGTCAATTTCGACATGGTTGGCCGCCTGGACGCTGATAAGCCGGTACTGCACGTAGGCGGTCTCGGGGCCACAAAGGCGATACTGGAGCATAGCCGCAGCCTGGCGCCAGGCGGATTCACCATTGGCAGCGACCTGGGCTTTGCCATGGGCGGCTCGGATCACATGAGCTTTGCGACGGTCAGGATTCCGTCATATTTTTTCTTTACGGGAATTCACACCGAGTATCATACCCCCCAGGACACCGTTGACCGCTTGAATATCCCTGGAATGGCCCGCATAGCCAACTATGCCGCAATAGTAATTCAAGACCTAGCAAACGCCCCTGAACTGCCGCCCTTCGACCCAGCAACCGCTCAAAATAATGAGCGCAGACATTCAGGCAATCGCAGGGTAGCCTTTGGCACAGTGCCCGATTTTACCGAAGGCAAAAACGGCTTTCGCATCACAGGGACAACGCCAGGCTCCACGGCGGAAGGGATAGGCTTAAAGGGCGGCGACAGTATCATTTCTTTTGGCGAAAAACCGGTCGCCGACATTTATGACTTCATGGAAGCCCTTGGAACGTTTAAGGGCGGCGACAAGGTTACCGTCAAGTGGATCCGCGACGGTCAGGAAATGCAGGCGGAAGCTACGCTCCGGGAGCGATGAGGTGTACCTGGATTTGCCCGATGGCTTTGCCACGCAGGTAGCCGTCCTAGAAAAACCGCTGCCCGAATACCTGCCAACATCAAACTGGCTTTTGCTGGGCGATGAAGCAGTCCGCTCAACCTGGCTGTCACACTCCATGCCCGAGCCGCCTGTATCCAGCTGGGTAAAGACAAACGAAAACACTAAGAAGATGGAATTTCTGCTGCCGTGGCTGGAATACTGGGCTATGCGCGGAGTTCACAGAAAATGCACCATCGTCGTAGTCGGCGGCGGCGTATTGACGGACATGGGCGGCCTGGCCGCCAGCCTATATATGCGTGGCATCGCCTGGCACGCTTGGCCTACAACGCTTTTAGCGCAAATGGACGCCGGAATTGGCGGCAAAACAGCCGTCAACCTTGATTCTGGTAAAAACCTCGCGGGGGCTTTCCATCACCCGCATCGAATGGTGATAGCAAGCGGCTTTTTGGACAGCCTGCCTTTGAGGCATCGTGAATCAGGCAAATGGGAACTGATAAAAATGTCACTCATAGAAGGCGATATTGACTGGGCGCGTTCACTGCTGGACTGTGAGACGCCCGGCGCAACAGACATAAAGCGCGCCATTCGGCTAAAGGCCGATATTGTCCACAGGGATTTTAAGGAAAGCGGCGAAAGACGCCTGCTCAATTTGGGCCATACGCTTGGACACGCCATAGAATCAGCCTCCGGCTTTGCTCTTTTGCACGGCGAGGCGGTAGGCCTAGGCGCCCTTGCCGCTTGTCTGTTGTCTGAAAGCCTTGGTTTGGCGGCATTTCCGTCTGGTATTATCCAAAAAATGGCCGGACAACTGGCGCCCCTCGCTTCCCGCACGCCTTCCTGGGAGTTGTGCCTGCCCTACATCCAGCGCGACAAAAAAACGATAGTTGAAAACGAGCTGCATTTCATAATCCCCATTCCCGGCGCCAGTCCCGTTCAGCAAAAAATATCGCCTGAAGCATTGAGGCCGATTTATGAAAAACTATTGCTATTATTAAATGTTAGTTGAGGTGGCCGCGTGAACAACAGACCTGTTAGCTTAGTCCTGGCGCTCATGTGTTCGGTTTTAACCGCCCAGGAAGACCCAAAGCATCTGTTTTTAAGGGCGAGGGAAATGCAGCGGGCCAACGGCGGCAACGACTCCCAGGGCGCCATCGCCCTGTACAAAAAGGTTATAGCGGCCCTGCCCGACAGCGCTGAAGCGCAATTGCGCCTTTCTGAAGCGCTGCTGGAAATTCATGATATTGACGGCGCCCGCGCCGCAGCAAGAAAAGCCGCCGAGTTAGCGCCAAAAAACGCCGAGGCGGCCGCCAATCTGGCTATAATTGAATTTGCCATAGCAAAACAGCCTGGAAAAAGCCCCGATGCCGCTAAAGACGCGCTTCTCAGAGCGGCGAGACTATCCCCTGGCGATCCTGAACTCTGGTTTCGTCTGGCGGATATTTGTGAATCCGCCCAGGACGCCCCGGGGGCGCTGAATGCCTGGCTGCGCCTTGGATATCTCAGGCCCCAGATGCTCCTGGGCGACCAGCCCGTTTATGTGGCTGCTTATGAGAGAGCCGCTTTTCTGGCCCATACGCTCAATCGGTATAGTGAGCAGAGGGAGGCGTGTCTGGCCCTTGTGCGCGAATCCGGCGCAACAGAGCAGCACCTGCGCATGTTGGAAGAACTGGCGCGATACCAGGTTGACAAGGGCTATTTGGGCCACGCGGAAGAATCTTTTGCCCTGCTTGCCCAGCGGCTTCCTGGCGAATCCGCTATCTGGCAGAATATAGCTCTGGTGCAGCGCAATTCGGGCCGCTTTGAAGACGCTGCGCAGAGCCTGCAAAGGGCTGAGGAAATATCGCCGGATCCGCGAAACGCCTTGCAACAGGCTTTTTGTCTGATGAACCTGGGCAGGTTGCGGGACGCTTACGATATATTGCGGGATTTATGCGGCCAGGATATGAACGAGCGCAGCGTATTTGTGAGGGGACTATTATCCGCCTGCCTCCTCATGCTTGACAGCCCAAACGAACTGCTGGAGTTAATGGAATCCTGGGGCAGCGTGCATGAAAACGCAATTTTGTCCAGCCAGCGCGTCCAGGCTTTAATTAAAATCAACAACATAAAAGCCGCGCGAGACGCTTTGAGAGAAGGAATGGGGCTGTTTCCAGAGCAACTGATTTTTAAGCGAGCCGCCTCAATCCCAAAAAATGTTTTTGACGGCGCATTAAACCGCAGGAGCGAAAGCCGCCGGGCGCTTCAGTTAATAGACCTTGAGGCGTCCGCCTATCTGTTTGCGGAGTTCAGGCAGTGGGACAGATGTTTGAAATCGCTGCAAGAAATACACAAAATATCGCCAATACAGGATGTTGAGCTTTTACTGCTTCAATCTAACGTGCTGGAATCACTGGACCGCCGTGAAGAATCTCTTAATATCCTGCGCCAGTGCCAAGGCCTTGCCCCGGGTAATTCAATAGTTCAAAACAACCTTGGCTACAACTTGCTTGAAACGGGCGGCGACATACAGGAAGCCTCTTTGCTGATAAGAGCGGCCTTAGACCAGGAACCTGACAACGCCTCTTATCAGGATAGCTGGGGTTGGGCGCTGTTTAAGCAAGGCAAGTTTGAGGAGGCTGAAATTGCCCTCAGAAGCGCCGTTGAAGCCAATTCTCTAAGCCCTGAAATCCGCAAGCACCTTGGCGAAGCGTTGCTAAACCTGGACAGACCCCAGGAAGCCCTTGAGCAATGGGAAAGCGCGCTGGCTTTTTCGTTTCCCGACAGGAAAAAATTGGAAGACCGGGTAAAATCGTTAAAAACCGAATTGGCAAAAAGGGCGCTTGAAGATATTGATTCTGACGCAGATACGGATTCTGATGAAGAAGACGGCATTGACGACGACGAGTGGCAGCCATGATTTTTCCCATGTTTTTTTTCCCTCCGGCGCTGATTGTATATGAGCAACCGCATCAACCACAGGCTTTCAGGGCCATCTACGACTGGGGCTTTTCGTCGCCTTCCGGCGAAGGAAAGGGGACGCTGGCGGTGCTGGTAGAGACGTCCGGCGGCAGGGTAATCATAGAATTGCACGCCCTGAGCGAGAGGTTGATGCTCTTAGAGGGCAGCGGGGAGAGTGGCTACAGGGTTTTAATACCCAGGAACGGCGTTGACGAGACGGCGTCTTCGCTGGGCGAACTGCCGATACCCTTTTTGCCGGCCCTCAAAGACGCGGATGGCCTGGCCCGCCTGCTGCTTGAGGGCAGCGGCCCGGGGGTTAAGGCCAGCCGCAAAGACTCCAACGGCCCAAAAAGACTGCGATGGGAAGGCAAAGACGGCAATAATAAAACCTGCACGGTTTGGCTGAGGCGCGTTCGCTTTGAAAAGATAACATAAATAATGCGGATTTTGATGTTGGGCGATGTCGTTGGAGAGCCGGGAAGGAGGCTCCTGGAAGCCTTTCTGCCCGAATTAAGACGCGATCTGAGGGTTGATTTTGTCGTGGTCAACGGCGAAAACGCCGCCCACGGCCATGGGATAACAGAAAGTATAGCCAAACGCTGGCTGGAAGCGCTGGGCGTTGACATTATCACAACAGGCAATCACGCTCTTGACGTCAAAGGAATTTCAACGTACTTTCAGCAGGCGCCGCGCCTGCTAAGGCCCGCCAACTGGCCGCCCGGCGCTCCCGGCAACGGGTATATAAAAATTCACACAAAGACCAATGAAGAAATACTGATAATCAATTTACTTGGCCGGATTGGAATGACTACGCTGGCCGACTGCCCTTTCCGCGCGGCGGACGCAATTCTGGCCAGGGAGAGGGCGGACGTCGCCTTTGTTGATATGCACGCCGAGGCCAGCAGTGAAAAGCAGGCCATGGGGTGGTACCTGGACGGCAGGGTTTCCGCCGTAATAGGGACGCACACGCATGTGCCAACGATGGATTGCAAAATTCTGCCAGGCGGTACGGCTTTTGTGACAGACGTGGGGATGGTTGGGGCATACGAAGGCGTAATAGGCATGGACAGGCATTCCAGCCTCAGCCGCTTCCTGAAGGTCAAGGGCGATCA
>JGI24698J34947_10001665_pt1 | contig 11858 bp, 12 predicted proteins | sample TergutMp193P3_FD_34947 | JGI IMG/M metagenome (IMG submission 34947)
CATATTTGGGGTTCAGTTTAATTGCCTCGGTACAGTCCGCGATGGCCTTGTCATAGTCGTTTTTAGAATAATACACCCTACCGCGAAAGTAATACGCCTCAGCATTTTTGGGGTCAAGCTTGATTGCCTCGGTATAATCCGCGATAGCCTTGTCGTAGTCTTTTTTGAGATAATACGCTAAACCACGGCTAGTATACGCCTCAGCAAGATGGGGAGGGTTCAGCCTGATTAACTCGGTAAAGTCCGCAATAGCCTCGTCGTAATGGTCAGTAACCAAATACGCAAGACCTCTTGCCAGGTAATCATCAGCGTCCTGCCCCCATGCCACGGCGCATACGGCAAAAGCCATCAGCAGGATTAGTACGGTTTTTTTCATGTTCGCTCCCCCCAATTACTTGTAGATTTATCTGATTTCATGCTATACTTACCTTATTATGACGGTAACGCAAACGGTTGAAATCCCGTCTGACAGACGGGTGTATCTTGATGTTCCGCGGGAAATACCGGTGGGAGCGACCGCTCGCTGTGAAATCCACTGGTTTCCCCGAAAAGAAGCGGTTAATAGCCTTGACGCTGCGCTGAAAGAAATTTGGGCGCTCTGCAAGGACGCCCCTGTTACGGTGGACGGCTTTCTCGAAGAGCGGCGGCGGGACAATGAGATTGAAGAAAAGCGGGGATGGTAATTGACTTACATTTTTGACGCCTGCGCCCTCATTGCCCTGCTCAAAAAAGAACAGGGCTTTGATAAAATCAGCGCGTTGCTTGATGAAGCTCACGCGGGGCAATCGGTTATCTACATGAACACTATCAATTTGATTGAAGTGTATTATTTGTTCTACCGTACATTGGGCAAAGAGAAGTCCGGCCTTATTCTCGAAAAGATTTATACCATGCCTATTCAATTTATTGACACCATTGACGAGGTAATTTTCTCCGAGGCTTCCCGCCTGAAAGCACAATACGCCGTTCCTTTGGGCGACGCCATTGGGCTGGCGACCGCTGTCAAGCTGAACGGCTCGTTTGTTACCGCCGACCATTCTGATTTCGGCAAAATTGAACAAGCCGAATCCATCCCGTTCTTCTGGTTCCGCTGAAAGATATTCGTTAAACATCATTCCTCATTACTCCTTATACCACAAAGACGTTTTGGGTGGTAGGTACTTTTGCGCTACCCCTCATGTTTTTTCCTAATCGCCCTTAAGTGCATTTAGAATAAGTGGATTATCCGGTTCAAGTTTGTATGCTTTTTTTATATTATAATATGACCTAATATATTTTCCTACTTTTGAATAAGATATTCCCAAATTGAAATATGCTAAGGCAAATTTATTTGCTATCTTGGTCGCTTTTTTAAAAGCCTTAATTGCTTCCTTATAACGCTTATCTTCGAAATATACAAGACCCAGATTATACCATGGGTCGGGAAATTTATCATTAAATTTTGTTGCTTTTATATAATCTTCCTCCGCATCTTTTCTGTGACCTATTCTGCTTTTTGCTATTCCACGGTTATTATATGCTTCTGCGTATTTATCATTATATTTAATTGCAATATCAAAATTTTCTATTGCCAGTTCGTTTTTTTTGAGATCCAAATACAGATACCNAATATTGTTATATACCCGAAAATGTNCTGGATCTATAGCNATTGCATTGTTATAGTTAAATANCGCTCTATCGTAGNTATTCCCACCTCGGAATGCTAANCCGATAAAATTATANAGATCAGAGATNGAACTTAAAGTAANTTTATTTTCGGGGCTGTAATTTTGATTGTATTTTTCTATTTGTAAATTAATTTTTTCTACATCGGTGGTACCATATTCTAAACCGAGCGCGGAAAGTGCGCATATATAATCGTCTATGGCTTTATCATAAATTNTCTTTACATAGTATCCGCCACCTTTACTAACATGGGCCATAAAATCATTGGTGTTCTTTTTAAGAATTTGAATATATTCACCTATAGTTTCAAGGTCTTTCGGATAAACCACCGTATTTAGTTTGCCTTCCATTTTTTCCTCCATGAATATCATTTTAATAGTCTATTTCAGAACGTTTCTGTTCCGCCATTTTTTCCGCATGAAAAAGATTGGTTTTTGCCACCCCGTCATTTGGATCGATTTCTATTGCTTTTTTATAATCCGCAATGGCACGATCATAGTCGCCCAATGCAAAATATATATTTGCACGATTGTTTAAAATCCACGGATTACCCGGTGCTTCTTTCAATGCCGCGTTATGGTCTTCTATAGCGCGTATCAGCTCTTTTTTTATCGTATACACATTAGCTCGATTACATAAGATACGAATTAATAAATAATTATCATCCGGGTTATTTTCAATAGCTTGGGTATAATAACTTATGGCACAGTCATAATCCCCTTTTTTGGCATATGCGTTGCCGAGATTAAATAAAACCATTGCGTTCTTGTTTGTTTCTTCTACCTCCCAACTGCTATCCTTAACCGAACCATTGTAATCTTCGTCTCCATTTTCTTCAATGTCCCAATCTTTTATTAATTTTGTATAATATATAAGCTCGGCCTCGAACGACAGGTTATAATCCGCAATGGCGCGGTCATAGTTCCCTTTATTAAAATATAAAAGGCCACGGTTTCTTATTGTTCTGGGATAGTACGGTTCAATTTTGAGAACCCTGTTATATATCTTCATGGCACGGTCATAGTCCAATATATTTGCATATGCGCAACCGCAATTATTTAATACCATTACATCCTTAGGATTAATTTTTAGAGTTTTATTATAGTATTTTATAGCATAGACAAATTTTCCTTTACCATAATATGTATTACCGAGATAAAAAAACGCCTCTGGATACTCTGACTTGAGTTTTATTGCTTTGACTAAGTCATTATTGGCACTTTCATATTCTTCAAGAATGTAATATTCAATACCACGGTATAGGTAGGCCTCTTCCTTCCGTGTTGTGATACGTATCATTGCTTCATTAAAATTAGCGATGGCTTGATCGTGCTTATTCATCAGCGAATAGGCTCTGCCCCTGATAATATATGCATCACCATCTTCTTTATCACGCGCAATAGCATCTTCAGCGTCACGTAAAGCGAGTTCAAGTTCATTTACTTTTGGATGCATAAATGCTCTAGAGCGAACTTTAAGCGCCTGTACGGATAATGGCATATCATCTTCTCCATCCTCAAGAACATATGCAAGCATCTTATACGCACGGACAGCGTAGCCTTTATTTAGATTTTTAATAGCACTCGCAAATTTTTTTTGTATGACTATTTTTTTATTATTTTGAATACGTAATAGTAAAAGTCCTACAATAATTCCTCCAACAACTGTCACTATAAATCCGCTGATAATTTCATTGAGATTATTATAAATAAATGATCTCATTACTGATAGTATTTCAATAATTTGTTCTTTCAATGCCCATCTCCTTTTCTTTCATTTCCACCGCTACTTATGGTGTACCCGACCGCTCAGGTACGCCAGCCGATTTCAATATCAGGCACTCCGCGTTACTTTCCTTACATTCTCCTAATCAACTCAGTATTAAGGTCATTCAGAATTTTTATATACGCAGACCTTAAACCACGCCAGTCTATTGGAGCGTCATTAGGCGCATTTAGTTGTCTTCGTATTTCATTAAAATCATTTTGACCGTCTCTTACGATTCTTCTAGCTGCTTCAGCGGCTTCTTTATAACCAAGGCTTTCAAACACCTCTACATCCCGGACATTTGCATCAACAATTCGCTGAGCAAATGCAAGGTCCCTATTTATAAGCTGATAAGTATTTTTAATTATATTGAAATTGTTTTGATTGGGCGTAAGGCAAAAATTAGCCAGCGAATCCTTAACATACGAAACAGTACTCGCCGGAATCGTTATTCCCGTAAACTCACCATCCACCACCGCCACAATCAGGGCGCGGACATTGTCGCGGTAAAACTTTTCCACTTCCGCACGGGTTACGCCGCTGTTATTGCAGACTGTATTTAACCAGCTATCATATTTGGTAACAACATCGGATTTGCCCAAAAAGCGGTTTACTGCTATTTCCATATACAGTGCCCCGCAAACCCACATATAACCCTGATTTGATTTATCTAATCCACTTGGAACAAAGCCTTTTTCAAAACTTGTTCTCCAATCAGCAACTGCCTTATGATATACGCCCTTTACGCTATAGGCGTTTCCGCGTACTACATAAACATTTGGAAAATCAGGCACACCGTTTATAACCGTGTTACAATCGGCGATAGCCGCGTCATAATTTTTTATCTGATAATAAGCGAAACCTCTAAACCAATAGCGTCAATATTGGTACTTCCTCGCTTAATTGCCTCATTACACGCTGTTATTGTATTGGCATAGTCGTCTTTCTCAAGATATTCTCGCGCCTTCTTAAGCCACTCGTCTGCGGTTGTCTGTGCAAAGACGCTAGCTGCCAAAATGAACACTAAAGCCAATGTTGCGATGATCTTTTTCATCTAATCCTCCTTTTCGTTTCAATCTATCAAATCTATCTAGCTTATTGTTACGCCTAACGTCATTTGACGTTTTGGGTGTTAGGTACTTTGCGTTACCCCCCCATGTTTTTTCCTAATCGCCCTTAAGTGCATTTAGAATAAGTGGATTATCCGGTTCAAGTTTGTATGCTTTTGTTATATTATATTGTGACCTAATATATTTTCCTACTTTTGAATAAGATATTCCCAAATTGAAATATGCTAAAGCAAATTTATTTGCTATCTTGGTCGCTTTTTTAAAAGCTTTAATTGCTTCCTTATAACGCTTATCTTCGAAATATAAAATACCCAGATTATACCATGGATCGGGAAATTTATCATTAAATTTTGTTGCTTTTATATAATCTTCCTCCGCATATTTTCTGTGACCTATTCTGCTTTTTGCTATTCCCCGGTTATTATATGCTTCTGCGTATTTATCATTATATTTAATTGCAATATCAAAATTTTCTATTGCCAGTTCGTTTTTTTTGAGATCCAAATACAGATACCCAATATTGTTATATACCCGAAAATGTCCTGGATCTATAGCGATTGCATTGTTATAGTTAAATAGCGCTCTATCGTAGCTATTCCCACCTCGGAATGCTAATCCGATAAAATTATAAAGATCAGAGATAGAACTTAAAGTAAGTTTATTTTCGAGGCTGTAATTTTGATTGTATTTTTCTATTTGTAAATTAATTTTTTCTATATCGGTGGTACCATATTCTAAACCGAGCGCGGAAAGTGCGCATATATAATCGTCTATTGCTTTATCATAAATTCTCTTTACATAGTATCCGCCACCTTTACTAACATGGGCCATAAAATCATTGGGTTTCTTTTTAAGAATTTGAATATATTCGCCTATAGTTTCAAGGTCTTTCGAATAAACCACCGTATTTACTTTGCCTTCCATTTTTTCCTCCTTGAATATCATTTTAATAGTCTATTTCAGAACGTTTCTGCTCCGCCATTTTTTTCGCATGAAAAAGATTGGTTTTTGCCAACCCGTCATTTGGATCGCTTTCTATTGCCTTTTTATAATCCGCAATGGCACGATCATAATCGCCCAATGCAAAATATATATTTCCACGATTGTTTAAAATCCACGGATTACCCGGCGCTTTTTCCAATGCCGCGTTATGGTCTTCTATGGCGCGTATCAACTCTTTTTTTATCGTATACACATTAGCTCGATTACATAAGATACGAATTAATAAATAATTATCATCCGGGTTATTTTCAATAGCTTGGGTATAATAACTTATGGCACGGTCATAATCCCCTTTTTTTGCATAAGCATTGCCGAGATTAAATAAAACCATTGCGTTCTTGTTTATTTCTTCCCCCTCCCAACTGCTATCTTTAACCGAACCGTTGTAATCTTCGTCCTCATTTTTTTCAATGTCCCAATCCTTTATTAATTTTGTATAATATATAAGCTCGGCTTCGAACGACAGATTATAATCCGCAATGGCGCGGTCATAGTTCCCTTTATTAAAATATAAAAGGCCACGGTTTCTTATTGTTCTGGGATAGTACGGTTCAATTTTAAGAACTCTGTTATATATCCTCATAGCACGGTCATAGTCCAATATATTTGCATATGCGCAACCGCAATTGTTCAATACCATTACATCCTTCGGATTAATTTTTAGAGCTTTATTATAGTATTTTATAGCATAGACAAATTTTCCTTTACCATAATATGTATTGCCGAGATAAAAAAACGCCTCTGGATACTCTGGCCTGAGTCTTATTGCTTTGACTAAGTCATTATTGGCGCTTTCATATTCTTTAAGAATGTAATATTCAATACCACGGTATAGGTAAGCCTCTTCCTTCCGTGTTGTGATACGTATCATTGCTTCACTAAAATTAGCGATGGCTTGATCGTGCTTATTCATCAACGAATAGGCTCTGCCCCTGATAATATATGCATCACCATCTTCTTTATCACGCGCAATAGCATCTTCAGCGTCACGTAAAGCGAGCTCAAGTTCATTTACTTTTGGATGTATAAATGCTTTAGAGCGAACTTTATATGCTTTTACGGATAATGGTATATCATCTTCTCCCTCATCAAGAACATATGCAAGCATCTTATACGCACGGACAGCGTAGCCTTTATCTAAATTTTTAATGGCGCTCGCAAATTTTTTTTGTATGATTATTTTTTTATTATTTTGAATACGTAATAGTACAAGTCCTCCAATAACTGTCGCAATAATTCCGCTGATAATTGCATTGAGATTATTATAAATAAATGAGCTCATTACTGATAGTATTTCAATAATTTGTTCTTTCAATGCCCCTCTCCTTTTTTATCTTTTTCATATTTATTTACCATTTCCTTTATTTTTTCATATTCGTTTTTTATATTGATTATAGGCATACTTCTTAAATATGTCATTGATAACAAATTTCTTGCATATAAAGATTTTATTATATTTATCGTTTTATCAAAATCCATTTTCAATGCTTCTGATAGCACTACACCTGTTATATTTACATTACTGTCAGAGTTATTTAACAAAAATTTCAAAATATCATATTCGCTCTTTGACAAAATCATTTTACTATATGCCTCTCTAAAGCTTTCAGAAGTGTTTATAAGGTAAATCGCGCTAAATGATAAAAATTCATCGTTATCCATATTACCTTACTCCTTCTCCTTTCATTTCCACCGCTACCTATGGTGTACCCGACCGCTCAGGTACACCATAGGTTTCCAATATCAGACACTCTCGCTCCTCTTGATACCTCCTTTTACCCATAGCAAAAATGGTGACTGTCATTGTTGCGTTACCCGTCACCTTTGCCATCCTGTTGCATAACCTCATAACAAGTAGCAAGATATTTAATGGCAACATCAGACTTTTTATAATTAAGTGATTTTTTAAAGTTGTCTATTGCCTCATTTACTTCACCATTGTTAAAATTTGTAATTCCGAGATTACCATATAATCCAGCAAGGTTATTAACTATTTGTTCATCATTGGGATTAAAATCATAACCCTTCTCCCAATATATTTTAGTTTTATTGAAATTATTATCATTAAATGCATTTATACCACAATTAAAACATATACCTGCAAGATTATTTTTTAGTATCAAGTCGCTAGGATTCAATTCTAGCGACTTTTCCAAATTTATTATAGCATTTTCCAAATCATTGTTTTGATAATATTCAAATCCGATATTATAGTAATTCATGGCTTCATTTTTCGTTCTCATAATTATATCAGCTAATGCATATTTTGCTTCCTCGTCATCAGGTTTTAATCTTAAACCTTTTTCATAATAATTTTGTGCCATGATATAATCTTCTAATGATAAATATACATCACCACAATTAAAATAAAAATCTGGAACCGATGGTGCAATTTTAATTGCCTTTGTAAAATCTTGTATAGCCTCTTCGGGTTTATTCAATTTAAAATACACTACACCACGCATATTGTAGTCAAATGCAGAATTTTGATTCTTCGTTATTGAATTAGAAATCTTTTCAAGTAAATCCAGCAATTCATTTCTGTCTTCATTCATATATAACCTCTCTTTCCCTTTTCATTTCAAACGCTATATCTAGCGTATTGTTATATCTATTATTCCTCCCACCCCACATCATTTCCGGTGCTAATTTCATCGTAACCGCCGAGGGTGGTGTTACGTTGTTTCAGAGTACCAAAATTACGGTAAATAGCATTTCCATTGTTTCCGGCTATATTTGCATTTTCTACAGTTCCACCATAAATAATGCCGCTGCTACCACTTCCTGAAACAGCGCGTTTTGTAAAACTTGAATTACTGCCATCTATACATACTCCTCCTCCAGCCGCTCCACGACCATCAGCTAGGTTTTTTGAGATTATCCCACCCGACATGGTAACTGTGGAATTATTAGTTATATATATACCACCACCACAGGCAGTATTGCGAGGAGAGAGAGCTGTATTTTCACTGATTGTCCCTCCTCGTATGGTAACACTGGTTAGTTGGTTGCTAGAGAACGCGGAACTACCGATAGTTGTAATGGAATCAGGTATGGTAACGCTGGTTAGTTGGTTGCTATAGAACGCCCAACTACCAATAGTTGTAACGGTATCGGGTATGGTAACACTGGTTAGCTTGTTGCTATAGAACGCCCAATCACCGATAGCAGTAACAGGCAGTCCGTTTATTCTTTCTGGGATTGTTATGTCTTTTTCGCTTCCGTTGTATCCGGTGATGGTAATTTTACCATTATCTTCCTTATGCGTAAAATCAGACTCGGTTTGACCAAAAACCGGAATTACAAAAATAGTAAAAAATACAACAAATAATAAATTCTTCATCGTTAAACTCCTTTTAGTTTCATTTTGTCCGCTATAACTAGCGTCCCATAACGCCTAACGACACCAGACGTTTTGAGTGACAGGCACTCCGCGTTACTGCACGGGACGTTACCACGTTTTAATTACTTCCCAGATAGTTGATTGTGGCGTTGCAGCTATTCCGCCAATCTTCGCCCCACGCTGCATCGGCTGCCGCTTGGTTTACTTTTCCTTGAATATTGATTGTCTGTGGGTTAGCCCATGCTAAGAATGCACTTCTGCCGATTTTCGTTACACCTGAAGGAATCGTTATACTGGCAATGTTTGTGCAACGTACGAACGCAGAGTCGCCTATAGATGTTACACCTGCGGGGATTGTTATATTGATAAGGCTTGTGCAATACCAAAACGCCCCTTCGCTGATAGACGTTACGCTTGCGGGGATGCTTATACCGGTAAGAACGGTGCAACCGGAGAATGCATAATTGCCGATAGACCTAACGCCTATAGGAATACTAACATTGCCGCTTAATGTGACCGGAGCTTTAATCAAGGCGGTTTTTGCCTTGTTGTACAATATGCCGCCTTCGCTTGCGTAATTGGGGTTGTCCACGTCTACCGTTATGCTTTTTAAGTTTGTGCAGTTATTGAACGCAGAGTCGCCTATAGATGTTACGCCTGCGGGGATTGTTATACCAGTAAGACTGGTACAACCGGAGAACGCACTACGGCCTATATACGATACGCCTGCGGGGATTGTTATACCAGTAAGGCTTGTGCAACCGTAGAACGCATTGCTGCCGATATACGTTACGCCTGAAGGAATTGTTATGTTAGTAAGGCTGGTGCATTTGTAGAACGCATTGCTGCCGATATACGTTACGCCTGCGGGGAGGGTTATGTTAGCAAGGTTGGTACAACCGTAGAACGCGTGGTCGCCGATAGACGTTACGCCTGAGGGGATGTTGATATTGGTAAGGCTGGTACAATTGGAGAACGTATTGTAGTCGATAGTTGTTAAACCTGTGGGGAGCGTTATGTTGGTAAGGTTGGTACAGTAGTAGAACGCAGAATTGCCAATAGACATTACACTTTCAGGGATTGTTATGCCGACAAGGTTTGTGCATCTGTAGAACGCCCATTTGTCTATAGACGTTACGCTTTCAGGGATTGTTATGTTGGTAAGATTTGTGCATTCGCTAAACGCAGAGTCGCCGATAGACATTACACCTGTGGGGAGCGTTATGCTTGCAAGGCCGTCGCAGTCGTAAAACGCAGAGTTGCCGATAGATATTACGCCCGTGGGGAGCGTTATGCTTGCAAGGCCGGTACAGCCGTAGAACGCACCATTGCCTATTTCCGTTACGCTTGTGGGGATTGTTATAGCACCTCTTGCTGACGGATAAGATACAATTACTGTTTTTGCCTTGTCGTACAGCATCCCGCCTTCGCTTGTGTAATTTGGATTGCCGGCGGCTACTATTATGCTGGTAAGGTTTGTGCATTTGTAAAACGCAGAATAGTCGATAGACGTTACGCTTTCTGGGATTGTTATGTTGGTAAGATTTGTGCATTCGCGAAACGCACCGCCGCTGATAGAGGTTACGCCTGAAGGGATTGTTATGCCGGTTAGATTTTCACACTCGGAGAACGCACTGTAAGTTATTATGATAGTATCCGTCCGTATGTTGTTTATTACAGTGTTGGCTGGCATTGTTCCTTTATAAGTATATAAAACTTTGCCCGCATAAACTAATCCGTCAGGCTGGTTGTTTAACCATGCAGTGTCAGAGAACGCCCTATAGCCGATTTCTGTTATGCTTGTAGGGATTGTTATATTGGCAAGACTGTAGCAGTCGGAGAATGCCCAGCCACCGATAGACGTTACGCTTTCTGGGATTATTATGGAGGTAAGGCTGGTACAGTATTCGAACGCAAAGAGGCCGATAGACGCTACGCCTGCGGGGATTGTTATATTGCCGCTTGCTGACGGATATGCTACAACCTCAGTTTTTGCTTTGTTGTACAGTATTCCGCCTTCGCTTGTATAATTGGGGTTGTTAACGGCTACCCTTATGCTTGCAAGGCTTGTGCAACCGGAGAACGCCCTGGAGTCGATATACTCCACGCTTGCTGGAATGTTTATACTTGTAAGGCTTGTGCAACCGGAGAACGCATTGTCGTCGATATACTCTACGCTTGCTGGAATGTTTATACTTGTAAGGCTTGTGCAACCGGAGAACGCATCGAACTCGATATACATTACACTTTCGGGGATGTTTATACTTGTAAGGCTTCTGTAACCGGAGAACGCTTGGTAGTCGATACGTGTTACAGGCAGGTAACCGCTATCCACATCAGGGCGGAAGTAGGCGGGTATTGTTATTTCGCCTGTTGTCAGTGTACCGTTGCGGACACGGTAGGCGGTCTCGCCGCTTTTCTCAAAGGTAAACCTGTCTGTCCCGGTAAGGCGGGTCTGCCTGTGCTTGCTGTCGGCCTTGCATGCCCTTTCCTCTGAGGCATCGTCACCGGACACTTGTGTCCATTCGCCCCATTGGTGGGTGTGTGCGCGCGCGCCGCCGGGCGTTGAGAGGCAGGCGGCAAAGATGAGCGCCATCGCTGCGGCGATTAAGCCGCACAAGAGGGTTTGTTTTGCTTTCATGTGATTGCTCCTTTTATTGAGAAAATTGAATTGAAAATTGAGGTGGCTATATAGTAGGGAATTGCAATGACTATGAACGCCGGGCGTGTACTGCTATTCGCTGGTGTGTGGGGTTTATTCGCTGCCGGGCGCCCACTGCTCAGGCTAAAGCCTTCGCGCCGTTTGTGGCATACCGTGGATTTTACTGGGGCTACGGTGAGCTGTTTTTGGTCATCCACACGGCTTGACGCCGTGCCATTAGCGACCGGGCGGCTGCCGCTCGGGATAAATCCCTCGCGCTGTTGGTCGCATACCGTGAATTTTTTGAGCCTACGGTGTGTCGCCTGTAGTGGTCTACAGTCCTTGACGGACTGCGTTTTGCTACCGGGGG
>JGI24698J34947_10001666_pt1 | contig 11857 bp, 12 predicted proteins | sample TergutMp193P3_FD_34947 | JGI IMG/M metagenome (IMG submission 34947)
GAAGGTTTTACGCTGGCGGGACTGCTCACCAAAGCGGACACCCCCAAAGGCCGCAGCGGCAAGCCGGAACCCACCGAATGTGCGCTGGCGGCCGCGGCTCACTCAATACCCCTGCTTAAGCCGGAAAAACTTGACAGCGCCGCCCGCGAACAAACCGCCGCCCTCAACGCAGACCTGTTGGTCTCTTTCGCCTACGGCAAAATTTTCGGGCCGCAATTCCTTGCCCTGTTCCCACTGGGCGGTATCAACATACACCCCAGCTTGCTCCCCAAATATCGGGGGGCGGCGCCCATTCCGGCGGCAATTCTCAACCGGGAAACGGAAACGGGCATCACCATTCAGCGGCTGGCGGCGGAAATGGACTCAGGCGATATTCTGGTGCAGGAAACAATGCTGCTGGGCGGGCGGGAAACCACGGCAAGCCTGAGCGATACTATGGCGAAAAAAGCCGCCCAGCTGCTGTCCGCCGCGCTCAGGGGCATTGCCGCCGGAACCCTGCGGGGAGCACCGCAAAACCACGCCGCGGCGACCTATTGCTCCCTTGTTAAAAAAGAGGACGGCCTTATCGACTGGAATCGTAGCGCGGCGGAAATAGACGCGCAGATCAGGGCGTTTGACCCCTGGCCGCTTTCCTGGACAACGCACGGGGAATTGCAGCTTTTTCTGCTCAAGGCCGAGGCCCTCAAAGCGAAAGCCTTACAGGCCAACGCCCCCGCTCTGTCCGGCCAGGTCTTGGGTAAAGACAAAGAAAAGGGTATACTGATACAAACCGGAGATGGTATACTGGCGGTCAGCGAACTGCAATACCGGACGAAAAAAGCAATGAACTGGAAGGATTTTTTGAATGGCGCGCGGAATTTTATGGACGCAAAACTGGGGAGCAATAGTTAATGTGGGAGAGCGTTAAGCGTAATTTTAAGTTCGGCTTTGACACCGTGGAACAATTTGCGGCGAACCATCTGCGGCTCTTTCTTGCCATGATGGGAGGGCTGTTAGTCGTTGTCGGGATCATTGCCATCCTGATTTTTTTTGTCGCGGTCAAGGGGGCGGAACAGACCATGGTTCCCGAAGTTCGGGGCAAGGCGCTCACCGAGGCCCTGCTGGAATTGCAGGTAAAAGAACTGTACCCCCGCATCCAGCTTCGTTATTCGCAATCGTCGCGGGACAGGGACCATATTCTGGAGCAGGACCCGCGGGCGGGAACAATCGTAAAGGCGGGGCGGCAGGTACGGCTGGTGGTAAGCCAGGGCGTAATGATAAACCGCGTTGAAAATTACATTGGCAGAAATATTGACGATGTGCGCATGGATTTGCAGGTAATTGGCACTTCTACCGGCGGCCCCCTGCTAACGCTTAAAGAGCCGCTGATGTACGACTTTTCCCCCGAACCCCCGGGCACTATTCTCCAGCAGAAGCCGGAACCTGGCACCAATATTTCCGGCCCGATGAATCTGGAATTTGTGGTAAGCCAGGGGCAGGAACACATTTTGGTAACCGTACCGCAGCTTGTGGGGCTTTCGCTTTCTTCCGCGCTGGAGCAGATTGGCAGAATGGGAATTGTGTTTGAATTTTCCCTGCGGGAGTTCCGCGAAGGCGAGCGGGGAGAAACGGTCGTACACCAGAGTCCGGCAGCCGGAACCAGCGTTACATCGAACACCGTTGTTGATATTGTAGCCAATGCCCCAGCGCGGCTCGCTGCGGGCGAGGTGTACAAACTTTTCACCTATACCCTGCCCAGAAACCCCTACCCCCTGCCGGTGCGCCTTGAAGCCCTGCTTCCCTCTGGAGAGCGGATCAGGCTCATCGGCGTTGATTATCCCGGCGGAAAGTTCACCATTCCCTATCGTCTTCCCATCGGCAGCACCTTGTTTCTTTCAATGATGAATAGGGAAATCCACCGCGAGACGGTGCAGTAGCGGGTTGCATTTATTGGAGGAATAACTATGGCTGCAACCAATATTAACATTCGTACCGACAGCGAGTTGAAAGCAAAATCTCAGGCGGTATTAACAGATTTGGGCCTTGATATGTCAACGGCAATAAATGTGTTTCTGAGCCAGCTTGTTTATAGGCAGGCAATTCCCTTTGAGATTGCAAAGCCCTCCAGTGAAACCAAAACCGTAAAACTGGGAGGATGGGAGGGGAAAATAACCATGTCCGCCGATTTCAACGAATCACAGGTATGAAGCCGTTTGCCTATGGTAATAAAGGGGGCATTGCGGGGGGTTATCCCCCCTGCGGAAACTGCCGAAAATTTAAAAGAAATGGCAAATTTGCGTTTTTCTAAAACACGTATCCGCTTATTTTCTTTGACCGCGCTGGCTTTCTGCGCCGTCCGTCTTTCTGCCAACGCCATTACGCCCCCCGCGTCCATCTCCGCTGAAGAGGCGCGTTTGCGGGTAATTGCCGCTGCCGAAAAATATGAGCATACCCCCTATCGTTATGGCGGACTGGATAAGCGCGGGCTGGATTGTTCAGGACTCGTGTACGTGAGTTTCTATGACGCGCTGGGAGTGTCTGTGCCGCGGAATACCTGGGGTCTGTATTCATGGGCGGAAAAAATTACGCTTAACGAAGCCCGCCCGGGCGATCTGGTTTTTTTTAAGACAACCGGCAAAGGGAATATTTCGCATGTGGGGATATTTTTGGGGGACGGGCGTTTTATCCATTCCGCGTCCGAGGGGCCGGCTACCGGGGTTATTTATTCCAGTCTTGATGAGCGGTATTGGTCGCGTACTTTTGCCGGAACGGGAAGGGTTTTACCCGAAGCGGACATAGGCGGACAAACGGGCAATAAAAATAATGATAAGGATAGTAACAAAAAAGATAAAAAGAGAACGCGCGAAAAACGGGAAAAATCAGAAAGTAACCTGCTGATGGGCTTTGCCGCCGCGCCAACATGGAATACATCCGTCGCCAATTATGGCGTAATCCGGGGCGCCGCGGGGCAGATCCGTTTTGGGGTGGAGGTCGAACCGTTTAGGCAGCCGATGCTCCTCGGTGTGGAACTGCGGCCTGAATGGGACGGGGCGCTGGGAGTTTTTCGCATACCGCTCACCCTTTCCTGGGGTATCAACGATAAAGTGCGTATCTTTGCCGGGCCTGCCCTGAGCATTGGCGACGCCGCGTTGACCATTTCCGGGGAAAGCCGTCCGTACAGCGGGGGGACAAGCTGGTTTGGCGCGGCAGGCATAACCGTTGCCCCCTTCGCGTTCAAAGTCGCTCAAGTCAACCTTGCGCCCTATGGGGAACTTGCATGGCAGTCTTATTTTTATAACGGCAGCAAAAGAAATTTAGGCGCCGATTTAGCCGCCGGTTTTCGCTTTTCTACCGGATTGAGCTGCACATGGAAAAAATAGTGGTAAATGGCAGTTTCTTTTTTTATCGCATAAAAGGTTTTGACATTGTCATTGCAGATAACGGTAACGCCATAACCGGATTATTTTTTGACCGTAAGCGGGCCGCCGGTTTGAAAAAAGCCGAAACCCCGTTAATACAAAAAGCCGCGGCGCAAATTAAAGAATACTTTGAAGGTAAACGCAAACAATTCAACCTGCCCCTCGTCATGCACGGCACCGAATTTCAAATGGCGGTCTGGCAGGCGCTTCAAAAAATTCCCTATGGCGAGACCCGCTCCTATAAAGAAATCGCCGTTAGTATTGGCAGGCCCAAAGCGGTCAGGGCAGTGGGCATGGCAAATAACCGTAACCCCATCTCCATAATCGTACCCTGCCACCGCGTAATTGGCCATGACGGAAAACTGGTAGGCTACGGCGGCGGCCTCCCCCTCAAACAATATTTGCTGGAACTGGAACGCGCAAAAACATAGGAAAAAAATATGAATAATAAAAGAATCTATGCAGGAATAATTGATTATTTAATTACTTGTGTAATACAAACTATTCTTATGGGGTTGTTTTTTATAAAACCTTTATTGAGCAATATGGGTGATATAAATACCTTTAATATTACGGTAAGAATGTTTGCCATAACTTATTGTTCTGTAATGTATTTGGTTATTAGGGATAATATTGGCAAAAAAAGCATAGGGAAAAGAATATTTAAATTAAAAATTGTTAATAAAAGTGATAATAATGAAACAAATTTTATAAAAAGATTTTTGAGAAATGTAACCTGGCTATTGGGCGGTATAGATGTAATGGTGTTTTTGATATTAAAAGAAAGACTTGGTGATAAAATTTTTGGGACAAATGTTGTGGAACAGTAAATATAATGAGAATCTTTTAATCGTGTTGGGCTGCTAAGGCAATCAAAGAAATAATAAAAGAGAGCGACAGAATCACGATGAATACGATCAGCGCGACGGAAAAACCTAAATTAACGATCAGCGAAATCCCGACGGTGTTTAGAACGGTACGGTATAAATGGGTCATGCCGTTAAAGACCAGCGGCAGAACGGGGATCGACAGTACAAAAAGATAACGCGGGCTGTTTTTGGCGCGCAGATTCCAGCCGATTATGAGTACGATAACCGCCATGGGCAAAAAGAACAGGCAAGCGCCCAAACGATTAAGAATTTCCGCTTCAAAAACTTCGGCAATATAACCCGTTTCCCCCGCGATGGCGGAAGCGGCAAAAAGGGCGTTGATATACAGGCTTGGCAGCCTTTGCCGCATTTCCGAGAGCATGAGGAATGTCTCATAACTTACATTCAGGATGATCTGCGCCGTATCGGGAGAATAGGGGGTTTTACCCTGCGCGTGCCATGTCGGCTCCCACCGTTTGTTTTTATCATTGCGATCCAGCGCGCGCATCATAATAAGAACCTGCGGCTGGTCGTCAAGCGTAATGGGCAGGAATTTGGCATAGGGAGCCTGCAAACTGAGCAGCAGCCGGGATTGGGAATCGAACACCATAAACTCAATGCCGGTTCCGTAGGCGAAATCGGGGTGGGTAGAAAAGCTGCTGACCCGCAATACGGATCGTTCTTTTTCACGGTTCAAACTGCCCGGCAGGGAGAAAACAACGCCGGTAAGCGTTTCACCTAACGATATTTCCATTTCGTCTATAAAAAACGCGACCTCTTTGGTTCCCTTTTCGCTGGCCTTAAAATAATTTTCCGCATCGGGATCCCGCGGCGTCAGGGTAAGCAGTTCCTTAAAAATGTAATATGCCCGTATCCAATCGCCGGAAACCATCGCTTCATAGCCGGATCGCTTAAGCCGGTAAATCGCAAAAGCCTCGCGTTGGGCGCGGGTTGGCTGCAACGATTCAATTTGGTTCCATGCGCGCGCCGCAAGCTGGGCGGCCTTTGTGCTTTCAAGGCTGTTCTTTTTGGCAAGACGCCCGCCCAGAGTGGCAAGCCAATGGGCGTCGAACATCCGCCCCTCGCGTAATGCCGTCTCGCCCATAGCGATGGCGTCCGAGGCGTTCATCGGCTGCCCCTGTCCGGGTATGGCCGAAACCGACGCGCTGTTCAGTTCCCTGGCGGGAGTATTATCGGTTGCCCAATGGCGTTTCTCAAACGATTCGTCTATATGCAAATCAATCTCGCTGCGCAGCGCGGCAATTTCCGGGCTGTTCTCCCATATAGTGTCGCACAAACGGATGAATTGATATGCCTCATCCCATTCTCCGGCCTGCCGGTGAATCTGCGCCCGCTCCTTTGCCAAATGGTATATCTCGCCCTGGTAGCGCAGATTTGCCTCATAATTTTGCGCCAGGGGGAGGGCCAGGAAAAACAACACCGCATACAGGCCTGCCGCGCAAATTGCCGTGATGAGCGGGGACATCATACGCTGAAAAAGATGCTGGGAAAAACCCCGGAAAGATTTTTCATCAGAAGCTATGCCAAAGGGAAGAACCAGCGCGGAAAAAGCCAGCGCGGGAAACAGGGCAAGAATATCGAGCACGCCCTGGATAAGCCCCCATTCACGCGCAAACGCCGGCAGCGGCGGAACTTCGCCGGGAGAGATCAAACGGAAAACCAGTATACACAAACTGGCGGTAACAACATACGCGAAAAAAATTGACGGCGGCGAAGAAAGCGATTCTTTCTTAATTTCCATAATTATACCGCCCCTTTACCAAATAAACCAAAAGTGAATACAGACAAACCAGCAGTCCAACGCCGCAGAAAATCACGGGAACCGCCAAGGGAAGCGGCAGGCGGTTTTGCAGGAAAGAATTGAAGATATCCTGCATTTCGGGCGTGTGAAAAAATATCTCCAGGGCAAGTACGCCGCGGAAAGCGAGACAACCCAGAAACAGATTAACCAAAGGCCATGCGCTGAATCTAAAGATGAACATAAGCGAACACAACAGGAAAACGAGCGAACCGGTTTGTATCAAATACGGCAGCAGCCCTTCGTCCATATGCTTCCATAAAAGTTCGGCATTAAGCCGCAGATCAATAGCGAAGCTTTTGAGAAACCACGGGCAGTCGTTAATAAACGGCGCCGGCGGCAGACTGGCCAACGACAGGTCTTTTCCGGCAAATTCCGACTGATAGAGCATGGGCTTGCCGGGAGTCGCCACAACCCGGCTCCCGTTTGGTTTGGCAGGGCCCTCTAACAGTACAATAACCGTTCCCGAAGGCAGAATCGTATTGGAGAGGATCAGTCCGGGTTTACCCAGGGGTTGTTCCCGGGTTTTTTCAGAGGGCACATTTTCCACGTTTTCCACAAGCTCGGCACCGCCCCAGATAAAAACAAGGGTAAGTACAATGATACAGGGCAGCGCGACCGGCGCAAAAATTTCTTTACGGACGGCATAACTCAGACCCATCAGAATACCGCCGTATAGGCTCAGGGACAGCGCCCACCGGGCGGCGATTATCAAATCAACCAGAATCGCCCCTTGTTCCTGCGATAACGCCCGTATCCACTCAACCCGCAATATTAAAAAACGCAGCCCTGTTGTGATGATGAACAGGAGCGCGAAACTGAGACTGAAAAATAGCACCAATTTAAGCAGTTTTCTCACTATTATAAGCATAACACGAGAGGGGCCTGAGTGCAAGAGTACGGGGCTTCATTTTTTTCCACAAGTTATCCACAGATAAAACGAATAACTATCGGCGCGTAAAACGACATTTTTACAACGGCTAATTGATACAAAAAAATGACGTAAATCGTTACCCTGTAAGGAATTAACGATACCTGTTATTTGTAATATTCCCTTGACGCGGATTTTGGTATATTTTTAGATACACTGCGCGAATTTTTCCCTATATTATTAACAAGTTATCCACAAGATTTATCCCAGGGAAACCGTTCCGGCATTGTCAATAGTTATGATTGTTTTGCACCCGGGACAGCGAAAACGGCCGGATTTAAGGGTTTTAAGTTTTTTGGGACATATCGGACATGAGAATAATTTGGGAAATACGGCGGATTTTTGATCGAGGGGATCGCCGCCAAAAAAACTTATGGCGCTGTTGAGGGTATCTTTAATGTTGAAAAATTGAGAAAAACCAAGTAATTGAAATACCTCATATACTTTTGATTGAACATTGAGCAGAACCACATCGCCGTCCAGGGGTTTTACCGTTTTGAGAAACGTGGTAAAAGAGCCAATACCGGTTGAGGAAACATAATTAAGACCGCCGCAGTTAAAAATCAGCCGGGTAAAACCCGTTTCAATAATCCGCTGGACCTGTTTTTGAAAGAAGTTGGTGTTGTAGGTATCGATATATCCGCTCAATACGACAATGAGGCAGCCTTCCACGCCGGGTACATTCTGGAGCGTGATGGTGAGACTCTCATTGGTCTCATTATCAAATTGAGGAATAATATCATTATTGCCCATGGTATTTCCTTACTTTATATTGTATACATTTTTATGTGAATTTGTCAAATTGGGTTAATATATGGTCTTGTCGGATATGGTAATCATCCTGTGCCGCGCCAGCGAACCGGGCAATGTTGGCGCGGTATGCCGGGTGATGAAAAACATGGGGCTTTCCCAACTGCGGATGGTTGCGCCCGAACCGCTGGATGAAGCGCCGCTATTGGCGCGGGCTGTCCACGCCGAGGATATTTGGCGCAACGCCCGCTTTTTTGACACCCTGGCGGCGGCAATAGCGGACTGTTCGCTGGTTGCAGGAACCACCCGCCGCAGGGGCAGGAAACGGAAAAACGCCACCATGGACCCCCGCGCTTTGGCGGCGTGGCTCAAGGATCGTGCCGCCACAAGCGGTGACCCCGCCCCCTTCGCCCTCGTTTTTGGCAATGAGCGTACCGGCCTTGACGACGACGAACTCAACCTGTGCAACATCGCCTCGCACATACCCGTTTCCGATGCTTTCCCTTCCCTCAATCTTTCCCATGCGGTACAGGTATACGCCTATGAGCTGTTTCTCGCTTTTGGCGGAGCGGCGGACGCCGTAAAAGGCGAATGGGTACCCCTGACGCGCGCGGCGGCTGACGAACTAACCGCGGACATAACCGGCGTCCTTGCCGAACTTGGCTTTTATAAACACCCCGGCCGCGAAGAACAAACCCGTTTTTTACGCGACTTAATCTGTCGCGCCGCCCTCACCGAAAAAGAAGGCCGCTACCTCAAAGACATTTTCGCCAAAGCCGGCAGGCTCGGCAGTAACGTTATAAATTAGCAGCCCATTGTATATCTGTAGCGAAACTTTTGTCGAATACTTCAGCGCGGTTTCTGCCCAGTTCCTTGGCTTTTTTCAGAGCGGTATCGGCGGCGCTAACCAGATCATCTGATGTGTTTGCGTGATCCGGCGCGGTCGCTATACCGATACTGGCATGAACGGAAAGGGTCACATTTTCGCCGGTTTCATGGCTTACGGGAATATCAACCCGCATTTTTGCGATGTTTTCCCTGATCCGTTTGGCAACATTGATGGCGTTTTTTTTGCTCGTATCGGGAAGCAATACCGCAAACTCGTCTCCTGAAAGACGGGTGGGAATGTCTGTGGGACGAAGACAGGAGCGAATTGCGTTGGCTGCGACGGTAATCACCAAATCGCCTATTTGGGGGCCATAACGGGCATTGACGTTGTGAAGTTTATCCAGGTCTATCATAAGCAGGGATATAGATCTGAAATTCGTTGATTGATTGCTGAAACGTTCCTTGATGGAATTCTCAAGAAAGCGGCGGTTGTAAAGGCCGGTCATTTCATCGGTAATAGCCCTTCGGCGCGCCGTTTCGCCCCAGCGCGCCAAATCGTTGTAAGATTTTGATGACTGCTCCAACTTTTGACTTTCTATAATGAGGATCGCTTTTAGTATCCTGAAACCGATTATCGGGTGTTGCGAAATTATTCGGTAGAAATCAGTTACGCGTAACATCAACACAACGGAATTTTCGGCTGCGAGGATGGTCAACGCCCGCGGTTCATTGGTAACCATTGCCATTTCGCCGAAAAGCTGCCCCCGCTGTTTTAACTCGAATAACAACCGTTGATTTCCGTCTGATTGGGTTCCAAACGCCTTTATGGCGCCTGAGTAAAGGATAAACATATCTTTTCCGGCATCCCCTTCGCGGAAAATCGTGTCTCCCTTTTTTACATAGATAGGTTCCAAAACCGAGGCGACAATTTTGAATTCTTCTTCGTTGAGTTCTGAAAAGAGCAGATCTCCCGCCAGGGTATCGTACAAAACCGAAGATAATTCCAGACTCATGATGCTTTCTCTTTTGAATAATGCACGATTTTTTCACCGCCGGCATGCCAGGCGGCCAGGAGAGCGGTATAAGTGCCCTGCAAAAGACTATCCCACTCCGGGTCGTCGTTTGCCCAGCGCGCCCATGCTACAGTTACCGAAAAGGTAAATTCAGGGATTGCGCCCTGCGCAGGAAACGGTTCCAAAGCGGCAATGGAATTCGCCAACTCCGCCGCCGCTTTTTCGGCGGAAACAAAGTCGCAGTTATTGATAATGATTCCAACCTCGTTGCTTTTGAAGCGCAGGGGCCAGCCTTGCCCAAACCTCCTGCAAAAGTTTTTAAGAATAGCCGCTATCCTGATCATCGCCTCGTCTCCCGCGCTGTGTCCGCGTGAGTCAACCAGTATTTTGAAGCGATCCGGTTTTAACAGGATAAGGGCGGCGGGGTCGTTCAACACATTTTTGATATCATCGTTTATCAGGACCTGTTTCCACAGTCCGGTTCCCGGGTCTTCATAAGCGCGGCGATGAAGTTCCTTTACCCAGGACATATTTTCCAGAATGAGGTTTCGGATGGATTTTATGCGCCCGGTCATCATTATAAGGGCGTTGAGCTGGATACCGCATACCATGTGTGGTATTTTTTGTGCAAGAGAATCAATGGTAAGGCCGAAACCCGGAAATACAATAAGATGCGAATTTTTTGTCGCCTCCGCGTCTGCGTCATATTCCGCGCCCCGTACAAAGTCAAACTCGCCGATGATGTCCCCCGGGGTGAACCTTGCCATTGATTCTTCACTGCCATCGCTGTTCTGTTTATACACATGGATTTCACCGCTGATCAGTATATAAAAATGGGAGGCCTTTTCCCCGGAAGAAAACAAAAGTTCCTTTTTGGGGAGGTTAAGCGTATCCGAATATGAGATGACAAAATCAATCTCATCCTGGCGAAGACTGGAAAAAAGTTCGCTTTTCCGTATCAATGCGGGATCGATATTTGCCGTGCCCATGTGGGTATTATTACCTGTAACCGTATAACTTGACAAGTGACGCAGAATACATAACAGTATGCCTGAATGACCGATACCACCCGCCGGATTATAAAACACATTCTCGCCGTTCCCAGGGGTAAAGTTTCCTGCTACCGGGATATTGCCCTCAAAGCGGGGCTTCCCAACGGCGCCCGTTATACCGTGCGAGTGCTCCACTCCCTTTCCGAAAAATACGATCTCCCCTGGCACCGGATAATCCGCGCCGATGGCAGTATAGCCCTGCAGGAAGGCGAGGGAAGGGAATTGCAAATTAAACTCCTCCGTTCCGAAGGAGTAAAAGTCTCCCCAGCCGGACGGGTGGATATGGAACGTTTTGGGGTGTAAGTAATACGTTACTTTTCAATAATTGCTTTCAAACCGCTCAGCGCATACAGGGGAACATCGTATAGGTTGCCGTTTTTCCGGTAGTCCACAAGAGACGAACGAATTGCCATAACCGGCTTGTGCTTGTCCATGTAGACTTTCAGGCTTTTTGCTTTAAGATTTGCGGCGGCTTTGACTTCCAGCGGTATTATGCCGTTGTTTTCGCTTTGGAGAATAAAGTGCCTACAAATCATACGCCGCATTAAGGAAAAGGGCGGCAACTTGAGACACGTTCAGGCTTTCAATATTGCCGGTTCCCGGGACGCGCAACAGGCTGGCGCAGTTGTCTTTGACGTTTTGCGGCAGGCCGGTTTCCTCGTTGCCCAGTACAAGGGCGATGCCGGGGCGCCCGGCTTTGACGATGTCAGGGAGGTCGCTGATGCGCCGGCGCGCGCGTACGTCGGTACCGATAACCGTTATTTTTTTTGACGCGTCCTTGAGAAACGCGGCGGTGTTGCCGATTTTGCGCACAATGACGTGTTCCATGCCGCCCTCGGCAACGCGGTAGGCGCTGGTGGTCAGCCGCGCTTCGGTGTCGTGTTCGTTCACCACAATAAAGCGCGCGTCAAAAAATGCCGCTGCCCGGGCAATGGCCCCCAGGTTGTGGTCGTTGCCTACCTCGTGGAGTATCAGGCCGGTTTTGCCTTCCTGCGCCCACAGGTCAAGGTCTTCTGCGGTCAGCGGCTCTATTTCCGGCTCTGCGATCATCATCACCACGCCCTGGTGGTGGACGCTTTTGGATATGCGTTCCAGCTCGGCGTCTTCGCATATTTTGTAGGGGCGTTTGCGTTCCGCGAGTTTTTTGCAGACCCCGGTAAACAGCTTGAAACAGTCCTGCCGCAGAAAAAGGCGGTT
>JGI24698J34947_10001667_pt1 | contig 11853 bp, 11 predicted proteins | sample TergutMp193P3_FD_34947 | JGI IMG/M metagenome (IMG submission 34947)
CTCCTTGATGGTTTTTTCGATTATCTGGACGATGACTTCATCAGAAACCAGGCCGCCGGATGAGATTATGCTCTTAGCTTCCAGGCCCAACCTGGTTTCATGGGCAATTTCATTTCGCAACAGATCGCCCGTCGAGATGTAGTAGAGATTATAGGCCTTTACCAGCGCTTCGGACTGAGTGCCCTTACCCGCACCCGGCGGCCCAAACAACGCGATATTTATCATAATGCTCCCTGTGGAAACGATTGCGGGAAAATCCGCCCCAATAAAAACTCAATATTCAGTTTATCGCAATTTTCTAATAAAATTACATTGAGGTGTTTGGCGCGCGATGCGCTTTCTTGTTATTTCATGGTTGCGGCGAGGGTTACATGATGCATACAAAGGGCAATACCATCCTAATCACCGGCGGGGGAACGGGCATCGGCCTTGGCCTGGCAAAAGCCTTTCACGCCTTAGGGAACCAGATCGTCATCGCGGGCCGCCGCAGAGACATTCTGGACGGCGTTGCCAAAAACTGCCCGGGCATGGCCTCATACGGCATAGACATCCGAAACCCAGATGAGATCAAATCCTTCGCGGCATGGCTGTCCCGGGACTTTCCCGCTTTGAACATGCTGATAAATAACGCAGGGGTAATGAAGGCTGAAAACCTGTTGGATCAAAGCGACCTGCCCGACATGGAGGCCATCATCGAAACAAATCTGATGGGGCCGATGCGTCTGACGGCGGCGTTGCTTCCAGCGCTTTTAACACAGCCAAAGGCCGCCATCATCAATGTTTCTTCGGGCCTGGGTTTTGTGCCCATGGCTAGCACCCCCACCTACAGCGCCACCAAGGCGGCTCTGCATTCGTACACACAATGCCTGCGCTTTCAGCTCAGAAAAACAAAAATCAAGGTTGTAGAGCTTATACCCCCGTACGTGGCGACCGACCTGATGGGCGGCGCCAGCGACCCCCACGCAATGCCTCTGGACGCCTTCATCGCCGAAGTGATGGAACTAATAAAATCCCACCCGACCGCAACGGAGATATGCGTAGAAAACGTAAAGCACTTACGCTACGCCGGTGAATCCATAAACTATGAAAAGATTTTCAAAACCTTGAACGGCGCGCTCAGGTAGCCCTTATAGTGATTCAACCTGGGAAGGGGTATTAACGGCTTGCGGTATAAGGTTATGTCTGCGCCATTGGCGCGTTGCACCTATGACATCGCAAGATTCACTACAATTGGATGCTGGAGACGCGCGTGATCAAGTTTGAAGACGCCTTTGCCTTTGCCTTTACTTTGGCTTGGTTTCTCATGGAGCATAGTTAGGCTCATGCCAACACTCAACCTCTCGCCTCTGGGCCACACATGGCTGCTCGATCTGGACGGTACTATCTTCAAGCATAACGGCTACAAGCTGGACGGTTGCGACGCGTTGCTGGACGGCGCCCTTGAATTTCTGCGCTCCATACCCGAAGACGACATGATAGTGTTCATCACGTCCCGCGCGCTGGAATTCAAAGGCATCACAGAGGATTTTTTAGCAAAACACGCTATCCGCTTTGATCACATCATCTACAACGCGCCTTATGGCGAGCGCGTACTAGTGAACGACCGCAAGCCGTCCGGTTTAAACACGGCCATTGCAGTAAACATTGACAGAGATAGCTTAGGCGTGATACAAATAGTGATTGATAACGCCCTGTGACTTGTACTACAATTAGACACTGGAGAAAAGCAAGGAGTACACACATTGGATGAACTACTAAAGCAGTGTTTCGATGAAGCGGACGGGGGGAAATCTTTGCTGGAAGAAATTCTCAAGAACAGCGGATTTGCGCCAGACGCTCATACCGCAATACTCATATTTCCTGAAAACGACACAGAATTACTGCTGACCACATATAAGTACTTAAATGAATTTCTGACGGCCTTTCACTACGATACAGCGGTATTTGTTACTTCTATAGAGCTTGATAAAAACAAAATAAAAAGCGGCGTGAATATCCCTATTTGTTTTAACATGGTTTCTGATCACCAAATGGCCAGGATTATTCGTTTTAGCGCGCTTGTTACTCATTTGCGACAATTAAAAATAATTTCATTAAATTTGCATTATTTAAGTAACGCGCGAAATTTAATTGGATTCAAGGATATTGATATCGAAATGCTTGTACACTATTCAATTTTAGGTTTGTTTAGCGATTACAAGAATATGGGAGAACAAAATGGACATTGACATCGCCAAAAAGTTCAACACCAAACAAACTGACGAGTTGTTAAAGTCCTACAAAGATATTATGGAAGAGGCGTCAAAAATAAATGAATCAGGCGCGTTAAAAGGCAGGGAAATTGCTATCATCGGCGCTTGGTATATTCTGCCTGACATAATAGAGATATTCAATTCAGTGGGCATTAATGTTACCCGTTTTGCTGATAACGACATAAAAAAACAAGGTGTGACCCGTTTCGGCATCACAACACAATCGGTTGAAAGTTTGTTAAATGCTGGGCTTGATAATATAGCCGTATTCGTTATTGCGGAGATGTATTGGAAAGAAATAAGTGTGCAATTGATTTCTTTGGGATTCACAAAAAATGTTAATTTTTTTGTATTCAAATCAAAAACTGAAAGCAGCGAAGACGATTACGCCTTATTAAGCAACGTTGGCTGGACAAAGTTTAAAAACCAAATCGCGTCAGCTTATTCTTGCTATTGTGAAATTGTAAAAAAATACAAAGACCTGCCCATTTGGTTTATGCACCAGCCGAGCATAGGCGATTTGCATATTTTTTCATTGTTCTTGCCCGTTGCCATGAACGCGGCGTCTATCAGAGACTGTAACTGTGTTCTCATCGTGACAAAAAGCCATGTAAAAAATTACGCCCAGGCTATCGGGTATACAAACATCGAACTATTGCCTTACAACGAGGATATAGCGAGCGAATTATTATTGCTGCTGAGATTTGCCGGAGACAAGCTGCAAATAAAGAACGCCGTGTTCCACGGCGCCAGCCCTTTTATTCAAAGGCTGGTATGGCGCAGTAACTTAAATTTCCTGGACAGCTTTACAAAATTTGTATTTGGACTAAAAGACAAGCCCACGCCCATTCGCTTTGAGTTGCCAAGGCGAAAAAACATTATTAAAAAAATGTTTGAAGAACATAATCTTGTTCCTGGCAAAACAGTTTTAATATCTCCTTATGCCGGCGTATGGAAAATGAATATGCCTCAAGAACAATGGGCTGCCTTAATAGACGCGCTGATAGAGAAAGGCTATTCGGTTTGCACCAACAGCGCAGGCGAGCATGAGCTGCCACTGCCAAATACAGCAGGGCTATTCATTGAACTTCAAGACTGTGTTGAATTTGTTGAAACCGCAGGTTATTTTATTGGCGTGCGCAGCGGGCTTTGCGACATAATATCTGACGCAAAATGCTTAAAGATAGTTGTTTATGATATAAATAACGAACATTCGCCGCAAGATTTTTTCGGGTTTGCAAGTATGGGTATCGGGACAGACATCATTGAGTTGAGCAACGATGGGATAAATACAGACCCACTAATCCAGAAAATTCTCACATATTTTTGACGAGGAGGCATATTTTGATTTTTGATGACTGGAACCCGTCCGACATTGAAGAAAAATGTATCAACGGAATCCCGTTAGTAGTATTCGGCGTAGGAAACCAAACAAAAATGTTTATGCACTGCTCGCCCTTGGCTAAGTATGTAAAGTGTTTCATTGATAACAATACCAAATATTGGGGAACCAATGTTTCATTTGGCGGCAAACTATATAGCGTTCACTCTCCATATAAAGTGTTGAGCAGCGAAAAAAAGGCCATATATATTGTAACTCCAGACGAATGCGCCGATATTGAGTTACTGTTAGCCCAGGCAGATGTTGACATATATTCATTGAATCGCCGAAATATTCATTACAAAGGAGCAATGACTGAAATTAACTTTAGAACTAAATTAAGAATGGATTTGCTGCGGCTTGGCGTCAAAGATAATATAAAAGAGTATTTTGATAATGAATTTGACGCGAGGGCCGCCCAATTTTTATCCTCAGATTACATTATTGTACCCCAGGTAATCTTTATTCTTTCAAACAAATGCACGCTCAAATGCGAACACTGCAGTATGCTCATGCCAGAATTCAAGACTCCCTGGGAAATGCCTGTGGAAGAAGCCATAAAATATATTGATAATTTTTTGCGCGGTACAGACGAAGTAATAATATTTAACCTGATTGGCGGTGAACCCCTTATTTATAAAGACCTGCCTATGATTATTGACCATCTCCAAAAATGCGATAAGGTAAAAAGAATCACCCTGGCCACGAATTGCACTATAATACCACAGGGGAAGATGCTGGAGTCGCTTAAATTTGAAAAGGTTGAAGTTATACTGAGCGATTACGGCAATATTGTAAAGATGGCGACCCTGGTTGAGTTGTTTGAAAGACATAAAATTGATTTTCGGGTTCATACAGACTTACCTTGGCTTGAATTTGGAGACATTCGTTACAGAGAAAAAGACAAAGAAACCCTGAAGCGTGAATTCCATAGATGTTTTGTGGCTTCGGACTGCAAAGCCATATTCAAGGAAAAATACTTCGTGTGCGAGCGCGCCGCGCGTATGCACATGCTAGGTAACGTCTATGACGCAACCCTAGATTATGTGACACTAGACTTAACCACCAGCGACGGCGAAATCAGAAAAGCCGTTCAGACATTACTTTCCATTGACACGGCGGATGCCTGTAATTACTGCGATGCCGGAAAAAATGACGCAAAGACAATCCCGGCGGGAAAACAAATTGGTCAGCCCTTGAACACATCGGGCTATACAATCACAAAACGCCATAATAAAGCCGCTGAAACGAGCGCTGTATGAAAAATAACTAGAGACTGCGACATGGAAGACTTAAAAAATCTGTTACACATAAACTTGGAACAAGCCCGTCAAGGCATGTTATGGTGGAATGCGCTTGTTGAGACAGAAATGCTTACGGAGACAGATTGTCTGATTTTTTTTCCAGAATTCGATGATGAAATTAACAGAGAAGCCATTAAGTATATCCATGAATATATTTTTCACATAAAGGCCAAAAGAACATTTGTGTTTTATTGTGATCCTGGGCTGGCCGCAAAAATTCCATCTGATTTTAATGAAATTTATAAAGTTGCCCCCATGTCACCAGAAGAAATGAATGCTTTCATGAAATTCTTTTGTTTGGTAAAAATACATCCCGGCAGGTTTGCCTTTATTTCACTTGATCGTCCCGAATGGAGTTGGGGGCGGCGCCCTCTCGAGCGAAACGCGGTTAGCCTGGAGCATGTCGTAAAATATGGCGTCTTTAAGCTACCGTTGCCTGATATATCAAAGAAACAAAGAACTATACCAAACTATCGCGTTGAAATACTCGCCAATTTAAAATCCATTGACATGAATGGCAAGAATGTTGTAATCTTTCCCGCCAACGATGTGATGCTTGACGTCATTTATTGTCTGGCACAAAACGGCATTACTTCTTACAAAGTGGTTGATAACGACCCCAAAAAACAGGGAATAAAATATGGAAATACATTTATCGCCTCCCCCAAGACTTTAAAAAATTACAACCAAATGACCGTTATTCTCGTTGCCACAAAATACTACAATGAAATCAAACTTCAACTAGAAAGATGGGGATATAGAGAAAATAAAACTTTTTTTCAAGTTGTAAAAATCGGGAACCCTTTTCAATTCCATAAAATATCCACTGAAAAATTTGAGTCACATACACTACAATCAATTAAAGCCTTTGATTTGTATAAATCCATTATTGATAAGTATGGAACAGGAATAAAAATTTATCTAAGTCTAGCAAATTTGGGAGATGTTTTTCTATGCACCCTATATTTCAAAAAACACCTTGCACATTACAATATAAATCACTACACTATGTTGATTCCCAGAAATATCTCCGTAGATATAGCCCGCTGGCAGGGTGTTGAATTTGTAGAAGAAATAACACCAACAGACGCACGTCTTCTTAGTAAACTGTGTTTGCTTGTGGGCTTTGAAAAACTTAACGTAACGTTTTTACAAACCTTTAGTTACTGGGGTACCAGTATCTGGTACTCTGTACTCTTATCGCTGGGGTCTAATCTTCTTGATAATTACAGGGAATGCCTGCTCTTGCCGCCCGGAACCCAAAATGACAATCCATCTTTTACCATTGATGAAAAATACGTAAAAACCTGTTTTGAAGAAAATCGCCTGAAGCAAAGCCAAACTGTCATTCTGTCGCCATACGCCAATTCTTTGCGTCCAATTTATTTTGAATTTTGGGAACGTCTAGCCATTTCCTTGTCTAATATGGGTTACACAGTAGCGACAAATGTCTGCAATGAAACAGAAGCGCCTGTCAAAAATACCATTCCGTTTTACTTTTCCATAAAAGATACGATAGGCATACTTGAATACGCTGGTTTTTTTATTGCCCTAAGAAGCGGGTTGTGCGACATCGCCGCATACGCAAAATGCAAAAAAATAATTTTATATCCAGACGATATGGGCCATTACATGAGCGTTTTTGATCTTTTCAGCTTAAACAAAATGGGTTTGTGTGATGACGCTAATGAACTTGTTTACGATTTTAATAATCCTGATAATGATCTATTATTGAAAAATATACTTAACATTTTTGATTCAACTAAAACTAACTCTATATGCGGAGACATCTGATGAAACAAATGAATTTCAGAAACGAATTGGCCACGTTAACGCCTATACTCCGGGAAAACCCAGACGCCAAAATTTACGTTTTTGGGGCTGGAGGGAACTGGAAAAACATTTGCGAAATGTACAGACGGTTAGCTGCTATCAATATTGATGATTACATTGACGGCTTTATTGACAATGATGCAGCCAGGCAAGGTACAATATTTCACGGTAAGCAAATTTACGGCGTGTCGGACATTGACACGACCAGCGCCGTCATACTTATTTCAATAATTTCCTGGTCTGTTAATAAAGACATACTGCGACAGTTATTAAATTTTGACATGTATCATTTAAACTCCGTATTTACTTCAGAAATATTTTTTGGCATTTTAATGCGATATGGGTACGAACGCTTGGCGCAATTCAAGGACAAACACAAGGACAAACGTTGTTTTATTATAGGCAACGGACCTAGTTTATTGGCGAATGACTTGGATAGATTAAAAAACGAAATTACATTTGGCACGAACAAAATTTTTTTGCTATTTGATAAAACCGACTGGCGGCCATCTTATTACGTTTGCGAAGAAGATGAGATGTTCAAGCAGGTACAAAATGAAATATCAATATATTCAAAATGTATAAAATTTCATCCTGTTGACATAATATTAAGTATTCTGGAGTTTGATTCAACAAATTTCTATTTCTTCCATCGTGACCACCGTGATCAATGGAAGCCATGCATGACGCCGAGTTTTAGCGAAGAGCCGTTTTTCATGAGCTGGGGGGCAACAGTAACATATTCCTGCTTACAACTTGCCGCTTACATGGGATTCAGCGAAATATACCTGCTTGGAGTTGACTGGACTCATCAAAGGGCCGCTAGCTTAAACGGAGAAATTGTTTTCAGAAACGCTGCGCAAACGCACTTTGCAAACAATTACAAGCTGACAGAAATATATACATCTATGGTTGATATTGAAAGATTAGCGTTTGAAACATGTTATGAATACTGTAACTCACACGGCGTCAAAATCCGCAACGCCACGCGAGGCGGCGCCCTTGAAATTTTCGAACGTGTTGATTTCGATAGCTTGTTTTGATATTCTCTAACGTGGGAGATGGCTACATGAGGCAAATGGACTTTCGCAAAAAAATGACAAAGCTGACGCCGCGCCTATTGAAAATCTTCCCAAAGCACTACATCATAATGGCTAAAACAGGGATCGAATGAAATGGATGAATTACAAAAAGGCGAAATCCTTATATATCAAACTGAAAGCGGTGATACAAAAATAGACGTGTTTCTCGACAATGGCACTCTGTGGCTTTCGCAGGCAACATTAGCAACGCTTTACCAGACAACGCCTCAAAATATCATCATGCACACGCGAAATATTTATAAGGATGGCGAGCTTAACGAAGCGGCAACTTGTAAGAATTACTTACAAGTTCAAATAGAGGGCATACGAAGGGTCAAACGCTCTGTGAAATTTTACAACCTTGAAATGATTCTCGCCATTGGTTATCGTGTGCGTTCCCACGTTGGCATTCAGTTCAGGAATTGGGCAACGGGCATTTTGTCGGAGTACATGAAAAAGGGGTTCGCCCTGAATGATGCCAGGCTGAAAAACCCAAAGTCTTTTGGCGATGACTACTTTTATGAATTACTTGAACGAATCCGTGACATACGGGCGTCTGAAAAACGATTTTACCGAAAAGTCCAGGACATCTACGCTCTATCTGTTGACTATGACCCCAAGCTGGAAAGTACCAAAGAGTTTTTTGCAACGGTACAGAACAAGCTCCACTACGCAGTACATGGGATGACCGCTGCCGAACTGATTGTAAGCCGCGTGGACGCCGCTAAAGAGGGCATGGGGCTGACCACATACGAGGGGGAAGTTGTACGGCAAGGCGATGTTACTGTCGCCAAGAACTATTTAAGCCAGGCTGAAATTGAGGATTTAAACCGCATTGTGACGATGTTTCTAGACCACGCTGAAGATATGGCGCGTCAGCGCACACCTATGTACATGAAAGATTGGGAAGTGTCGTTAAATGAATTTCTCACGTTTCGCAGGAGAAGAATTTTGGATAACAAAGGTAAAGTTTCCAGTGATGACATGGAGCGGATTGCTCTTGCCGAATACGCCAGGTTCAATGCTCGCAGGCTAAAAATATCAGAAGCGCTTTCAGGAAATGAGATTGGCGTTTTAGATGAATTGAGACTAACGATCAAACAAAAAAATTAAGGTTCGATGTCCAAAGAAGCTGATATACTAAAGATGTGGGAGATGGCTACATGAGGCAAATGGACTTTCGCGCTGAGTTGGCAAAACTGACGCCGCGCCTTAGAGACAATCGTCCGGGCAAGATTTACATCTTTGGCGCGGGATGGCAATGGCAAGGCATTCACCAATGGTACATAAACGTCGTCAACACTGACTTGGCGGACTACATATACGCTTTTGTTGACAACGACCCTGCCAAACAGGGTACGACCCACATGGGCCGCCCTGTCATTTCTCCACCAGACTTAGACCTGGACAATGCGGTGGTGTTGATTTCAAGCAGTTTGCATAATGTTGAGATACGTAAGCAACTTAATAATTTGGGATTGGTTTATGCAAACGGATATTTTGATCCACATTGTTTTAATAATATATTAATGAGATTTGTTTATGCCGAAACAGCCAGTTTTACTAATAGCGTTAAAGGTGGTCGCTGTTTTATAATCGGCAATGGTTCCAGTTTATCTGTTGAAGATTTAGAAAAATTACAAAAAAATAACGAGGTATCTTTTGGCGTTAATAAAATCATGAAAGTTTTCAATAAAACTTCATGGCGCCCAAGTTATTATTTTATACACGACATGTACATTCTAAATGAAATTAGCATTAGTGACATTTATTGTCCAAAGTTTATCGGTTTACACAATGCCGCCAAAAAATTGTTTGATAAAAACACTTATTATTTTGATATTGATTTAAGCCCTTACTATTATGATTTTCCTTATCGTTGCAAATTTTCCAGCAACATTGAGCGGGTATATGTCGGCGGGAGTATAATTTACACGGTCATTCAAGCAGCGGTTAGCATTGGCTTTACTGAAATTTATTTGTTGGGGACGGATCAAAATTTCCCCATAGACGTATCCCATGACGGCAATATTGTTACAACCCGTGATACCAATGCTCATTTTTATAATAGAAATGACAGCGGTGTCCATATCGTTACTTCACTTCAGACGATAAACGTCGCTTTAAAATGCGCGCGTGAATACTGTGAATCCCACAACATCAAAATATTTAACGCTACTCGGGGCGGAGTCATAGAGTTATTTGAGCGCGTTAATTTTGACAGTTTGTTTTAATAGTTGGAGATTTAGTCTGATGAAAACCGTCACAGCGATAGTTCCGATAAAACTCAACAATGAACGCTTGCCGGGCAAAAATACCAAACCGTTGGGAAAAAAGCCACTCCTTTCATATTGCCTGGAAACACTTTTGGCAGTGGAAGAAATTCAAGATATTTACGTTTACTGCAGCAGTGAAGAAATTATCGGCTTTCTGCCCAAAGGGGTTACATTCTTAAAACGCCCGGAAAAACTAGATTCACAACATACTAAATTTCATCAAATCTTTGAAATGTTCAAGCAGGAAATTGATTCTGATATATATGTCTGCAGCCACGCAACCTCACCATTTATAACAACTGAAACGATACGGCGTGGATTAGATGCTGTATTAAGCGGCGAATATGATTCTGCGTTTTGCGCTGAAACATTACAAGAATTTTTATGGCAAGATGGCAAGCCACTGAATTTTGATCCGGTAAATATTCCAAGAACCCAAGACCTGCCGCTAATTTTAAAGGAAATACCAGCTATGTATGTGTTTAGGAAAGATGTTTTTGAAAAGCAGCGCAGACGTATCGGTAATAGACCATATTCGTTAATGCTGGGACGTAAAGAAGCCGTTGATATAGACACGGCGGAAGACTTCCATTTTGCCGAAATTATGCTAAATTCAACAATGTGACGAGGAGGAAACACATGGGTAAGGTTAAGCTGCTTGATTGTACGCTACGCGACGGAGGCTATGTCAATAATTGGGACTTTACTCCAAGTCAGATTCAATTTACCATCAATAACCTTACAAACGCGGGAATTGATTACATCGAAATCGGCTATCTGACGTCATTTTTGACTAACGTAAACGGCTCCTCATTTTTAAATATTGAGTCGGCATCACGTTTTTTGCCCGAAGACAAAAAAGAATCAAAATATCTAATCATGGCGGATGTTGCGCAATTCGACACAGAAACATTATGCAAACGCACAAGGGGCACGCTTGATGGTATCAGGGTGGTTTTCTACAAACGCCAGATTGAGCAAGCGTATCTGTTTTGCGAGAAAGTGCGCGAAATGGGCTATGATTTATTTTTGCAACCGATGGTTACGGTTGATTACTCTCTAAAAGAATTTTATGAGCTTTGCTCACGATTTTCTGAAAAGTGTCAACTGCACGCGCTTTCTGTGGTTGATAGCTTTGGTTGCATGACCGTTTCTGAAATAAAGGGTTTCGTTAATGCGATAGAAAAATGTACCAACGCCAACACAAAAATTGGGTTTCATGGCCATGACAATATGCACTTTGCTCAAACAAACGCCATATCCTTATTTGATTACCCAAGCGACCGTGAGTTTATACTTGACGCTTCTGTCAGCGGTATCGGCCGAGGCGCCGGCAATTTATATACTGAAATTATAGCAACTTACTATAATACACAACACAATGGTAATTACAGACTGGATTCTATATTGAATGTCGCCAGTGAAGTAACTGAACCTATTTCAAAAACGCGCAGATGGGGATATTCGCCTTATTTCATGTTAACAGCGATGCGCCGGGCGCATCCGAATTTTTCTACGTATTTATTAGACAAACATCAAGTCAGCGTCAGTGAGTTTGCCAAATTTATTCAATATGTACCCGATAACATGCTGACCAAATGCACTCGCCCTTATGTAGAAGATTTATATAGTCAATTTGTTAAGGAAAAGAAATAACGTGGATTTTCATAGCCCCCCCCCCACCCCATCCACACACAGGGAAACCTGCATGCTTTGCGATACAAC
>JGI24698J34947_10001668_pt1 | contig 11852 bp, 9 predicted proteins | sample TergutMp193P3_FD_34947 | JGI IMG/M metagenome (IMG submission 34947)
GGTGGTTGCACATCCTCTGGGGGATGTTGCAGTCCCCGCAGAGGCCCGTTTCGGTGCAGGGCGTCTTGTGGTTGTTCCGCTGGCAGTTCATGGGGGCGATTGCCCTCGCGCGGGCGACGGCCTCGTCGAGGTTTTTGACGAGCTTGTTGACGCCCGCCGCCACGATGATATGCTTTGGGCCGTACGCCATGGCGGCGACGCGGCTGCCGGAGCAGTCAATGTTCACCATCTCGCCGTTCATGGTCAGGGCGTTGGCGCCCGTCAGGAAGTAATCCGCCAGGAGGCTTTCCCGGCATACCTGGAAATGGTCATCGCAGTTGTACCTGTCGTGGAGTTTGTATTCCCCGTTTCTTAAAACGGGAAGTATTTCCATGGCGGCAAGGGTCTCGCTTCCCCCAAGGCCGACGGAGACGTTCTTCGGAAGGCAGGTGTCGAATAAAATTGTTTTTGCTTCCGCGAGGGTCTCGGCGTAGTACGTCACCCATCCCTTGCTTTTAAAGGCTTCCAGCGCCGCCGGGGCGCGTTTCCCGCCAAACCACTTCCTGAATTTATTCTCGGGCATTTTCCTCTCCGGTTAAGTGAAAAGGCCAATCCCGCTTCCGGAACACAGGATACTTTTTTAATGAGAAAAGCATTTTGTAATGAAGTTCCCTGGCGGGAGAAGCCGTTCTTACGAACAGAATCATTATAAATCGTATATTAGAATAATGTCAATAAAATTTATAACAAAATTAACCACGAACATCGTATCTTCGATACGACACGAACAAAAAATCTGGAAAAAGTTCGTGTTGGTTCGTGTCTGTTCGTGGTAAATAAATTAGAGACTATTCGATTTTGATGTAAGGCCAGAACGAAAGGGTTTCCTGCCCGAGCCGCCAGAAACCGACGGCGGTCACGCCCAGTTTTTTGTACATGTCGAGCCTCGTCGCAAGGGAGTAGGCATCCTCGAAATAGACCGTCATCGAAAGGGTTGTCTCGTATCTGAAATTGGGAATGCCGTTCTCCCTTTCAATTTCCGTTATGTCCTGCTCCCGAATGATCCTTTCAATGCCGGAATAGACGTAGGCGGTGTTCGGGGCGATGTCCCCCCAGCTCCTCCCGTAAAAGGGCAGGCCCATTATGAGTTTTTCTGGCCCGATTACTTCCAGGGCGTAGGCTGCCACGCGCTGGCTCCAGCCCATCGACGCAATGGGGCCGGGCTCGCTGGACGACCAGTGCTCGTCGTACGCCATGACAAAGATGCGGTCCACGATGGGCTTTATTCTCGCGTACGCGTAAACGTCCTCGTTGAGGGTCCTGATCCTCGCCGGAAGGGCGATGGAGAAGACCTTGTTGCCAAGACCGGCACGCAGTTCCCGTAGGAACGAAAGGAAAGCCTCCCCGTCCCTGGCGGGGACGTACTCAAAATCTATCTGCAAACCGTCGTAGGGCCTTGAGGCTTCCAAGATGTCATCTATCAGGACCCTGCGTTCGGGGCTTCCCTCAAGCAGGACAAAATGGGTGAGAGAGCGGCTGCTGCAGATTGCCACGAAATGCTTCCTGCCTCGGAAAGCCGCAAGGTTCCGGAAATTGGGTATCTCGGCGAGTTTGCCGTACGCGTCAACTTCCGCCCCGAAGTAAACGACATCCGTAACCGGGAGCTGGGCGTTAAGGGCGCTCTCCCTGCCGGCTAAAACATATCCCCAGATCTCGGTGAAAGACGTGACGGGAAGCTCCGCCCCGGGCGGGAGAAGGTTAAGCTCAGGAGGAATGAAATTATCCAGAAGCGCCTCTTCGTCCACTTCTTCGATGCTTTCAGTGGTTTCGGAATTCTCGATAAGCTTGTCGTCGCCGGGCTGAACCGGCGGGGAATTGCATCCGATAAAAAAAAAGAGGACGGTGGAAATAAGGCAGACGGCGGCGCACTTCACCTCCTCTTGATACAATATAATGGCGCAACAGTCAAGCTGTCTTGTAATAAACCATTATTTCGTAATATTATCATAGTTTGAGGCAGCGTTTGGCATGAATAATGATTTTTTGGACAGGATTTTCAGGCATCCGCGTATTATTGTGTTGCTTATCGGGATAATAACGGTCTTTTTTGGTTTTCAGCTCCCCCATGCGGAACTGGACAACAACAACATCCGCTTTATCCCCGATGAAGACGAAGCCCTGCAAACCTCGCGCTATATCGACGAAGCTTTCGGTTCCTCGGTATTTATGCTGATAGGCCTGGAACGAAAGTACGGCGACGTTTTTGACGCGGGATTCCTCAATAGGATACGGGAATTCAACCGGAGGCTTGAGGATTTTGAAATGGTCGGGCAAATCAATTCCCTTGTTTCTTCGGATTACATTTTCGCGGAAGGGGACGCGATTGTCGTACAGAAAATCGCGGGCGAGGATTTTTCCGGGACGCGGGAAGAGATCGCCCTTTTGAAACAGCGGATCCTCTCATGGGATATTTACCGCCGCGCATTAGTCTCCGATGATTTCAGCGCCACGCAGATCCTCGTGCCCCTGTCCATTACCGAAGAACAGGCAAGCCGCCCGGAGGTAATCGACGATTTTATCGAAATTCGTGATCTGGCGAAGGAGATGTTCGCCGGCTACGCGGAAGTGTACGTCACCGGGATTCCGGTAATAAGCGCGACCATCAACGAGGCAATGTCGGCGGACCTTGCGACCATGATCCCGCTTGTGGCGATTGTGGTGCTTTTAGTGCTTTTCTTTTCGTTCAGGCGTTTTACCCCGGTGATCCTGCCCCTCATTACCGTCCTTGTCGCCGCCGTCTGGTCGATGGGGGCGATGCCGCTTCTGGGGGTAAAACTCTCCGTCATCTCCACGGTCCTCCCGGTGATCCTTGTCGCGGTGGGCAGCGCCTACGGCATTCACATTGTGACGCATTACGTTGAGGGGAGGAAAGACAACGCCGAAATGAGCCGCGAGGAGCACTTCGTTTTTGTTCTTGCCCTGATCAGGAAAATCGGGAAGGCGGTATTCCTAGCCGCCCTGACCACCCTGGCGGGTTTTTCTTCCCTGTGTTTTACGACAGTGCCGCCGATAAGGGAGTTCGGTTTTTTCTCCAGCTTCGGCGTCCTGGTTTCGTTCCTCATCGCCGTCACCCTGATCCCGTCGCTGCTCATTATTCGCGGTCCGTCCCGCGACTTGCGCCTAACAAAAGGCGAACATCCGCCTGCAACAGAAACCTCCCGTTCAGATTGGGCTGTCGCCAATTTTTTCGAGCAAATTGTGCGTAAAAAGAAAACCGTGATTTTCACCGCCTGCCTCGTTATCGGTTTTTCGATATGGGGAATAACAAAAGTAGTAATCGATAATATCTTTGTGGAATATTTTAAGACATCTACTGATATTTCAAGATCAGATCGTTTTATAAGGGAGAAGTTCGGCGGTTCAAAGATCGTGAGCGTCGTTGTCGAGGCGGACAGCTCCGAGGCGCTCCTTATGCCGGAGGTTCTTCTCGCCATGGACGATCTTGCCCTTTACCTTGAGGATCATGTAAGCGAGGTAGGCAAGGTCATGGGCTTTACCGATCTCATCAAGCGGATAAACCAGGTCTTCAACGCTGAGGAAAGCCCCGAGGGAATCAAGCCTGTCGCGGCGGTCGCGGGGAATGATCCTTTCGGTTTTTCCGATTTCGGTTTTTCCGACTTCGGCTTTGCGGATTCTGACGGCGGTGATTTCGGTTTTGGGTTTTTTGATGATGATGCTTCCGGTGACGCGGGTTATGCGCAAAGCGACGCAGGGCAGGAAGATCAAAGCACCGGCATAAATGCTGCCAATTTCGCTGAAGGCGAAATTGGCATTAACGAAATTATCGCCCTCTTGCGGCGAGCCGCGAGTTCGGGCAAGAGCCGTTCGATAAGCGTTGAGGATTTTATCAGGGAACTGGAGAAGCTCGTCAACTACGAGGGCGCTGCGTATTACGAGATACCGGGTGATCCTGCCCGTTACGGCAAGACCAAAGCGGAAGAGCTGTCCATGCTGGTTTCCAACTACCTGGTACTGCTCTCGGGGAACATAAGTTCCTACGCGAACGATCCCCTTACGCCTACCGCGATAAAAACAACGGTGCAGCTCAGGACCCTGGGCGATAACGACTCAAGCGCCGCAATCACCCGCATTAGGCGCTACATCGAGGAAAACTTTCCGGCAAGCGTCAGGACGATAGTGGGCGGTGTTGCCCTTGTGGAGTCCTCGCTTAACAGGCTTGTGGTCCAGTCCCAGATCAGCTCGGTGTTTGTTTCCATCCTCGTGGTTTTTCTCATCGTCGCCCTGTCGAACCGCTCGGTTATCGCAGGAATAGTAGGCATTGCCCCGCTATCAATCTGCATACTCATCAACTTCGCGGTCATGGGCTTTGCCGGAATCAAGCTCAACATAGGGACATCAATGGTCGCCAGTGTTTCAGTCGGCATAGGGATCGACTATACCATTCACTACATCGAAGCCTACAAGCGGGAGTACCTGGCGGCAGGAGGGAAGGGTGATTACCTCCTGAAGACTTTCACCTCGTCCGGCAAGGCGATTCTCATCAACGCCGCTTCCGTTGGCGCGGGTTTCGCAGTGCTTCTCTTCTCCAGCTTCGTCATGCTGAAACACCTGGGGCTTCTTATCGCCATCACGATGGCGTCCAGCGCCCTCATAAGCCTCACGGTGATTCCGGTTCTGCTTTTATTGCTTAAGCCGAAGTTTGTTCATGGAAGTTAGACTCTGATTTATCGCCCTGATCGCAAGTAACATCAAGCTGATAAAAGAATACATTGAATAATCAGCGCTTTCTGACCACTACCCGCTTTTTTCGCGAGTCGTCTTTTCGCTTTTTTTCGTGCGGTTGAATATGCTCTTTTTTTTCATAACGGGAACTTTGCTCTCGCGCTTCGTGGCGCGGACCATGTTCCCTTCCTTCGCGGCGTGGTCTTTGCTCCCTTGGTTCCGTCGGCCTGTCGCGCTTCCTGAAACGGCGCGGCCCCTCCTGCCTGGCAGGATCAAAATCCCTGTTGTCGCTCCTGTCCGGGTTCTGCCGGTTTTGACGGTTACCGGTCGGGGCGTCGGTGTTTTTCGGACGCCGTTTTTCCCGCGTCGCCTTTTCCATAACCTTGAGGGATTCGTCGAATCCCTGGAGGAACTGCTGCAGATCCTCGGCGAAGAGGATCACCGACTGGCGATCGAAGCCGCCTTCGTCCCGGTTCTTGCTCTCCACGATGTTCAGGTAGATGTCCCCCAGCCTGTTTTCCTTAACATTGAAAAAATACGTCCTGTTCTGCAGCATTACCTTCGTTGAAAATAATTCTCCCCTGACACCCATGTTAACTCCTTATCAAGCCGTGTCGGCTTCCAGCACCATTTGACGCTGCCATTCAATCAGTTCGCGTTCTTGCCTTAAGCCTTCCGCGTCTGCCATAATCCTGAAAACCGGCTCTGTACCGGAGCCGCGCATCCAGATAAACGCCGTTTTTTCCCCGTCCTTCCCGCTTAATTTAGATGTTCCGGAGAATTCTATCTTTAGTCCTCCGCGGCCCGCTTCACCGAAAGAGCCAACGCCGCGTTTTTCATTCATCCCGTTATACGCTATCGCTTCCCATCCTGAAATGCCGTATTTTTCCAGATGCTTTTTTTTCTTTTCCCACTCCCTCCGAAAAATCTTTTCATATCTGTCTTTCAATATTCCGTGATCGCCTGTTTTGATGCGGAGCAGGGCGTCGGTGGATGTTGTGCCTGTTGTAACAAAGGCGGGAAGGGAAGCGGTAACATCAGCCATGGTGAAATCTTCCCGGTAGACTTCACGCTGGTTCGAACGGTCGCACCAGATCTCAAAGAAGCCCCTTCCGTCGTTTCCGCCCCTAATCGCGAGGAGTTTCAAAATGGCGCCAACGGTGTTGATGGGATCGCGCACCGCCGAGGGGTGGATGATGGTTCCCCCCGAAGAGCCTTCCCCAAGTATCCTGACGAGATAACCCTGCTCCCTGAGTTTCCTCGCAAGCCCCACCACGTTCGCCTCGCCGACTTCCGCCCTGAACACGTCCACGCCGAAAGCTTGCGCTATCCGCTCGATTCTGATTGAAGTGGGATCGTTAACCGCAATTGCCGCTTTCGTTACGACGTTCCCGTTTTCATCGTACTTGAGTTCGCCGGTACTGACAAGAAAGGAAAGCTCCGCCACGCAGGCGAGGGCGAAGACTTCCTGGGCTTCAAGTATCTTTGTTTGCCCTTCCCTGTCGTCAAAATATACAAGGTTTCCGCGGTCTCCGTCGCAGTCGCAGGTATAACCGATTGCGAATGACGGGTTTTCTCGATGCAGTTCTTCCAAAAAGGCCCGGCAGGGTTCGAGCGATTCCCCTTCCGGGATAATGCGGTGGGCTATTTTGCCGGGTGTCTCGTTGAGTGATTTAAAGCCAACCCCAAGTGAAGTAAAAAAATTCCGGTCTATGGATACCGCCCTCGCGGAGCCGTTAAAATCCGCGGCGATGCCAAGGGGCTGTTTTTCTAGCCCCCGCCGGAGGTCGGAAAAAAATTCCTCGCGCTCAGGCTTGTCCTTGATCCACACAAGGCCGGAAATGACCTCGCCTGTGAACTCATTATACACGGCGGCCGCCAATTCTTTGCACTTCTTTTCTGAAGCGTATATAGCCGCGAGGCCTTCGACGCTTGCCCCTGTAAATGCCTCGGCCTTCATAACGCAGGCAGGGGAAGCCATAAAAGACCGAAAAGCTGAAACGAGTTTTTGACTTTCGTCAGGCGGCAGCACGCCACCGTCGTCAAGCCCGAATTTTAGACCGTTATGCCCGATGGGGTTGTGGCTTGCCGAGATATAGATAAAGCCGGTAGCGGGGACCGCCCTCGCGAGAGCCATGAACTCGGGGATAGCCGTTATTCCCGTATACATCACTTCCGCCGCCGCTTCCGCCCTGCTTGCGAGGAGGGACCTGAGCACTGCATCGGCGATTGCCCCCCCCGTGGGCCTCGTATCCCTGCCGANAATGATCATGGGGGGCTCCCGATATGACCCTGACAGGCGGGAACGCGGGTACCAATCGTCGTATATGTAATCGGAAAAGACCTTCGCTGCCGCCGCCGCGATGATCCTGTGTGAGGCGGAAATGCCCGGCGCGGAACTTTCCTCGTCCCCGTCCTCGGCAAAGATCCCCCGCCAACCGGAGGCCGAGAGAATCATCCGGGATAAAGCCTCATCCAGTTTCAAGTCCATGGGCGGTCAGTATAGCCGGATTATGAATAATTGATCAACAATCGAAAAAATATTATATTACTAAATAAGAAATGTTATTTTTACGAATTAAGTTGAACGGAGACGGTTATGGCCGAAAGGCATGTATATGCAGATTATAACGCGACCACCCCCCTGAAGGACGAGGTTAAGGCCGTTATGACTTCCGATTTGGATATTTACGGGAACGCTTCGAGTATGCACACATCGGGGCGGCTGGCACGTTCCAGGGTGGAAGAAGCCAGGACTGCGGTAGGCGGGCTCATCGGTGTGCCCGCCCGAGATATTATCTTTACCTCAGGTGGCTCCGAATCAAACAATACTGTCTTTGAGACGATGAGGCGGCTCGCGTCAGGAAGCGGCGGAAGCCCCCTCGAAGAAGGCCGGAACGAGTTCATCACCACCGCCATTGAACACCCCTGTGTGTTCAATTCAGGACTGTACTCGGAAAAACTCGGGTTTAAAGTCCATTTTATCCCTGTCGATGAATGCGGAAAAATGCGGATTGACGCCTTCAAAGCCGCGTTAAGCGAAAGAACCCTTTTCGTTTCGGTGATGCTGGCGAATAACGAGGTGGGAACGGTACAGGACTTGAAGGGGATTTTCCGGCTGGCGAAAGAGGCCGGTGCGTATACGCATACGGACGCGGTTCAGGCCGTGGGCAAAATACCGGTGAACGCTTTGGACCTGGGGGCGGATTACCTCACATTGTCAGCCCACAAGATCTACGGGCCAAAGGGCGTTGGCGCACTGTACACGAAAGAAGGCGTACCACTTTTTTCATTAATCCACGGAGGCCACCAGGAGAATGGATTGCGGGCGGGGACTTACAACAACCTTGGCATCCTCGGCTTCGGTAAGGCCGCGGAACTCAGTATCCGCGACCTCGACGAGTACAGAAGAAAAACATCCGGTCTCAGGGATAGCCTGCGGGAAGGCCTTCTTTCGAAAGTACCGAACATCAGGGTCAACGGGCATCCCACCAATATGCTGCCCAACACCCTGAACGTTTCCTTTCCGGGCGCCGAAGGGGAGGCAATACTGCTTTCAATGGATATGGCGGGAATCGAGGCCTCAACCGGATCTGCCTGCGCCTCAGGAAGCCTGGAACCTTCCCATGTGCTAGTAGCCATGGGGCTTGGCCCGGAACTTGCCCACGGCTCAATCCGCTTCAGTTTGGGCTGGCAATCCAATGAAGAGGACATTGACTATATAATAGAAACAGTGCCGCCCATTATCGAAAGGCTGAGGGCGATGTCTACAGTAAGGGCGTAAGGAGCAAATATGCCTGATTGGCTTTATTCGGATACCGTGAAGGAACACTTTACCAATCCCCGGAATGTGCTTATGGAAGACGAGTCGGCTTTCTCCGCCGACGGGCGGGGGCAGACCGGAAACATTAAATGCGGGGATCAGATGTTGATGCTCCTCAGGATAAAAGACGACGTGATCGAGGACATACGCTGGAAGACCTACGGCTGTGCCAGCGCAATCGCTTCAACAAGCATGCTGTCTGAAATCATCAAGGGAATGAACATAAAAGATGCGTACCGTATCAGGCCCGAGGACCTGGTGGAAAAACTCGGCGGGCTTCCCGATTACAAGATACACTGCTCGGTGTTGGGCGATAAGGCGCTCAGGGCCGCCATTGACGACTACCTTTCGAAGCGGGGCAGGGCAGGGGAGCTCAAGGAAGAAGCGAAAGAAATATGCCACTGCCTTGGCATTACCGACAAGGACATCGAAAACGCCTTCCAGAACGGCGCACGCACATGGGAGCAGTTGCAGCAGGCAACGAAAATAGGCACGGTCTGCGGAAAATGTAAAGGTGAAGCCATGGACATGATGCACGGTCTTGCGCATATTTACGGGATGTGATTGAAAGTATTGAAGAGGAGGTTTTATGGGTAAAGCGTTGGTTTTTCAGGGGGGATGGGACGGCCATGAGCCGAAGCTCACCTCAAAACGGTTTGCGGGCATATTGGAAAAGGAAGGGTTCACCGTCGAAATCTCGGACACGCTGGATTGCCTTAAGGATCTTGCGCCGCTATTGGAAGTAGATCTCCTGGTCGCCTGCTGGACGATGGGCGATATCAATCGTGATTACGCCGTCAACGTCGCCAAAGCCGTTGGTGCGGGCGTGGGGCTGGCTGGCTGCCACGGCGGAATGTGCGACTCGTTCAGGCAGAATACCGAGTGGCAATTTATCACCGGCGGGCAGTGGGTCAGCCATCCCGGCGGCGACGGGGTGGAATACACGGTAAACATCGCCGCAAAGTCAAACCCCATCGTGGAAGGGCTTGAGGACTTCCCCGTGAAAAGCGAGCATTACTATCTGCATATCGACCCGGCTATTGAGGTGTTGGCGACAACCCGGTTCCCTTCCGTCTCGTATTACCATATCTCCAATAAGCCCGTGGACATGCCCGTGGCTTGGACGAAGTTCTGGGGTAACGGGCGCGTGTTTTACACTTCCCTTGGTCATCATGACGACGTGTTTGACAAATCCCCCAACGCACAAACCATAATGAAACGCGGCATGCTCTGGGCAGCGGGCGGCAAACGATACGCCGCCGAAAACGGCCTCACCACGGAACGCTTCGAAAACAAGGCAAAGATGTATTAACAAAAAAGGTGACTGTCACCGTTTGGAGGATTAAATATGCGGGAAAAACCAAAAATCGGCATTGTGGGCTGCGGCGATATCAGCGGTATCTACCTCACCAATATAACTCAAGTTTTCAAGGAAATCGAGATAGCGGGCGTCTGCGATCTGGTTAAAGAACGGGCGGAAAATGCGGTGAGTAAATACGGTCTGCCCCGCCGTTATAACGATATGCGTGAAATGTTCGCAGATCCCGAAGTGGACATCGTGCTTAACCTCACGCGGCCTTATGAGCATTTTGGCGTCAGCATGGCGGCGATACAGGCGGGCAAGCACGTCTATTCCGAGAAGCCGTTAGGCGCATCGCTGGACGAGGGCGAGAAACTGCGCGCCGCAGCGAAGGAAAAAGGCGTGATGCTGGGCGGCGCACCCGATACGTTCCTCGGCGCGGGTATCCAAACCTGCCGCAAGCTCATCGACGACGGCTATATCGGGACGCCCGTGGGCGCGACGGCTTTCATGATGGGCCACGGTCACGAGACATGGCATCCTGATCCCGAATTTTACTATAAATACGGCGGCGGCCCGATGATGGACATGGGCCCGTATTACGTGACGGCACTGGTCAACCTGCTTGGCCCTGTCAGAGCCGTTTCCGGCATGGCGAAAGCGTCGTTTCCTACCCGCACCATCACCAGCCAGCCGCATTACGGTACGGTGGTGAAGGTGGAAGTCCCCACACATATCGCGGGCCTCATGCAATTCGCCTCCGGCGCAATCGGGACGATCATCATGACATTTGACGTACACGCTGCGAAGCTGCCGCGTATCGAAATATACGGCTCCGAAGGAACACTGTCAGTGCCCGACCCAAACACCTTTGGCGGTCCTGTCATGCTGTACCGCCCGGAACGCAGGGAGTTTATGGAATTCCCGCTTACCTTTGATTACGCGGAAAACAGCCGCGCCCTCGGGCTCGCGGATATGGCGAAGGCGCTGCAAACCGGGCGGGCTTCCCGAGCGGACGTTGCTTTGACTTTCCATGTGCTTGAGGTGATGACGGGCTTTACCCGTGCCTCCGAAGCCGGAAAGCAGATAGACATAAGTTCCGCGCCGGAACGCCCCGCGCTTATGGTAAAACAAACGATGAAAGGGGTATTGGATTGATGTAACACATAACATGAGCAATTAATTACATAATAATTTTTCCGTCCCATTCATCTGTTCCCTTCGGCGCGGCGGTAATGATTTCCCTGTCTTTTTCGGAATTATTTGAGTCCATGCGTTCCTCCTTCATTTGGGAACTAGCGGGCGGAAGCCGCCCTTATTATGACGCGAGAGAATAATGCTTTGTAGCACAAGCGCAAGGAAAAGCATTGCGCCGGTTGTGATGTCCTGTAAATATTCCCTGCCGCCGGTGGTTATCCCCGAAGCGCGAACAATGGCTTCAATTGTCATAAGCGTCAATACGCCAATCGGGGAGCCGATAATATTGCCCACGCCTCCGGTCAGGAGTGTTCCGCCGATGATGGACGCGGCGATTGCCTTCATTTCAAAAAACATGGCGTGCTGCGCGTAACCCGAACCGGCCTTCAGAAGAAAAACAAAACCGCCTATGCCGGCTAGCAATCCACAAACAAGGTGAGACATAAACTTCGTACGTTTAACATTGATACCAAGCATCAGGGCGCTTTGGCTGTTACCTCCGACCGCATACAGGTTGCGCCCGAATCTTGTCCATTTTAAAACAACCGCAATGGCCGCCACCACCACGAGGGCGGCTATTACGCCCGTATCCACTGTCACCGGTATCAAATTCCCGCTTCTGGCGACATAGCCAAGCGCTTCAATCTCGATCCTTGTTTCTTTAAGCGCCTTAAAACTTTCCAACTGCACCGCATGAGAGTATTTTGTGATGATAGTCGCCATCCCCCTGCCAAAAAACATGCCGGCCAGCGTTATAATAAAGGGCTGGATATCCAGGTAGGCAATCAGGAATCCCTGTACTATTCCGAA
>JGI24698J34947_10001669_pt1 | contig 11849 bp, 7 predicted proteins | sample TergutMp193P3_FD_34947 | JGI IMG/M metagenome (IMG submission 34947)
CCCCCCCCCGGGGCATCCCGTTACAACTAACGCCATTGTTATCAGCAACGTCAGCATCCATGTTAATTTTTTCATAACATCCTCCTCAATAATTATTATAAACAGAGACCTATTCCCTGTTTGTCCCTATTCCAAATCCCGGTACTGTATGCCGCGGCCGTTAGTTGCAAGATAGACCCTGCCGTAAATGCGCGGGTCTCCGGTAATGGCGGTGTCCGCCGCGCCGAATTGTTTGGTGTCATCGTTGATGCGTATCCAGTTCTGGCCTTTGTCGTCGCTGCGGTAAATGCCCCATTTGCCGTTGAGTTTCGCGTTGGTGTACAGGGACTGATAACTTGCGCCGGGCGCGGCCATTCCCAGCCCGATGATCGGCACAGTGTCGAAGCCTTCAAAGCTCTGCCATGTTGCGCCGCCATCCGGTGAATGGTAGAGGCCTGCGTCCCCGGCGGCCAGCCACAGATGGCCTTCCTCGCCGACAGCGGCCTTGAAGTTGGTCTTGTTCGCTTCTCCGGTTATAAAGGAATTATTTTTCAGGGTAAAGGTTTTGCCCGCGTCGGCGCTGGCATACGCGGCGCCACTGCCATAGGCGTAAAATTTATTGGCGTTCACGCGGTCGGATACAACGATCGCTCCCGCAGGAAGCCCGGCACAGGCGGTCCAGGTTTTACCTTCGTTATTCGACCAGTGCGGCGGCATATTCGCGGGCGACCAGACGATAACTTTCGCATCGGTAGATACGGCGACTTTGCCGCTCCATCCTGCTTCCGCTCCCGCAAGGTAATTTTCCGCGGGCTTCCAGTTTTTTCCCCCGTTGGAACTGATCCCCAGCTTGCTGATTTTCACGCCGTTTTCTTCGTCGCCGCCCAGGCGGATAATGTACGAGGGTTTGTCCGCCGCATAGTCAATGCCGTTTACTCCGGTAATTTTGGGATTCACGATCATGTTGGGAGCGCGGTTCAGATCGTTGTGCACAAAACCGCCGATGTCCCCCATGCCGCTTAAAAGATGAGCGCCTTCGGTGGGGCTGACGAGATCGAGGATGGCGCACTCTTCAATGCCTTCCGCCATTACTTCCATATTAACGCGCCTGCCCCTGTCCCAGTCGGTGAGGTTGTTGGTGCCGTAAATGGTCGCCCCGGTTCCGTACATCATTTTATTGGAATTAAAAGGATCGATAACAATGGTTGCTATGCACCAGCCGAGCTTGGGGTTTTGTTCGGGCAATGATTTCTGCTCACCCCAATCGAGCCACGGGGCCATGCTGATGTCCAGAATATATTTGTTGACGCGGTTGGGCCAGTCGTCGAGGAACCAGATAGCGTCCCATGTTTTGCCGCCGTCGGTGGAACGGTAGATGTATTCGTCGGGCCACCATTCGTTAAGCGTAACGGCGACGAGGTTTTTCGGGTTTTGCCAGTCAACGGCAACGCTGCCCACGCCCCGGTCGGAGGTTCTGTGGGTGGGGTCGTAGTCGTGTTTGGGCAGGCTGATGTCTTCCCATGTTTTGGACGCGAAAGTGTACTTCCAGATTGCCCCGCCCTGATAGCTGGAGCTGTACGGCCCAAAGCCGGCGTTCCACGCGGTTATCAACGAGCCGTCGGGGGAATAGATCGCCCTGATGGGATAATATTTTTCGCAGGTGCAGTTCTCCACCAGATGGCCGTGTTCCCGTTCGTCAAGGCTCTTCTTTATCGGCTGGCCTTCCAGCGGGTGCCATGTCGCGCCGCCATCGGTTGATTCGTAAATGGTTTGGCGGGTATCGGCGACGCCCACATAGATATTTTTGGAGCCTTCGCCCTTGTTTCCCGAAGAGGGATCAAAAATCACCCACATGATTCCGTGGAAATGTTTGAAATTCTGATCAACATAAAAGGTAAAATCGTAATCGTACACATTTCCCTTTGTGGGGAAGGAGGTGACTTCTTTCCAGGTGTGGCCGTAATCTTCACTGCGCCAGAGCCCGTTGCCGAATGAGCCGAAATAAACCACCTTGTTATTGTTCGGATCGATAGCGAGGCGTTCGCCCACTCCCCGTCCCGGCATATTGCCGCCCATTTTGAAGGGCATATCAATGCGGGTAAAGGTGTCGCCGTAATCCTCGGACACGAGCATCTGCGACGGGGTTCCGTCCCAACTGTTGGTATAGGTTCCCGAAGCGATGATGACGCGATTTGGTTCAACCGGATCGGTGGCGATGCTGGCAATGCCGAGCCGCCCGTAATCTTCCAGCCCGGCAAAATCGGTGAGGGGTATCCATGATTCATTTGCGGGGTTCCAGCGGTATGCGCCGCCCATGTCGGTTCTGACGTATGCGACATCTTTATGGGCGGTGTTGAAGATAATGCCGGGGATCATGCCGCCGCCGACAATCTTTACATTTTTCCAGCCTTTTTGTGAATATTGGGGAAGTTCGCGATTAGGGGATTTTTTACCCGCCCCTCCGCTGGTCGCGCACGCCGCAATCAGCAGCGCCGCCAAAAGAGCGGCTGTTATAAGGCAAGTAAAAAATTTATGTGGATATGTTCGCATTGAGATTCCCCCTGCGAGTCTATCCTAAACTTCGTTTTATTGCGCCAGATACCCGGCAAATTTCATATCTTTTGCCCTGCTTTTTACAGTTGCGCTCCGGCCTTTACCAACAGCGGCAGACTCAAAAAATTATGCTTCTCGGTTATCCAGCGCCCGCCGTTCAGTTTTTTTCCGGTCAAAAGCTGTGTCCATTCGCCGTCGGGGAGATAATACGAAACTTCACCATCATCGCTGAATACCGGCGCGACCAGCAGATCCGGGCCGAGCATATACTGGCGATCCAGATACGCGCAGGCGGGATCACCGGGGAATTCCAGAAACATTGCGCGCAGGACGGGAACGCCCTTTTCGTGGGCTTCCTGCGCGGCTTTTATAATGTACGGCAGCAGGCGGGTTTTCAGTTCGGTAAAAAAGCGGCACACTTCCGCGGACTCTTCATCTACGCTCCAGGGCACGCGGTAGGAAGTGCTGCCGTGCAGGCGCGAATGTGAGGACAAAAGCCCGAAGGCAAGCCAGCGTTTGAACAGAGCGGCGTTGGGCGTTCCCTCAAACCCGCCGATGTCGTGGCTCCAAAAGCCGAAACCGCACAGCCCCAGGGAAAGGCCGCCGCGCAACGTTTCCGCCATTGCCTCAAATGTGGATTCGCAGTCGCCGCCCCAATGAACGGGAAAGCGCTGGCCGCCCGTTGTAGCGGAACGGGCAAAGAGGCAGGCATCGCCCTTGCCCCGCTTTTTTTCCAGCAGGTTAAACACCGCCTGATTGTACAAAAAAGTATAAAAGTTGTGATGACGCTGCGGATCGCCGCCATCAAAATAAACCGCGTCGGCGGGAATACGTTCGCCAAAATCGGTCTTGAAACAATCAACTCCCATGCTGAGCAATTTTTTCAGATGCCCCGTATACCACTTGACCGCGGTGGGGTTGGTAAAATCGACAAAGGCCATTCCCGCCTGCCACTGGTCGGTCTGGTATACTGAGCCGTCCGCGTGTTTGAGAAAATAGCCCTTGTCCCTTCCCTCAACAAAAAGCGCGGAACGCTGGGCGATGTAGGGGTTGATCCATACGCAGATTTTAATGCCCTTCGCTTTTATCCGCGCCAACATTTTCGCCGGATCGGGGAAGGTTTCCTTGTCCCAAATAAAATCGCACCAGTTAAAGCCCTTCATCCAAAAACAGTCAAAGTGAAAAACAGACAGAGGGATGTTCCGCTCCTCCATACCGTTAATAAAATTCATAACTGTTTTTTCATCATAAGAAGTTGTGAATGATGTTGACAACCATAAACCAAAACTCCACTTGGGCGGCAGGGCAGGCCTTCCGGTCAGGGCGGTGTAGCGTTCCAAAATTGCCTTCGGCTCAGGCCCGTAAATGATAAAGTACTCCAGCACTTCCCCGCTGACGCAGAATTGAAGGCGCGATGTTTTTTCGCTGCCAATCTCCAGCGAAACTTTTCCCGGATCGTTGATAAATACGCCGTAACCACGGCTGGTCATATAAAAGGGGATGTTTTTGTACGCCTGTTCGCTGGCCGTGCCGCCGTCGGCGTTCCAAACATCAATGGTCTGCCCGTTTTTTACCAGCGGACCAAAATGTTCGCCCAGCCCGTACACGAGTTCCCCCACCGAGAGCGCCAGTTCTTCCTTTACAAATGTCCCGTGTTCGCGGTCTATCATGTACCCCGTTGATTTACTTTGGTTTTTGGTGAGGAATTTTCCGCCGCCGCAGAACGTATTGTTCCACCCGGCGTCATGTGTAATTGATACGGAGAGCTCCCCGCTTTCCAGCGCGGATTCTTTTTCCGTTATGCGAATAGACGGCTTAAAGGGCTTGCCCAAAAGTTGAAAATGCGGCCCCTTGTCCAGCCCTCCCTCAAAATGGGAAATCCGCACTCTGATAATATTTTTCATGGGGCTGGAATAACGAATTGTCAGAAGCGGCATATTGAGCGTATCGCCCCGGTGCCGGATCGATCTTTCCGGCGCGTAGACTACCAATTCATTCCCCTGCTGTTCTGTCTCAAACGCGCACGCGGCAAAGTGAGGTTCTACCCCTTCTCTGATACACCAATAACCATCGGTAAATTTCATGTTGAGACTCCTCCAGTTAAATCCTATGCCCTGTGCCAATGGGCGTGATACCCGGCAAATTGTATATCTTTTTACCTCTTTTTTTAAGGTGCTAAATTAATTCAAAACGCCAAATACCGGTTTTTCCGTAGAGCGACAGATACAGATCGTGAACGCCGCAAATTTTTTCCATGGGGATTTCGACGCAGGCCCAGACCGGACGCCGGCGGGGGCTGTTTTTATCCAACGGAAAAAAGGAAATATCCCCGGTATTGGGAACGGCGATTGTCCCCAATAACGCGCCGTCCGGGGCGTCCAGGCGGATTTCAATGCGGCTGCCCGGTACGCCCTGCACAATGGCGGAAAAGCGGGAAATACCTTCGGCGCTGTTGTTTGCAAAATCCAGCGCGGCAAACCGTATCCAGCCGCCGTCGCTTTTGTTGAACACGGCGGAAATAGCGCTGCCCCGTTTTTCGTGGAGGAAACAATTTTGGTAATCATCGAATCTTTCGGCGTAAATCGCCCCTGCAATTTTCCGGGGCAGCAGATTTTCTCCCTTTACCTCAAAACCGCCTGAGAGCCGTATGTCGGCGGATGACGCGCCGATCAAAACCGTGCAATGTCCCGGTTCCACGCAGAAACCGCCGCGAAAACTTTCCCACACCGCCAGTTCTTTTACCGGCAGGGCAAAGCGGATAACCTGTTCCTCGCCGGGCCTCAGTAAAAGGCGGGTAAAACCTTTCAGGCTTTTCAGGGGGCGCCGAAACGCGGAGCCGGAAAACGCAACGTACATCTGGGGAACTTCTTCCGCCGCGCATGAACCTGAATTTTTCAGTTTGAAAGAAATGTTTACGATGTCGTTTTCTCCTGCCGCGCTTTTGTCAATGACCAACTCCGAGTACGCAAAGGCGCTGTAGGAAAGGCCGTGGCCAAAAGGAAAAAAGGTATTCCCCGGAAAATACTGGTAAGTGGTACCGGCGGAAATAATATCGTATTCCATGATGGAGGGAAGTTGTTTTTCATCTTCGTACCAGGTGATGGGGAGCCTGCCGGCGGGGGAATAAGCGCCGCCGATAATGTCAGCTAACCCGTTTCCGGTTTCCTGGATACCGTGGGACATCCAGAGGATCGCCGGAATCTGCGCGGCAATATCCTTGCAGGTATAGGGATAGCCCGAAAGCAAAACCAGCGCGGTTTTTGGATTGACAGCGCAGACGCGGCGGATCAATTCTTCCTGCCGGGGCGGCAGATTCAGGCTGGGGCGGTCTACATTTTCCCTGCCGTTGATCATGGGGTCGTTTCCCGCGACAAGAATAACGCGCCCCGCTTTTGCCGCGGCTTCGACTGCGGCGGCAAGGCCGTCCCGTTCAATTTTCATCCTGAACAATTCCCCCGGGCCGGGAAATGAATCGTCGCGCAGTTCTACCGGCCCTGCCGCCGGGGGAGCGGTAAAGCGGCGGTCATCGTAGGCCCGCAGGATGAACAGGCCGTTTTCCTGGGGAATGATATTGATCAGGGTTTTGTTGAACCAGATGAGGGAATTTTTTTGGGCGGCGGCGATCAACAGTTGGCTTTTGTCCGCATCGGCGCCCGGTTCAGGCCGGTAGTAGGGGGTTTCCAGCAGCAGGCCGCTTTCGACATCGGCAAATGTCCGCGCGCCCCATCCCCAATCCTCCATGTAAAAACGGGCTGGCTTTTCGCCTAACGCTCCCACGGCAAGGACATTGTTAGTCAGGACTAACGGCCTGCCGTCTTCTGTGGCAAAAGAAACGATGTCGCGGCAATCGGTGTAGGCGACGCGATCCGTTCCGTATAAGGTGCGCAGCCCGTCGAGCGGCGAACAGGCATAGGGCGGGTGGCCCGAGTACCAGTCCAGATGCAGTTCATCGGCAAGGGGGCCCATTACCGCGATGGAGCCTTTTACCGCGTCGGGGCTGAGGGGGAGGAAGTTCCCCTCGTTCTTCAGCAGTACCGCCGACTTCCTGACCGCCTCCCGCGACAGTTCGCGGTACTCATCCTTCATCGCGTCGGACTCGTCAATGGCGTCGTAGGGACAGCGGCCTGGCGGATCAAAATGCCCCAGCCGAAAGCGGATAGCGAAAATCAGTTTAAGATGTTCATCCAGTTCCGCTTCGCTGATGAGTTTTCGTTTCAGCGCTTCCATGACTTCCGGGATAACCAACTGCGGCTCGTCGGTCATACTGTCCGCTCCGTTTTTTAACGCCGCCGCAAATGTTTCGGCGTGGCTGTCAAAATAGTGATGCGTTTCGACGGTTTGCAAAAAATCATGACCATCGGTAACGATGTGTCCCTCAAGCCCCCACTCGTTTTTAACCGTTTCCTGCAGCATGGGGTGGAGTATCATGGGAATGCCGTTGACTTCGTTATAGGCAGTCATCAGCGAGACGGCCTTTGCTTTTTGTACCGCCGCTTTGAAAGGCGCGAGGTAGTATTCGTGCAGACAGCGGGGAGGAATCGAGCAGGAGCAGGAGTCCCGGTTTTTTTCGTTGTTATTGGCGAAGAAATGTTTTGGCCCGCAGCTTACCCGCAGGTAAAAAGGATCGTCCCCCTGCGCGCCGCGGATGTAAGCGGATGAAAGTTCCGCAGTGAGGAAGGGGTCTTCCCCGTAGCCTTCTTCGGTGCGCCCCCACCGGGGGTCCCGCTCCAGGTCAATAGTCGGCGACCAGATAGCCAGCCCCCCCTTGCGGTCGTGGGTCTTGCAGTAAACCCGCGCTTCCGTGGCGCTCACCTCGCCGATTTTCCGCAGCAGTTCCCTATCCCATCCCGCCGCAAGGCCAATGGTCTGGGGGAAGGTAGTGTTCTGCCCCTCCTCCCGATCCACAAAACCATGCGCGCCCTCCGCGCCAATGGCCCATGCCGCTATGCCGAGCCTTTCCACCGCCTGATTACGGGTAGGTATAAAGCCCACTTTTTCCTCAAGGGTAAGCCGTGATAAAAGGTCTTGTATCCGCTCTTTCAACGGCAGGGAGGGATCAAGAAAAGGATATGCTGTCATGGGGCTCTATTATGCACTGCTTTTGAATTTGTGAACACCCATTCAGGCGGTTAAAACCGAAAGCGGTATTACGTTAACCTTGTCTTTGCGGCGGCAGGCAAAACCGTTAGCTGTAATGACAGCCAGCATTGCCGGCGGCCCCATTTTTTCCTGATCGATTTTCCGGGCAAAGGCAAGCAGTTTGGCGGCGGCTTCGTCCTGCGCGCTGAATCCCATCTTCACTTCAAACGCCGCCCATGTACCATCGGGGTATTCGACAATCGCGTCAACCTCCATACCCCGCGAATCCCGGTAATGATAAACCTTTCCGTCATGCGCGCCGGCGTAGATTCTCAAATCACGGATAACCAGAGATTCAAACAAAAAACCGAGGTAGTTAAGGTCCGCCATGAGTTTTTTCGGGGAAAGACCCAATGCCCCCACCGCAAGGGAAGGATCAACAAAATGCCGCTTGGGCGCTTTACGCAGAGTGTCGGCCGACCGGATATGCGGACTCCATGCGGGAAGCTGCTCGACTACCATAAGCCGCTCAAGGGCTTCAAGATATTCGGCGATTGTTTCATCATTCGCCCTGCCCTGCGCCCCCCCGGTATCGTGTGCCAAAGATGTAACCGATGCCTCGGTTGAGATATTTCTGGCGAGGGACTGCAAAAGGCGCATAACTTTTTGAGGGTCTCTCCTCTTGCCGCCGAATCTGCTGATGTCTACTTCGGCAACAAGGGCGATATAATCCTGCATAAAGCGCAGCGCGGTCTTGCCCTTGCAGCCTATGAGGCTGGGCCAGCCGCCAAGGGTAAGTTTTTCCGCGAAACTTTCAAGAGCAAACTCCGCGGTGTTGGATTTCGGAATGCCGCCTTTTATGATTTTGGCAAGGCTTACCTCGCCGCTTGACCAGCCTTTTTCAAACAGCGACATGGGCCGCATGGTGATTATCGAAAAGCGCCCCGCGCCGGAATGGAGCCTTGCCCGCTCTTCGGGGTTCGCGGAGCCGGTAAGAATGAATTGCCCTTTCTTTTTACGGTCATCAACCGCGCGCCTGACATAGTTCCATATTTGGGGGTATTCCTGCCATTCGTCCAGCAGGCGGGGAACCGAACCCACAAGCGCCGATTTTGGGTCGAGCTCCATGCGCGTCCGTATTTCGTCGTCAGTGTCAAGGCGCGCGACGCTTTTGGCGGCTTGAACGGCGGTTTCGGTTTTTCCGCAACCCTTGGCCCCCTGTATCAAAATAGCCCCGAATTCCCCCAGGCGGTTTTGCAGGGCTGCATCGGCAAACCGTTTAAGATATCCCATGCAAATAATTATAAGTTTTCAACCGGAAAAATGCAAGGTTTCTAACCGGAAAAATGTGACTTTTCTAACCGGAAAAATGTAACACGGCGTTAACTATTCCCCTTGTCCTCGCTCATTGTTTTGAGCAGGGAAGTAATGAGTTTGCGATCCCTTTTATTGAGACTGAGGATACTGCGGGTTATCTTGCTCACTTCTTTGGGCAGGGGATCTTCGCCGGTAACCAGATATTCTACCGTAACCCCCAGCGCCTTGGCTATTTTTACCGCGACATCGGCGGGGGGCATGGACGCCCTGGTACGTACGTACGTATCAATAGCCCGCTTATGAACCCCCGCCGCGGCGGACAATTCCTTCTTTAACATGCCATTATAGGTCAATTCCTGCTTTAAATTCTCTGCAAATCCCATAATCGTAGGGTACACAAAAATTAGTAAAACCCCTTGACAACGACTAAGATATGTGTCTATTATAATGGCAGGGCAGGCTAAAATATGTGTCTGCGGGGGCTTAAATCTGGCTTGCCACCGTTAGAGCGGCAAAAGGGGGAAAAAATGGAAAAAAGGAACTTTTTATGGAGATTTATCAGCGTTGTGCTGATATGCGGAATGACGGTTATTGGGTGTTTTTTACCGGAACCGGAAGAAGAAGGATCATCAGGGGGGCCGTCAGGAGGACCGTCTGGTGGTAATCAAGGCCAGGTTGTTAAGCCAACGGCGGATCCAGATGGCGGAAGTGTCCTGTCGGGACGGGAAATAACCCTTGCTACGACAACAGCAGGCGCTACCATTTATTATACCCTTGATGGTACAACGCCTACAACGAGCAGTACCGAATATGACTATTGGTTAAAGCCAGAAATAACCAGCAGTTGTACCTTAAAAGCGATTGCAACGAAGTCCGGCATGACTAATAGTGAGGTTCTTTCGGTATGGTATACAGCGGTTGCTATGCCTGCTTTTTCACCAGTTACTTCTACGGTCGCTCTATTCAATTACGGGATTAATGCAGTAGCCTATGGTAACAACAGATTTGTCGCTGTCGGAAATGGTGGAATAGCATATTCTTCAAATGGCACTACATGGACAAAGCCGACCGGCAATAATGCCGATTTTGTTGCTTACGGTATAACTTATGGCACACAATTTTTTGCCGTTGGTGTTTCTGGGACAATCTGTTATTCCTCTGATGGAACATCATCATGGAATCCTGTAGGGGATTCAACTTTTGGAAGCAGTAACATTAGGGACATAGCTTACGGCGGCGGGAGATATGTTGCGGTTGGTGACAGTGGCAAGATAGCAACTTCTACTAATGGTACAACCTGGACGGCAATTACCAATTCAACTTTTGGAACATCAACCATTTATGGTATTACCTATGGAGATAGTAAATTTGTTGCGGTTGGCGCTGACGGTAAAATGGCGTATTCCATTAATGGTACAACTTGGACAGCAGTTACTAATAGTAGTAGTACGACGGCTATAAATGGTATCACATACGGCGGAGCAATCGGAAAGGAACAATTCATCGCTGTTGGCAGTAGTACTTACATCGCATATTCGACCGACGGGGTAACCTGGACAAAAGTTAATTCCGGTTATTATAGTGTTGGATTAAAAGGAATAGTATGGGGTGGAAATAAGTATGTTGCAGTTGCTTCCGCTGGGGTTATGCTGGTTTCATTGGATGGAATAAACAACTGGTCACGAATTGAGGGAGGAATAGGATCAGGTAAATCTCAAATGGATGATACCGACGCTATACTCTTTGTGTCATCTATCAATGGTATAGCCTATGGCGGAGGGAAATTCCTTGCCGTTGGTTCTAAAAATACAGGTTTAGGTACTTCCACCGGCGAAATGGCAATTTCCAATTAAATGAGTTTTAACGCAGGGGCGCTATTTTGGTGAACACTAAATAGCGCCCTTCCTTTTAACCGCCTCGTCCACATTCCACTTAATATGCTCTCTGAGGTCTTTCTGGCTGTCAAAGGAAAGCCCAAAATCTCTTTCCATTTTTTTGACGTTGTATAACATCGGGTCGGCGCCCCAGCCCAAATCGTTAGGTGTAATTTTTGATTTTGATTCGGGGTAATATTCAATCGCGATTTGTGCGATTTTTTCCCATGTGGTAAACACGTTTCCCAGGGCGAGGTATGTTTCTTCGTTTTTGTCGCTTTCGAGCAGTTTAAGGTACAACTGGGCGATTTCGGGTGCGGAGATAAATTGCGTGCCGTCGTATTTGGTAACCGTTACCGGCTTGTTGTTCACTACCGCGTCGGCAATGTCGCGGAAACGCGTGTCGGCCTGCGATGAGCCGCCGGGGAAGGGCGGGTTTGAATAGGTGTAACCGGGGCGGATAATGTTACGCGTCATGGAAACTTTTTTGTCGTTACCGTAATATTTGGTGAAGCCCAGGACGAATGCCTCCGAAGCTGATTTGGTGCTGCCGTATAAATCGAGCGGAAGATTTGCGACGGTCTCGTCCATGCCGTTGCGTACGCGCCCCATGGCGGCGGTGCTGCTGGTGTATATAAACTTTTTCACGCCTGCCTTTTCCGCTGTTTCAAGCAGATGGATCGTGGCGGCGGTGTCGTTGGTAAACATTGAGACGGGTTCATCGCCCCAGCCCAGGGCGATGTGAATGACCGCGTCGCAGCCTTTTACATAATCCGCCAGAAGATCGTAATCGGTTATCGCGCCCTTAACGAGCGTTACCTTGTGCGCAAACAGCGCTTGCTGTGCAAACGCTGCATGTTTTTCCGCGTTATGCGACAGCACTACCGCCTCGTGCCCGTTTCCGGTTACGGCCAGTGTAACGTATTGCCCGATGTTTCCGGTTCCCCCGGTGATAAATACTTTCATCTACAGCCAAGACCGGGAATCGAACCCGGGACCTGCGCATTACGAGTGCGCCGCTCTGCCATCTGAGCCATCTTGGCTAAA
>JGI24698J34947_10001670_pt1 | contig 11846 bp, 9 predicted proteins | sample TergutMp193P3_FD_34947 | JGI IMG/M metagenome (IMG submission 34947)
TATGAGCAAATGCAGTCGCTTTTGGCCCTGCGCCGCCCTTCGGGCGACCCGATGGCGAGCCCNTCGGGCGAACGGACCGGCGTTGATTTCTACCGGACAGACATTGACCAATCCAGTACTTCAAATGATCCGTTGTTATATAACTACAATGGAATTTCCTTTTTTTCATCCACGATTGACGCTCATACTGTCGGGTTTATGCAGGGACTCGGGCTTTGGGGCGGCGGAACGGGAAATAATTTGATCACTTACAACAAGGCGTCCCCTTTAATCAACGCTTTTCTTAATATGCGTTATTTAATTAGCCGTGAGAGTAACCCGTCAGCAAATGATATTTACTGGGAAACTGTCAGCAAGACAAGCGATCTGCTGCTTCAGGAAAACAAACGTTACCTGCCGTTGGGTTTTATGGCGGACGAGGGTATAACCGGCTACAAACATCACGCCGGCAACCCTTTTCTGTCGCAAAATGATCTGTTCCGCCGGGCCGCGGGGCTTAACGCCGGCCTGTTCACCGTAACAGAATTAAGCGGCGATACCCCGGCCATGAAATTCGACAGGGAAAACAAATCAATATGGGATTACGAAATGCCGTCCGACGGTATATTTTACGTTTATTGCAGGAATGATAAACTCAGCGGGACGGCGGCTATGTTTGTTAACGGCAATCTCTTCCAACAATTCCGTATCTACAAAAGTATGCCTTACATTTTAACGGCAGGCTCCTTTTCGCAAGGCGACATTATTTCTTTCGGAACAGATAACAACACTTTGATTTACACGGGCTTATTGAATTCGGAAATATTTGAACAGGGCTATAAGCTGCTGGCCGACGAGACTTTGCGCCTAACAAAATTTACGGATACTCAAGTAAACGGCAATGTGACGGCTCTTAAAAACGGCGTATTATACACCTCCATCCCCGGAAGAAACTGGACCGTCTATGTAGACGGCGTAAAAGATAAACTTTTGTTGATAGANAACGCAATGGCCGCCGTCCGTTTGGAAAAAGGGGCGCATGAAATAGAGTTCCGGTATTATAACAAAAGCCTTTTGGCAGGCATTATAATAAGCCTTGTTTCGCTGGCCGTTTTTGCGGCGCTGGCGCTCCTCCGTAGGCTGAATTTTCGAAAAATTACATGATACGGTTGATAATTCTGTCGCCGTGAGCGCCAACCAACTGTTCCGAGACAGGATCGACAACCAAATCCATGAATTCAAGAGGGATAACGCCAAGGAGTACCTCGCCTTCCGGAAGTACCACCGCCTGACAGAAAACGTCACGATTCTTCCAGTGGATTCTCACCGGCTCGGTAATTTTGCAGTCAATCTTGCCGCCGCCGGCAAGGGTGGCGGTGCGAATACCCACAATGGTCAGCCCCAGTTTTTGACAAATATCCTCGTTGATTACAATTGATACAGTGCCGGTATCCACAAGCGCGTTAACAGTAACGGAACGGATATCCTTATCTGAGATAGAGCCGTCTTTACAACGAACAAAATCGCTCCCGTTTTTTAGGGTGATCTCGGCAAAAACATTGCCCATTTTTTCCTCCGAAAAACTAAAAGAAAATGCCGAAGCGCAGGTTCATCCACTGAGTCTGCCTTTTCGGCGGATCAGTATGGTACGCATATTCATTCCTGAAGTTGTACACAAAAGCGACATAGGCGTTGGAGCTAAAATTCACCTGTATTTTCGGCTCCAGTTCCATATACAGATAGGGAGAATTCGGGTACATTTTGCCTTCGCCGAAGTCCTGACCAAACCAGAATGAAGCGCCGACGTTAAGTAAATTATCAAAAAACTTCCAATGAAAACTCGGCTTAATATGCAGAATAGTCCGGTTTTCGATTACGTCAAGCCCAAAACGTATCTGGGCGGTAAAAAGGTCGGGATTATACTGGGCAAATAACCAGTTCTGAATATTTATAATAGACTTATCTTCTTTGGCGCCAACGCCCATAAGATAGCCAAGCGCCCAAACCTGAAACCCGGGCAGGTAATTCTTCAATATATGTTCTTCCACGCGGTACGCAATTTCCGCTTCCTCGTCGCTGACCGAAGCGCCGTTTCCTGATACACGATCATATTCGCCGTCAAACCGGTACGCGATACGCGCGTGGCCCCATTCGTTGGTATAAGAAACCCCCAATACTGTTTCTCTGAGAATCTCAAGAAGGGTAAGCGGCTTGTCGTTGGCCCAGCCCTGATCCTGGGCGCCGTTCCAGGAACTCAATACAAAGCCCGCGTTCAGGCCGGGAACATAAGACGGTTTATACTCAATGCGCATCCCGCCGAACACAGCGGTTTCCAGTTCTTTCCACATTTCAGGTCCGCCGGTTCCCCAGGGCGAGGCGCCCAGCTTGCCGATAGATACCGTTAACTGGTCATTAAAAAAATTGCCATACCCAAAGGCATACGGCCACTCAGGCGCTTTCGCCATATTATTCCAATTGAGCCAGTCAAGACGGAGCTTAAAACCTATATTTTTTTCGTTAAAATACTCCATATTGAGTCGAATACGCCCATGATGGGATTTAAGGTCATCGCTCACGCCCGCGTCGTCTTTACTATGAAACAGCAGTCTTTCTTCAGGCTCTTTACCTTCATCCTGTGTTTTCTCCCAATAGAGACCGGTTTTAACTTCCCCGCTGACTGTAAATTCCCCGGCAAATACCAGGGCGGCGCACATTGCCAGTACCGGTAAAACTACGATTTTCTTCATAAGATTACACCCTCCATAAAATGTTGTGTCAATAAAATAACCTGACCGCCAAAACCCCCAGGGTTTAGCGATCAGGTATCTGTGTTAAGCGCGTATAATGACCGCCGGGCCTATTCCGCTTTATTTAGCCGCACCGAAAGTATGGTTCTGGCGGGCAGCGTAACAAAGGCGGATGTCCCGTCCGCTCCTATGGTAACAGGTTCTAGCGCCAATGCCGTATTTACAACTTGAGAAGTCGCGTTTGTAGAATCTGTTTTTCTGGCCTCCGCGCTGCCGATGGTAAAGCCCGCGGGAAGCTGAATCTTGACTGTCCCCATGTTTGTACCGCCGGTGGCATCGGTCCCTCCTGACGGGGTAAACATAACCAGGCTGATCGCTTTAATCTTGCTCACATCAAGGCTCATATCAATCCATCTGACGTTCCTGTCTATAACTCCCGCTTCATAGAAATCATCCGTCAGGGTGACAAAGGCCGTGATTTTCGGCGAGGGACTGTCTTCGTTCCAAGTGTTGTTGTTAACATTGGTAGCGCTGCCTGAAACGGTAACGCCGACCCGCCCGGTGTCATTTGCGAACCTGGCATAGTGGGCCAAGCCGTAGCCCCTCGGCAGTATGTCCCCTTCCCGCGTACCGTAACCGTTTATGCCCTGTGAGTTGCCACCGTCGCCAATCATACTGTAGAACCGTTTCGCCGTCCACCAGATAAAGGCGTTTTCACTGTTTATGCGTATGGATACGTCAACAAAGTTCATAAATTTCCACACATAGTTCCAGGTTGAATCGTTGGGATAACCGCTTGCGCCGCCGCTGTTTTTATTCATCTCGGTCATCCAGATTTCTTTCCCATAGAGGTTAGATAAGGTAACGGTTTGGTTGCCGTATAGATGACGGCCCAGAACGTCAATCGCGGCACGCGCCGTTGTGTTGCTCAACGCAGTGTCATTGATGGTGGGGGTGTTGGCGGATTCTCCGTTCATGGTAAGCACATACGGAGTTTCCTTGCCGCCGCCCCGGCCGGTCGTGCCATCGGTAAAGTGGCCTACTTGCGCGAAGAAGTTGCTCATTTCGGCGTTCGACCATTCGCAACCCTCATAGGTCGCGGTAAAATTGGGCTCGTTCTGTATGGAAACCGCGTAGATCGGCGCGCCCCTTTCCGCGTAAATATCACACACACTCTTCAGGTAGTCTGCGTAATTCTGATAATCCGTTGTCCGCAGCCTGCCGCCGCCGTTCCAGGAGTTATTGGTTTTCCACACGGCTGGCGGGCTCCAGGGGCTTGCCAAAATATAGCCGCCGTACTTATTGACAATTTTCATGCCCTCTACCTGGTTGGGCCTGCTTAGGACTCCTTCGCTTCCGTGAACCAGTGTTCCGTCAAGCAGCCCATCAAGGGTCGTATTGTAATCGGCGTTGTGGGCGGTAATCATCATCCGCATCATGTTGTAACCCAGCTTTTCGGGATCATACATTTTTTCATACTCATCAATGGACAAGCCCACGACGTTATTCCAGGGAGTATCCATGCCGCCAAAACCCCGCACATACTGGTTTTTGGTAAGACCAACCGTAACCGTATTGGTAGCGGTCGGCTCGGCTATTATTGTATAAGCCGCCGCGTCACTGGTGATTGACGTCGTATTCGTAGGGGTAAGGGTGTTGGTCACCACAACATAATAGTAAGAATATGTCCCCACCTCTGTTGCCAATGTAATGGGAGGCGTGTATGCGCTGTCATCAGCGTCTTCTTCAATTAGCTCTCCGTCCTCGTTGCTGTCAGTAGCATTTTTATACCACTGGTAACTTAATGTGCCTCCGTCGCTTACCGCAACGGTAACAGACACTGGAATTACACTTATAGCAGTGGCCGATTTGGCAATGGTTGTATCCAGCGGCTGTTGCGTTATTACCGGAATTTGCGCGACTCCTTCCGCGTTTACCGTAATCGTAACGCCCCGGCTTTGAACCGAACCGGTTTTATTGGTCGCCATAACGTAGTACCGGTAAGTTCCCGGGTTTGTAAATTCGGGGCTGTAAGAAGCCGCCGTCCCGCCCGGTATTGCGGTTCCGGCTTGATTATTGTACTGCGCTACAGTCGTATACGAATACCATTGGTAACTTATTCCTTGCCCTTTGACTGTGACTGTCAAGGTTGCCGTGACGGATGTTTCCCCCAGAGCCAAAGTAACTTGTTGATTTTGTTGGGGCTCCGCGGTAATTTCCGGCGCTTCTACTGCAACATCCATATCGCAGCCCGCGAACACAAACGCGAATAACAACGCTACGCCGATTAATACGGCGCATAGTTTTTCTTTCATAATCATGCCTCCGAAAAAATAAATAGCAAATTTACGGAATACAGTCCGCCGCAGTTCCGCTTATCAGAATGCTGTGCGCATATTTTTCCTACTTTATAATACATATCACCATTTATTAAATCCAACAATGTAAAAATTACATATACAAAGTATAAAAATTAGGTATCGGGTTAAAATTTTTCGGCTGTTTTGATCCTCTTTAGTATTCCCATAAAGTAACATATACGCTAGTATAATCAAAACGGGTGTCAGACCATACGCACTAACTTAATTCAAGAAGACCTCACACGGAGCACACGGAGGAGCACGGAGCGCACGGAGGAAGATACAAATTTTCCTATATTTTTTTCAATTTACGCGGAAATTCGGAGGAAAACGAGAAAATTACGAACAACAACCCCGTGTCCTCCGTGAACTCCGTGCCTCCGTGAGAGGAATTAGGAATTAAGTGAACGCATATGGTGTCACCTTTTCAGGATGAACAACAATGAAAATGACTATGCGATGGTTCGGGCCGGAACACGATCCTGTTACGCTGGAAAAAATCAGGCAGGTGCCCGGTATAAGCGGCATTATTACCAGCATGTACGATGTCCCGCCGGGGGAAGAATGGAAAAAAGAAGAATTTTTTGCCCTGAAAAATGAAGTTGAAAACGCGGGGCTTGTTATCGCCGGCATTGAAAGCCTTAACGTTCACGATTCGATAAAAACAGGCGGCGGCGACCGGGACGAATATATCGAAAAATATATTGCCAACCTAAAAATGTTGGGCGAGGCGGGCATTAATCTTGTCGTTTACAATTTTATGGCGGTTTTTGACTGGACCCGTACCGATTTAGCCAGACCCCGTTCCGACGGCGCTACGGTAATGGCATACAATCAGGCTCTTATCGACAGCATTAACCCCGATAATATTTTCGAAGTGATGAGCGCCAAGGCCGGCGGCCGCCTTCTGCCCGGTTGGGAACCGGAGCGTATGGCAAAACTCAAGGAACTGTTTGAACTGTACTCGACCGTTGGCGAGGAACAACTGTTTGCCAACCTTAAATATTTTCTAAAGGCGGTTATTCCCGTCTGTGAAAAATATCAAATAAAAATGGCAATCCATCCCGACGACCCCGCGTGGTCGGTGTTCGGCCTTCCCCGCATTATGACCGGAAAGGAACAGATCCTGCGGCTTATGCGCATGGTGGATCATCCCCTGAGCGGCGTAACCGTTTGCACAGGAAGTTTGGGAAGCAGTCCCGCCAACGACATTCCCGACATCATCCGCAGCCTTGCCGGCAGGGTGCATTTTGCCCATATCCGCAATGTCCGGCATAACAGCCCCGGCGATTTTGAAGAATCCGCCCACCTTTCAAGCGACGGTTCTCTGGATATGTACCAAATTGTAAAGGCCCTTTACGATACGGGTTTTAACGGGCCGGTCAGGCCGGACCACGGACGAAACATCTGGGGCGAGGTTTCCATGCCCGGCTACGGCCTTTACGACCGCGCCATAGGCTTAAATTACCTCTGCGGGCTTTTGGAAGCGATTGAAAAACGCGACCGGTGAACGTTAGGCGATTACCTTGCCGCATTTACTCAAAACCCACAGCTTAACGCTGTGGGTTTATTGAGGCATGTGTAAGATATTTTGAGACAATGCCGTTGCCCTATATGGGCTTGCAGGACAAGGGCAATTGGAATTATAATCAAAGCAACGGCAGAGAGGTATTTCAATGATCATAATTGGCGAAAAACTTAACGGTTCAATCCCTTCAATGGCAAAGGCCATTGCCGAAAAAAACGAAAGCTATATCCGCGAGCTTGCGCAAAAACAGGCCGAGGCGGGGGCGCATTTTCTTGACCTGTGCGCGTCGGTTGCCGAAGAACGGGAACTTGAAACGCTCAAATGGCTGATAGGCCTTGCGCAGGACGTTACCGATACGCCAATCTGCATTGACAGCCCCAGCGCGAAAGTATGCGTCGAAGCGATTCAATTCTGCGAAAAACCGGGGCTGATAAATTCCGTTTCCGGCGAGGGCGATAAAATTGACAGGGTTTTTCCGGCAATAGCGGGAACAAAATGGGAATGCATTGCTCTGCTTTCCGACGACAAGGGCATTCCCCGAACCAGCGAAAGGAGGATCGAAGTTTTCCACGCGATAATGGAAAAAGCCGGCAAGTACGGCATCAAGCCCGAAAAACTCCACATCGATCCCCTTATCGAAATGCTCTGCGCCAGCGAAGACGGNATCGCAAAGGTAACCGCCACCATCAAAAAAGTAAAAGAACTGTATCCGCAAATTCACGTAACAGGCGGGGCAAGCAACATTTCCTTTAATCTGCCCGCCCGCAAATACATAAACCGCGCCTTTATTATTCTGGCAATGAACGCCGGCATGGACAGCGCCATTCTTGACCCCCTCAACACGGAGATGATGGGCCTGATATACGCGGCGGAAGCCCTTTTGGGAAACGACGAATACTGCATCGAATACATTAACGCTTTCAGAAAAGGCTTGTTTGGCGGGAAATAATATGTTATAATAAAATGAAGGAGTTTTGTATGTCAAAGATCGATGAAATTTATAAGGCTGTAGAAACCGGAAAGACAAAAATTGTTGCCGGTCTTGTGCAAGAAGCAATTGCCGAGGGGATTGAGCCGCTGCGCATACTTAACGAGGGGATGATTGACGCGATGGCCTGCGTCGGCGAAAAATTCCAGCGGTCGGAAATATTTGTTCCCGAAATGCTGGTAGCGGCCAAGGCAATGAAAACAGGAGTGGAAGTGCTCAAGCCGTTACTGGGCAAAACCGACGTGGCAAGCCACGGCAAGTGCATCATAGGAACCGTTCACGGCGATCTGCACGACATCGGCAAAAACCTTGTGGCCTTAATGATAGAAAGCGCCGGTTTTGAAGTCATCGATCTGGGCGTTGACGTGCCGATTGAAACATTTGTAAATTCCATTAAAGAAAATCCTGACGCGCGCATTGTAGGGCTGTCCTGCCTCTTAACCACCACCATGCAGGCATTAAAGGAAACCGCCGGAGCGCTCAAGTCAAGCGGGCTTACCGGCTTTAAGCTGATAGTCGGCGGCGCGCCGGTAACTCAGGAATTCGCCGATCAAATCGGTGCCGACGGTTTCTCGCCTGACGCGGCCGGCGCCGCTACGCTTGCCAAACAGTTAGTCGCGTAATTTTCTACGTCAGCTATGGCCGTCATGCGCGCCTGAAGCGGAATTTTTTTGTACTTAAATCGGCAAATGAAACTCTATCTTTTCCAGTAAAAGCGGCGGCGAAAAAGGTTTTTTTATATAATCCACCGCTCCCAGAGAAAGCCCCTTAAGTTCATCTTCCGGCTCGTCATTTCCGGTCAGGAATATTACCGGTATATCCCTTGTTTCGGGATTGGTCTTTATTTTCCATATTACGTCATATCCGCTCATTTCGGGCATTTCCACGTCAAGCAGAATCATATCGGGCCTGTTGTTTTTCAAAAGAAACAGGAGCTTCTCCCCCGACGGTATGGTAACAACGGTATACTTGTCCTGTAAAATTTTTTTCCCCGCAACCAGATAAACGGGATTGTCGTCAACCAAAAATATACACCGTAACCGCTCCGCCATATTATTCTCCCTTACTTTGTTTACATATTAGCATTTTTTTCAACCTTTCTGTTATAATTTCTCCCGCCACGGCAAGGTCTTCTGCGGTAAAAGCAAAAACAAAATTGTCGTCAAACAAAATCTGCGCCGAGGGGGGGAACTCGTCGTCCGCCTGCCAGAGTATCAATGTAATATATAAACCGTTAATGAATTCAATGCGCCATGATCCGTCCCCTAAATCCTGCGGCGCGGCGCGGAGGCCGGGATTTTGTTCAATCATTTTCGCGAGAGAGGGAATATCCCTGCCAAGGGCCAAAGCGCATCGTTTAAGGACACGGCCTTCAAAATTCCGGTAATACACCGATCCCCAGGGGATCTCGTTATACGACAACCGCCTGCCCTGCGGCGGAAAATACTTTCCTTCGCAAAGATAATGGATGAATAAAATTTTTTCGTAGGCGTTTGTAACCTCAATTATTTCTGAATCAAGTTTTTTTGAATCAAGCAGGGCAAACACAGGATGCGGCACATGGTACTCCGTTCCAAGCACGCGGAGGCTAAAACTTGACGTAATACTGTCGAATTCAAGATTACAGCGCCGCGCGATTTCTTTTGGGTCCAGGTCCTGATAAACGGATTGATAATGACGCAAAGGTTTTACGGTTTGGTTGTTAATCATGGCAGTCCCCAAAAAGATTTTTGTCGGTATGCGGCAGGAAACACGCCGCCGTCAATTCGTCCATATAACCGGGAAGGGTGGATAACTCAAGGTATGTTATCCCCCTGCCGATTTTCTGTATTGTTTCGGCGGCCTGAGCCGACACCAGCATCGCATACGCGCCGTAAAGCGAACTATTGCCGATGTAACTGTATTTGTCAAGGCTGAGATTCGGCAGCATNCCGATCCGGATCGCCTGCCGTATATCAACGCCGCCGCCTATGCCTCCCGCCACATACACTTTTTCGATTGCGTGGGCGTCAAGATCGAGCGTTGCCAGCATGGCCCGTATCGCGGAAAAAACCGCCCCCTTTGCGCGGATGAAATTGTCAATGTCAGATTCGCTCAGGCTGATTTCCCTGCCGTCAGCCGATTCGCCGGAAAAGGCAATGACGTATGACGCCCCGCCCCAGTCGTCGCGGCGGACGCGTTTCCCTTCCCTGATACATTTTCCTTTGGCGTTGATTATCCCGCAGCGGAACATTTCGCCCACAATGTCGATAAGGCCGGAGCCGCACAGCCCCGTGGGCTTTTGTCCCGCCGGGCCGATAATTGTCAATTGCGGTTCCATCGTTTCCGGTTCGATTGTACAGGCTTCAACCGCGCCGTCCGCCGCCCTCATGCCGCAGCTTATGTCGCCGCCCTCGAATGCCGGGCCCGCGGAACAGGCGCAGCCTACCATAAATTCCGCGTTACCCAGAACCAGTTCGCCGTTTGTGCCAAGGTCTATCAGCAGGGAGAGTTCCCGATTCTTAAACAACCCTGACGCAAACACGCCGGCGGTAATATCCCCGCCCACATAGCTCCCTATCGCCGGCGCTATGGTTACTTCCGCGCCGTGGTTAGCAGGCAGCGCCAGTTCCGCGGCGGACAAAGGCCCGCATTCAAAAAAGGCCGGCGTGTACGGCTCAAGCCTGATGTTCGCCGGATCAACCCCCAGAAAAAGATGGATCATGGTGGTGTTAGCCGCAATTGCGGCGCGGTAAATTTGATCGCCTGTAATGCCGGCGGCTTCGCACAGGGAGGCAATTAAGGGCGTCAGGCATTCGTCAGTTACGGTGCGCCGCAACCGTTCCAGACCCGCCGGTTCGCCTTCCTTGGCAGGCTCGCATTCTGAAGAATGCGTACCGCTTTCGATGATACGGTTAATCACATCGGCGCCGTAACGCGCTTGGGCGTTGCCGGTTGAACCGGAGGCAAGAACCTCGCCGCTTGCGAGATCAACCAGCAGCGCCGCAATTGTTGTCGTGCCTATGTCAATCGCAAGCCCGGCGGCAATCGGCTGGATGTTTTTCCCGGCGGGAAAAACATCCAGTATGGTGAAACCAGTTTGCCCCGGCAAACACGTCTGCCGCAAAACGCAGCGCACGGAAAAGTACGGCATTAATGCCGGAGGCCTTAACGCCGACGGAAGCCGGCGCAGGGCATAAAGGCTAAAGTCCGCCTGAGTTCCCTTTAGCTCTTCCAGTTTCCGCAGCAGTCGTTCCCGATCAGCCGCCGGATCATCGACAGAAGGCTCGCTTAAATCGACCTTAATTATTTCTATTCCGTTTAACAGGCCGGCGGCTCTTAGTTCTTTCCGCAATTCGCGGAAAACGGCGCTTTCCTCAATGCGATCTTTTCCGCTTACCTTAATCCGGTTTTGGAAAGCGGTTTCGGGAAGCAGCGCCGTAACATCGGCCTGAACATAACTTGAGCAGGCCAGCCGCCAGCCGCCGTTAAATTCTTCCGGCGAGATATGCGTTGACTGCCCGCCTGAAACTCCGCCTTCAAGCAGCCTTACCCGGCATTTGCCGCAGGTCCCCCTGCCGCCGCAAGGCACGTCCAGACTGACGCCCGCCTTCCGCGCGGTTTCCAGCAGGGAATCGCCGGCTTGCGCGTAAACAGCCGCTTCGGCGCCGTTTTTGGTCTTGAACAGGATGCGGTACTTTTCTTTCATGCTTCTGACGCAGTATAACATGGAATTTGATTGTGCGCGAGGGGGGAACAAATTTCTAAATTTGAGGATTTCTTTCCAGACTGACTAAGGCTAAATGCTTCAACAATGACTACAGTGGTATCGATATTTTTTCTTTCAGGATGTTTTATCTCATCAATAATCGGCGAAAAAATATCGGCGATATTGTCCATGGAAAATTCACCCATAATTGATTTCTGTTGTCGAGAAATCATTTCCTTTATTTTTTCAATACTGCTTTCACCATCGCACCCCAAGCCAAGAATAATGTGATAAAATGGTATTTTTAGCGAATTCCATGATGACATTTGATATATTTATCAATGTTGTCTTTCAGGATTTTAATTGTTTCATCGGCGGTTTTTACTGCGTAAATACGATCATCCGTGATATTATCATAACGGATACGATCATCTATTCGTGTTCCAGCGAGTTTTGCGCTCCAGCCGTCTACATTGTCATACGCGATTATGAGCTTATAAAGAGCCCACGCAAAAGCGAATTCGGCAAGCGTACCCGCTCCTCCGCCGATTCCCAC
>JGI24698J34947_10001671_pt1 | contig 11843 bp, 12 predicted proteins | sample TergutMp193P3_FD_34947 | JGI IMG/M metagenome (IMG submission 34947)
GAGGTTTTTGATAAAGGCGTAAGCATTAGCACCGTGTGCCCGGGCGCGGCGGCAACCGGCCTGTACAATCTGCCGCCCCGTTACACGAAACTCGGCGTCAGCCTGGGGATCATAATAACGCCGGAAAAACTTGCCAAAAAAGCCCTGAATAAAATGTTCAAAAAAAAGGCGGAATATATTCCCGGCGGCCTTATAAACCGGCTGTTTATTTTTATCGTAAATATTCTGCCCGAATTTTTAATCAGGCTCATCAAGAGAAAAGTTGATTCGCTTCCGCGCAAGCCCTGATTGCAAAAGCCGGTGTTAATAATATGGGGCTGATTTAGAGCTTATTCTTTAATAGTCATTTTCATAAATTTTACCACGAACCAATGCTAACCACACGAACTTGTTGTCCGAAATCATGGAGTACGAGTTCGTGTTGGTTCGGCGTACCGGGAGGTACGATGGTTCGTGGTTAATTAATTTGGGATATCACCCCTCACGTGTACCCTGGCTGTCTTCCCACCGGAGAACCGCCAGCCTTGAGAATGTGAGTTTTCCATAATTATATATGCATAAATAGGATACGATTAAGGAAACTTAAAAATGCACCATTTAAGCAATAAGTCAAAAGCCTCCTGCATTGAAAGCTTATAGGTATTCTGGCGAAAAGAAAACTCATCAAGATATTCCTGTAAATGCTCATCGGATATTGAATGGTAAATTCCATGAAAGCCACGTTTGAAAAGAGCCCAATGACTTTCAATGCCGTTTGTATGAATGCCAGGTCCAGCCGTGTACCTTTTCTTTTTATGGCAAACGGTATGATGTTCGTAACGGGAAGGATGTTCATCACCGTCAAGAAGCCATAGTTTAACTTTAATGCGCTTTTCATCATCCAGGACGCCATACCCTTTGAAGTCATCGGTTATAACCGTAGTTCCATCTACACAAACCTTGTCAATCACAGCTTTTAACTGAAGGCCAGATAATCTTTTATCCCTGCCTTTGACAGAAGGTTCAAATGGCATAACCTGAGTGTAGACGTTCCCCGAATCCCGTTCTTTTATGCCCATGACCACGGGCTTACCCGTCCCGCGTCCGCGCTTTTTTTCGGATTTCGCTAAATAAAGACCGGTACTGCGGGATTTAGGGTATCTTTGCCCTTTGCCGCCGACATAAGTCTCATCGGCTTCGACCTGTCCGCTAAAATCATCAAGCTCATTGTCATTGCCCATCGCAAGGCGTATCTGTTTTTCTATTCGGCTTGCCGTTTTATAGGTTAAATTAAAGTCACGCTCTAATTGCAGGGCCGGAACCCCTTTTCTTGCAAGTACGAATTGGCGCAAGGCGTTAAACCATAATCGCATATCAGTCGTAGATTTCTCGAAAATGGTATCCTTGAACACCGAGAAATTGCTGTTACAGTTCTTGCAATGGCAAACCTTCGGGCGGCTGCGATAACGATAGACTTTAGCCGTTGCCTTGCAATTCGGGCAGGTTAGGACGCCGCCGTAACGAATATTGATAAAGTAATCAATGGCGGCTTCCTGAGTCGGAAATTTTGACGCAAAATCAAGATAACCAAAAGATTTTTCAGACGATTTCATGGACGGCTCCTTGTGGTGTGATGGAACCGCCAATAAACTGTGAACCAAATAGAATTCACCTCTTTTAGAGAGGATAGATAATTGGGAAACGATGACTTATTCATCCCAAGTCATACGAAAAAGTTGTGTGGAAAATTTAAGCTTTGTTTGGCTTATCGGCGGCTTTAGAGCAAATTTAGCCGCCGTATACGCCTAATGTGGACATTGCCGGAAAAGTCTATGCAATCGAACTCCAGCCCTCTTTTTTGTGATCAAACCAAGTCCACTTGTACTTATCAGCTTCACTGCCGTCAGGAAAATCACGGACGCAGATAACATCGCCTACTTTGACCCCTTCTTTAATGGGGATAAACGTTGCCCACTCCACCCCCTGCCGAGTGTGGATGAACCGGGCTTTAATATTCCCGTTTTTCACTTTGCGGGTTTTAATAACCTTGACTGTTAAAGTTTTTGACCTTCCCATGATTGCCACCTTATAAACCGCTTACAACGTGCCTAAACCGTAAGTTTATATAAGACTTCGCTATAAAGTGAGAAATAAGAGCAGACCGTAAAACCGGGCGTAGACTGGAACCTGATTTATACGGTCAAATGATTAAGACTAAATTACAGCCCCATCGGTATCATCCGGGTCATCCGGAATAATTGATGTTTGAACTCCCAAAACGCCGCCCTGAGTCTTGTTCACCGCGTCAAAATAGTCACCGACACCTGTGATATTTTTGGGGGCATTACCTACAGATTTTTCATCTGTCAGATTTTGTTTGGATTGAGACTTCTTTTTTCCTAACCAACTATAAAATGCAACCACTATAAACACGAGAGCAAGAACTACAAGAACTGTTAAAACAACATAAATCATAAACGCTCCTAAAACAATCCCGCCGAAGTTAAATGAACAACGTCAACTTAATTAGAAATCCCCCCGATATCCAGCTTTTTTCAAGGCAAGCTGGGATTTGATGTCCAGTTTTCCGCAACCCCTAAAGTGGGTGTAATCGCCATAATAACTGGAGACAAAACGAATTTCCGCTCCTTCCTCAATGGTAACTGTTGTGAGATTACTGCAATTAAGGAAAGCATCAGATTCGATTGTTTTTATACTTTTGGGAAGGGAAATTGAAACAAGACCATTGCTATCTTTAAAAGCCCCAAATCCAATTGCCGTAACGCCATTAGGTATAGTAATTGATGTAAGCTTAATGCACTCCTGAAAGGTGTTTCTTGCGATTGTCCTCACACCATTAGGTATATTAATCGAAGTAAGGTTTTTACAGCCAGCAAACGCAAAGTCTCCGATTGATGTTACACTTTCCGGAATGGTTACAGAAGTAAGACCTGTATCCGCAAATGCGGAACTACCTATTGTTATCAAATTATCCAGAAAGGTGATTGCCGTAAGACTGCTACAACGTGCAAAGGCACTCTTTCCTATCTTCGTCAAGGTTCCGTCTCCGTCCATGTTCCGTTGGAAGGTGACTGAAGAAAGATTGCTACACCCCGAAAACGCGCCGTCTGAAGTAGTTATGGCTCCGTCATTAATAGTTGTGACCGAAGCCGGAATAACAACCGCCGTGATATTCTTGTTATTACGAAACGCACTGCCCCCGATAGCCCCAACAAATATCCCTTCAATTTCGGCAGGGATTACCACCCTTGTCGCATTGCCCGTGTACCCCGTGATGGTAATGCAATCTCTACCCCAGTAGGCATCTTTGTAAAGATCAATTTTGAAATCATTAGGGGTCTGGGCAAAAACAGGCACAGCCAGAACCAACAAAACCGCAACCAATAAAACGCTTCTCTTTTTCATTTTAACGCTCCATATTTCTCAAGATTCTTCCAGATTCCGTCTGATCCTACAAACCGGATAGAAATCATACTTCTATACTATAGAAGTATGGGATATTTGTCAACAGGCATAAAGAGGCTGTTTAATGCTATAGAAGGGGTAATTGATAGATGGTAGAGCAGGAATTGAAGGCCGCTCTGGGCAAGAACATCAAGTTTCTCCGCTTCCGCAGACGGCTTTCACAGCTTGACCTCGCCGAGGAAGCCTGTATTTCAGTTACTTTTCTGTCGAATATCGAGCGGGGAAACAACTTTCCCCACGCCGGGACGCTCTGTAACCTCGCCGAAGCCCTTAAGGTTCAAGTCTGGGAGCTTTTCAAAGGGGAGGGAGCCTCAGAGCAGGAAACCCCGATAGTCGACCGTCTTTCAGAGGACTTCGTCAAGCAAGTGAACTTGGCTATGGAGACGGTTTATAAGCAGTATAAAACCTGATCCCCAGGGTTTCTAGGGTTTTATTCATACCTAATTCTGTATTCCTCTTTATATTACTGAGGAGAGCCAATTTGGACGGCGGCCCTCAGTAATATTACAAATTAGCGACCACATATTCCTGTTTTCCCAACAGCCGTCTACCGTTAGGATCATCTACAGGTATTGGCTCTTCAATGTATATAAGGGTTCTTGACTGCCCGATTTCTTGCACATAAAAGTCAGACCACTGCGTTACTGTCGTTATATAAATACTCTCTATAATTGTATTATTGTCTTGTAATCTTACTACAGTGTACTTCGGAATTCTCGAACTTTCGGGATAAAATGTTTTATGATGTCCGTTATATAATACTGAGTTGTTATTGTTTCTGGAGTCTAAAGTTCCGCCAAAATAAGTGATAATCCCGCCAGTATTGGAAGCGCCCGTTAATTGTATTATAATGCCTACGTCATACGCATTACTTCCCTGAGTATACGATCTTTCAAATATTTTCCATGTTCCAGTATTTTGCCTTCCTCTCGCTACCCTTAGAATAGGGCCGTGCGTGGTGCTTAAATAACTCGCTATTTTATTCGACGACCATGTATTCACGGCGTTCTGAACGGCGTCGTTGACCACGCCCGCCGCCTGAAAAGCGTTGGGGTTTATGTAGCCGGGGTTCGCGCCCAGGGCTGTCGGGGCGGTCATAAGGAAACCAGAAGTACCAGCAGTTAGCTTATTCTGTTTGTTGGTAACATCAGCAACGATAGTCTTATCCGCTGTAGTGTAGTTATTATCGGTTTTAACATAAGAACTATCGCGAACTACATCTGACGGTAATTGGTAGTTTTCCAACTCATCCAGTTTTTCTTTATCCGCGCTAGTGAAGTCATTCTGTGAAAGACCGTATCCGTTTTGCTTGTCGACTTTATTATCAAGAAGGTTGTCGAGTGTGTCTTGATGGACGAACTCCTGGCTGGCTATCTCCTGTGTAATGTAGCCTGACATATCGAAGTCGCCGCCCATGTTCGACCACTGATCGCCGTCCCATGCGTAATTAGTGCTATCATCTAAATTACGATAAACATCACCTACCTCAGCTTGACCTCCGCCAGAGATTATTAGCAGTTCCGTCATATCATTTACAGTGCCACGGTAACGGAATATCGAATCGACTTTGGCATCGATTTCCTGTTTATTATAGGTCTCGGATTTAGTGTAGACACTGGCTTGATTTGCTTTTAACGCAAGTGAAGTTTTGATTTCTGAATCATCATAATTTTCAAGGGTAGATAACTTTGCTTTTTCAAGTGTGGTGTAGTCATTAGATGACAATTGCTTGCCAGCTACCGTATCAACTTTATAGACTAGCCCAGATTCGACGTTACCAAGACGAGTCTGGACAGAAGAATCATCATAATTCTGAAGGCCCGATAATTTGGTTCTATCTGATGTCGTATAATCCTCGGTCGATAATTGCTTGCCTGACTGAATGAAGGCATCTAATTTTGATTTGTGAATATCTGTAAAGGCATTGGTATCCGCGTTAGACTCATATTTGTTTTTAATTGATGCCGCGCTGTCAGCACCAGCCGTGCCTTTATCCGCCCATGCAGGAGTAGAGAGAGTGATGTCCCATAAAAATCTATGGAATTCAATGTAGCCAATTCCTGATTCAAAAATCACGTCAGCGGAGTCACCTTCTTGCGCTGTAGGATATGCTGCAATCAAAGCGTTTACGCTGGTGAACGTACCCTTAAACTTTGGTGATTCAAGGCTTGCCAATTTTTCTTTTTCTGGAGTAGTATAATTATTATCGGTTAGGGATTTACCTGCTTCTTTAAGAACGTAGTCATCAAGTTGATCATCCGTATAATTCTTTGCTTCCTGAAGAGCATTACCGGCTGCGGTAGTTATCTCATTCGTCAAACTTTGACCCAGGGATGCGCATTGACCATCGGTATAAGTTTTTGAAGTCTCTACGCCAGCCTCTACATCTGCTTGCTCCGCTTTGCCGTTAATCTTTGCCAGCAATGCCGGAGATAACTCATTTTCCCCTATGGTTCCTGCAAGCAGCACGGCTTTAATTTCGTGGTTTTCGATTATTACTTGTATATGGGCAGTCAAGAGGCCGGTATATTCGTCCACAAGGTCAGCGACATTGATCCTTATTTCGGTGTCGTCCCATTTTGTGAGAATGACCTCTTTCGTTACCGTATCGTAGTCTACATCTTTGGTCAGTGCTTCCAGCGGCAGGTTTATTGTCAGAATCTGCCCATTGCGGGCTGTAAATGTCATGGTGTAGTTATCGCTGTCCCATTCAGGCAAGCCGGACAGATCATTAAGTATATCCCTAATATCTGTATGGGCATCGGTAGACGTATTATGCCCTGATACTGCGGCGTTCACATCGCTCTTTAAGGCTATGTTAGGTTTGTCGGCTGAGTAGACCGGGTCCTCTTCTTCCTGTAGGGCGGTTTCGGCATTTTCTAAAAGCCCCTGTACTTCAGGCGATAAATCGGTTTTAGGGATTCCCCCTGCTGGCGGTGTGTAACCGCCTCCCTCCGAGTCTTCGATTTCTACCCACGCCTCGTCTTTGCGCCCGTAGGTTTTCCCATCTGTCGGGGCTTCTCCGATGCCCTGCTGCGATGAAGGCGGCAACTGTGAAGCGGGGACTTTGCCATCGTTGCCGAGAGTGGCAACCCCATTTGCCGTACCCTTTTCGGAAGCAGGGATCGCCCCGACCTCTCCCGGAGTGTAAGTCGGCTTCTGTGGCTGTTTCGCCCAACCGGGGACGGTCGGGTCGGTCTCCGTGAACGATTGCAGAGCAGTACCCGCTTTATCCAAACTCTCCTGCACCGCTTGGCTCATGTCTTCTTTAGGGATGCCTGTAGACGGCTTGTTATACTTGCCGTTCCAGACGGCCTTCTCGGATGAGGAAGTGTGAACGTCGGTATTGCTTGTGTGAGCTGTCAAAGCTGATAAATCAGCTTTACCGTTCACCGCGTTTAACAAACCGGTAAGCGATGCCTGCAACCCTGTGATGGCGGCAATATCATGTTGATCCGCGATGTTTCTATTGCCAAGCTGATTATGATTAGTTATGATTCTATTAAGTTCGGTTTGTAAATTCGTAATAGCCGAAATTGGATGCTGATTCGCAACATCACGATTAATGAGCAGATTGTGCAGGGCAGTTCCGCCGCCCCCTGAACCACCGCCGCCCGAAGCATGTAGAGCCGTGATGTTGGCAAGGTGCCAGCCGAGAGGGTCTCGCGCCCAGGGCGAACCGCCAGAAGGGGGAGCCATGTCATTAGGATCGACACCTAAAGACGCATAGATATTGTTTATGTGGTCTTGTAAAGGGTTAGGGTGTGCCATTATGGATTATATAGAGGGAGCGAAAGAAAATATGGATAGCCGTATAAATCCTAAATATCCTCAGAATCAAAACACAAATAATTTATTTCGGTAGATTGTGAGAGGGTGAATATGAATGGGGTGTGTTAAATTGGGAGAGGGGGCATAGGGTACTGCCAGATTGTGCTGTATTGTATATTGACTGTCTGTAAAAATTATTCTATAGTTTTTTCAAGAATACATTTTTTGGAGGAAAATGATGCAATATTATAAGAATATTGGTGGGGATTCTGGTGTCTCGGCGTATGAATATGGAACGGACTTTATCAGAGTGAAGTTTAGTTCAGGGAAAATTTATTTATATACTAATGCCAGCGCAGGAGCTCAAAATATAGCTGAAATGAAAAGACTGGCAGATGCAGGCAGAGGACTAAACTCATTTATTAATTTAAGGGTGAGAGATTTATTTGTAAAGTAAGAGTTGGAAGTGGATGTCGTCTTACGATTGGGAATTTTCAGTAAATTTAGCATCAGTCATTCCTGAAACTATATAAGAGGACGGAATAAAATGTGAAAACGGACGACCTATCAGAATGGTCTACAAATCATTTAACCCACACTTAAGGACGGTAATTTGTACCGTTACACTTTGGACATGGTGGCAATGTATCTGTACGATCATCAAGAATTACCACCTGTCCACACTTCGTACAAGTATATTTGCCTTTTCCGGGTTTTTGTCCTGTGGTTGCCATTGAACAACCTCCTTTGGTTTATTTTATGACAAGTATAGCACAATACACATATATTTTGCAATCTATTTAAACTCGATCTCATGACAAAACTCAGGTTATGAATATATCATCATAGACGGTGTGGAAAACCTGTGGAAAAGTAGGAAGATGGAATCGAAGTATTATCGAAATGTGGTCGGGTACACGTGAGGGGTGAGTTCCCATTAATTTAGAGATAGGCTCTTATTTCAAAACCAGCGCCACCAGCGAGATAAGCGCGGCGAGCAGGGCAAGGGCCGAAAAAACGTATACCCACAGGGGCAATGGCCCCGCCGGATGTGACGGGGTTTTTGCCTTATCCCGCCCCGCTTTGATTCGATTGGCACCCGGCGCCGAATAGCCGCACGACGGGCAACCGGATTTAAACAGCGCTTCTTCGCCGGAGAAACCGCAGGCGGGACAGCGGACACTGGTAAAAAATCTTCCGCATTGGGGGCAGGAGCGGAGGTTGAAATCAACCTCTGCGCCGCAATTATCGCAAAAAAACCGGGGGGCTTCTTTCATCTATCCGCCGCCTGCGTCACAGCCGTGTTACTTGGCCCCGGCGGCAGGGGCCTTTTCGCCGGCGGGCTGTGCCGCCGTTTTCGCGCCTTCCCCGGATGGGGATTTTTCCTGTTTGGCCGCGCCGTCAGGGGGAGAGGCCGCCGCGCCCCCGGATGCAGCGGTGTCCGCCGCTGCCCCGGCTTTGCCGCCCTGCCCCTCCCGGCTTTTACTTTTGTCGGTAACATAAAACCCCGCGCCCTTGAAAATAACGCCGGTTCCGCCGTGAATAAGCCTGCGCACTTCACGGCCGCAGCGCGGGCAATCCTTGAGCGGTTCATCGCTCATCGACTGAAAAGCCTCAAAAGTGTACGCGCAGCTTTTACATTCATATTCATACGTTGGCATAGTTCGTTTCCTGTTATTACGGGTATAATTAACTTGAGTTGATCCCAGGCTCTTAATTTTAAGAATTTTCAATTCTTAAGTATAACAAAAACGTTTCACTTGGTAAAGGGGCGCATAAAATCCGCATCCGTGCTGATTTTATGCCTGGGAGTTTTTTCTGCGAAAAACTCCACGCTAAAGCAGTGGAAACAGCGGCGTCCGTGCCACAGGAAGGCGGATCGGGGATCATGCTTGTTATAATAGCCGATGAAAGCTAAAATAACCATATGCTTGTTGTTTCAATCGTTATCGGCGTGTGCATACTCTGCGTAATGGTGTACCTTGCCCTGTCAAAAAAATTCCGGTTCTGGATTCGGATCGCGGCGCTTGTCGCGCTCGGAATGATGATTGCGGCGGTCATTGTAAGTCTGGTTGTTATATTATTAAACAGGGCGTCCGTTGCGAAAGATTTTATTATTGTGGATTCGAAAATTCCGCCTGCGCCGCCGGCCGCGGGAAATTTGCTGTTCATTCTCATTTTTATACAGGTCCTTATAGCCCTGTTTGTGACGGCTCTTATATTGTCGTTACGCGAACACCGGAACAAAAAATTGTAAAGTGTTCATGCCGCGCTTACATTAGTGCGGTTTTATCATAATACCGAGGAATGGTTATGCAATACCGGAATTACGGAAAAACAGGCCGGCAGGTATCGGCCTTTGAAATGGGCTAAATGTGGCTGCTCCGCATTATCAGCGGTAATGAGGAGCAGGTAGACCGGAAAAAAAGTACGAGATGATCCGTTATGCCACGGATCACGGGGGTCAACTATTTTGATACCGCATACGGATACCACAATATGACCAGCGAGGAAGCGCCGTCAGAGGCGCTGGAAGGCGGTCGCCTCGAAAAGGTAAAAACCGCCGCCAGACAGCCGTTTGGGTAATGTCAACCCAGGCCGATGTACGGAAAAACCTTGAGGCAAGCCTTGCGAAAACTCCGCACGGATTATATTGAGGTGCAGACCTTACTTGACGTTTTTTGCGTTCTTTTGCTAGAATGACAGTGTATTAAGGACTGAGACTCGCGTCTCCAGTCATATTTCGGGATTTGCATTCCGGGCCTTTAGCTCAGCTGGCATTATTGGCGTTTTATCCGTAATTCCTTATAGCATAAGGAGTTATGAAAAACAGAAAACCTAAAAACACCTCAAAAACCGCCCGCGGTGATACTCCGGTGATACTTTTCAGGGGGTATCGCCGATGAGAAAACCGACGCTTTACAGGCACCGCGGGTCATGGTACGCCCGCTTCTGGGACAGCGAAAAAGGCAGGTACTTTTCCCGCGCCCTCGGCGTGCCGGTGGAAGGCAAAAAAGAGCGCCGCGGGGAAGCCGGGGAAGCGGCCCTGAAACTTGCCGCTGATATGGCGGAAAAAGCGGCGGTTTCCTTGCAAACCGTAAACGCGCCCGCTTCCGTGCCGCTGCTCGAATACGCTGAAAACTTCTGGCAGCCGGACAGCGGGTACGTCAGGGAAAAAGCCCTGGTCGAGAAAAATCCGTTATCCGCGCATTATCTTTTGACCAACCGGCAGATGGTGGAAACCAAAATGAAGCCCTTTCCGGGGTTCGCCGGGATGACGCTCGGCGGCCTGTCAAAACCGGTTCTCCGCAAATGGAAGCTCTGGCTTGCCGAGCAGGGCTGCTCGGGGCGGACAATCAACGGCGCGATGCAGGCGCTTCGTGTGCCGGTCAAGCTGGCGTTTTCTGACGACATCATCACCGTTAATCCGTTTGCCGGTGTTTCAAGGGCCGCCCACCGCGAAAAGCCCAGAGGGGTTCTCACGCCCGCGGAGATTAAAAAACTTGCCGAAGCGCCGGTTGCCGACCCGCGCTCGCGGCTGGCGGTATTTTTACCGCTTTGCTGTTCAATGCGCATGGGCGAAGTCAGGGGCTTGCAATGGGGTGATATTTCAGACGGCGTAATTCACATACAGCATAATTTTCAAGAAAAAGAAGGGTTGAAAAAATGCAAATGCGGCTCCGAGGGTTATGTGCCTTTGCCGCGTGTGGTCGCTGAATTGCTCTCCCAGGTATACGAGATCGCGCCGCTTACGGGGGCTGCCGATTTTGTCATGGGGCAGAAACCGCACCGTCCCGTTTGCAGGGAGTTTCTGTGGGAAGCGCTGCGGAACGAGCTTGCCTCAATCGGCATAACGGAGGAGCAGCGCAAGGAACGGAATATTGTTTTCCACTCGCTCCGCCACTCATTTGTAACTATGTGCCGGATCGGGGGATTGAGCCCGTTTGAGACAATGGCTTTATCGCGCCATAAGGACGTGAAGATGTTGGAACGCTACAGCCATAGGGAAGCTGTAGACGTAAGGCAGATCGGCGAAAAATTAGAACGCGGTTTATACACATAATTTGTAACGCGCTGATCAAAATCTGCATTGACTCCGGCGGTATGAAAGAGGGATCGGCTATGCGCTTGATGGGGCGGCGGCTTATGGACTACATAGGGCGGCGGCACGTGCGGCCATCCGCGCCCGGCTGGTTTCCATGACAGCTAACGCCGCCGCTCATGCCCCGGACTCATGCCCTGCTGAGGCGTTTCCCCGGAGCTCCCGGATTTCCCCCAGGGCGCGTGTAGAGGGGCATGGAAGCCCCTCTCCGGGCGTTTACCATCCCATGAACACCATGAGCGCGATCCGAGCCGTTTGCCGGAAGGTCCGGGGCAAGGCAAAGACCGAGGGTAACGGGCGGTAAAGTCCGAACTACGGACTTTACCAATTCCTCTTTACCCCGCCCAGCCTGTCAGCCTGCTTTTCGGGGTAGCGGCTGTAGTACCACCTGAGCCGCTTTTCGGCGGGCCAGTGTCTGTGAAACAGCCTGTCCCACAGGTTGTTGGCCAGCGCCGACGGCAGGCCGACAACAGGCAGGTACAGCGGCCCCAGCCGTTCCGACTGG
>JGI24698J34947_10001672_pt1 | contig 11841 bp, 7 predicted proteins | sample TergutMp193P3_FD_34947 | JGI IMG/M metagenome (IMG submission 34947)
CACTGCCGATCTTCGGCCCGACACTTTTCCACAAGGGAAGCGATGATGTCGTCGGCTTCAAAACCTTCAACATTAAGGCATTTAACTCCCAGAGCGGTTAAAAATTCCTGCACCAGAGGCACTTGCTCGTGCAGGTCTTCCGGGGCTTTTTGCCTGTTTGCCTTGTATTCAGAGTACATTTTGTGCCGGAAGGTGGGAGTGCGCGAGTCGAAAACAGCGGCAAGCCTTAACGGTTTTTCAGGTTTATCCTTTAAACGGCCCTTGCCGTCCGCAATGGGGGCGCCGTCGTCCAGCAGGGAGATAACGGTGCGGGCGAACCCGAAAAGGGCGGAAACATTCCGGCCCGCGTTGTTCCGCAAAGGGCGGGTCAGAAAGGCGAAATATGAACGGTAAATAAGACCGTAAGCGTCTATTAAATAAAGGGGCGAACCCTGGTTTTTCATAAAGCCTATGGTAGCAGAAAACAAAGCGGATGTCAGTTATGTTTTGCATATAGCCAATATTTATTATTTCCGGTATATTATTAAGTAATGATATTTCCGGTGAGGATTAAATGAGCGATAGTTCCGGCGACAAGAATAGAAACAAGGGCGGCCCGCAGTTTCCTTTTGGGGGCCCCAATATGCCCGATTTTAAATTTGGCGGGTGGAAATTTCTCGTCCTTTATATTGCCATTCTTCTTATCGGGATAAGCCTTTACAATTATGTGCTTCCCAACAGGGTGAATCCGGCGATTGACTTTTCCGAATTTAAGGCGCGTATTTCCTCGGGCGAAATAAAGCGGGTCGAGTTGACGGATGCCTATTTTACCGGCTACACAAACGTGAATAAACGCGAAGCGAGAGTCCGCTCCCACTCCGCTTACGGCCCCTCGCAGGAAAAAGTGTACCGTACGGTCTCAATTTACGATCCTGAGTTTATCAAGTTGATGGATGAAAAAAACGTCGCTTACGGCGCGATTTCGCGGGAAGGAAACGCCGTTCTCAGTTTCATTTTTAGTTGGGTACTGCCGGTCGCGTTCTTTGTTTTTATCTGGCGGTTCCTTTTTAAACGGCTCGGCAACATGGGCGGCAACGTGCTTTCCGTGGGGCAGAACCGCGCTGTAATTGTCGCGGAAGGGGACATCGTTACGCGCTTTCACGATGTCGCCGGAGTTGACGAAGCCAAAGAAGAGCTTGTTGAAGTTGTTGACTTTTTGAAGAGTCCGCAAAAGTACAAAGAGATCGGCGGCAAGATACCGAAGGGCGTGCTTTTGGTAGGGCCGCCGGGAACGGGCAAAACTCTGCTTGCGCGGGCAGTCGCCGGTGAAGCGGGCGTTTCCTTTTTCCGCATGAGCGGCGCCGACTTTGTAGAAATGTTTGTCGGCGTTGGAGCCGCCCGCGTGCGCGACCTTTTCAAACAGGCAAGAAACAAAGCACCCTGTATTATTTTTATAGATGAGTTAGACGCCATCGGCAAGAGCAGGATGAACAGCATTGCCGGAGGCAACGATGAACGCGAACAGACGCTCAATCAGCTTCTTGTTGAAATGGACGGGTTTGACGGAACCAGCGGCCTGATTATTCTGGCTGCCACAAACAGGCCCGATGTGTTAGACCCCGCGCTTCTTCGCCCCGGACGTTTTGACCGTCAGGTGCTTGTGGACAGACCCGACTTAAAAGGCAGGGAGGCTATTTTAAAAATTCACTCACAGCCCGTAAGACTCGATCCGGCTGTTGATTTGGAAGTTGTCGCCCGCGTAACATCCGGTTTTTCCGGGGCGGATTTGGCGAACATTGTAAACGAGGCCGCTCTTTTGGCGGTCAGGGCCGGACGCAAAATGGTAACTCAGCGCGACTTTGACGAAGCGATTGAAAAAACCGTCGCCGGCCTGCAAAAAAAGACGCGGGTACTCAAGCAGGAAGAGCGCAGGCTTACCGCCTACCACGAGGCCGGCCACGCGATGATCGCCGCCTTTACACCTAACGCAGACCCCGTTCAGAAAATTTCGATTATTCCCCGAGGTTTCGCTCTTGGCTATACATTGCAGCTTCCGCTGGAAGACCGCTTTACGGTAACAAGGTCCGACCTTTTGGGGCGGATAGACATTTTGCTCGGCGGGCGCATTGCCGAAGAAATGATCTCCGGCGAATATTCCACCGGCGCTGCAAGCGATTTAACCAAAGCCACCGACATCGCCCGCAAAATGATCACCGATTACGGAATGAGCGACCGTTTTAAACACGTCGCCCTCACGTCGCGCGGCATGAGCATGACCGGGCAGGAGCGGCAGGAACCGTCTTTCCAGCGCGAGTACGCTGAAAGCACCCAACAGTACATTGATGAGGAAATTGCGCGTATTATCGAGACCGAGTACGCGAAAGCAACACAGATTCTCGAAGAGCGGCGCGGCATTCTTGACANCATTNCCGCCGCCCTTCTGGAAAAAGAGACGCTTGATGAGAAGGAATTCAAGGCCCTGCTTGGCGGCGGAAGCGTAGCGGCTGCGTAATTAGCCGTTACCCTCTCACTTTTTTCCGCCGTGAAGGTACTGCTGAGTCAAATCGGCCACAACTTTTTGCAGAGAATCGTTAAAGTCCTTAACGTAGATCATCATCTCGTTATTTGACATTTCATCCGGCAGGAANAATTGATACGGTTCNACATTAAGGGCGNTTGAAAGTTTTGCAAGCGTTCTTGCGGAAACTCCTTTCTTGCAGTTTTCAATGTCATTGATAAAGTTATGCGTCAGTCCTGTGCTTTGAGCTAGAGATAATTGCGATATATTTTGCAATGCCCTCAGGCGTTTTATGTTACTGCTAATCAACTGGTGAATATGCTGTTCGTCTATTTTATTTCTCATTACTTCATTTTCATTTTTTCGCCGTTATATGCAAATAACTACAGGCATAATTATAGTCGCTGTGGGTTTTTTGATGTAAAGCAGTATAATTCAATTTTTGTGAAAATTATCCGAAAATGACATTACGGCTTACCGCCGGGTTTCTACGGGCATACCGCTTAGTATCAATATTTCCGGGCGGTACTCGAAGTGCATGGTGTCGAAGAAAAGCCATTTGCCGCCCCAGATAAATCCGTAAGTTTCAAATGCTTTTATTACCGCAGTTGGAGGGTGAAGGCGTTCGTTATACGAAATGTTCCACCAGTCGGTTCTTTGGCGGGCTGTCCAGAGCCAGTATGTTTCCTTGCCGCCGGACGATCTTGGGAGCAGGTCGATGGCCAGCCCGTATGAATGATATGAGCGCGAATAGGTCTCCGCGATGTTACGCCAGTTCCATCCTTCGGCAGTAGTAATGCTGTTTATCCACGTCTGAACCTGCGGGTCGGTTTTTGCGGCTGCAAGAATTTGTTCCTCTACAAGAGACAGTTCTTCAAGAATTAGATAATGTACCAAGATTGATTTTCCCAGAAAATTGATCGATTTTACTCTCTGATATGCTTCATCGCGGCTGGTTATCCGCCAAAGAGAGTCAAAAAAAACAGGCGAACGCCGTGGAGGGTTACGGCTTCTGTTATTTGCCATTTCGCGNTAACGGGCGGTTTCATCAGNGGACGGTTCTCTCCACNGCGGCAATTCTTTTTGGTAATTGTAAAAGGGCTGAGGGTTGTAGCCTGCGGCGTTTCTCAGCATATTTTCGGGAAGCATTCTGCCTTCGGCGTAATAGTACCATGTTCCGCGAAGAAGAACGGCCCAGTCGCTGTTACGGAATTCAACGCGGTCTATCTGCTGAGGATATGCCGCGGCGAGGGCCTTTGTTACCTGTTCAGCCCGTGTCTGTTCAGGGCCCGGCGCAGGTTCCGGCGGCGTTTCTTTGCGCCCGAAAGCGGATATACTGACGGCATGGAAAACAAGCAAAATAACAGCTAACCCCGCTGTTTTATTCATAAATAACCACATAACATTTCCCCGCTGTTTTTCAATCCTCTCTTTCAATTACACGTTTATTGTAATACAATATTCAAATATGGGAAATATATTGCGGCATGGCATAGATATGTACAGGCAGACCATCAATTTGAAAGACGGGCTTGACCCGTACACGGAACCGTTGCCGCCCCCTCCCGAAAGCCGTTTCAAAAAACCGGCGCAGAACGGAGAAAAACCCCAAGAATCAAAATACCGGCGCGTGGCAAAGTTTCTCATTCTTATCGGAAGCGAACAGGCGTCGGAGATTCTGGCGGAGCTTGATCCCGAACAGGTTGAAGGAATATCCAGAGAAATCGCCCTTATAAAAACAATCCGGCCCGAAGAAGGAAAAGAAATTCTTGACGAGTTTCATTCCATTTTTTCCAAGCCTTACAGTTTTTCCGGTGTGTCGCATGGCGGAATAGAAACTGCGCGGCGCATTCTTTACGCAGCGAAGGGGCCTGAAAAAGGCGAGGCTCTTCTTAACAAGGCAATTCCCGCTACCAAAGAAAACCTTTTCAGTTTTCTGGAAGAATTTTCTCCCGAACAGCTTATCATGCTTCTTAAATCCGAATCGGCGCAAACTTCCGCGCTTATTCTTTCGCGCCTGCCGGCAAAACTTTCCGCCGAGACTTTGGGCAAACTTCCGCCGGATCGCAAGCCGGAAGTTTTAAAACGCATTGCCTATCAAAGGGAAATTTCGCCGGAGGTGCTTGAGCAGATAACGGCGGCGCTAAAGGAAAAGGTACGGCATATTTCAGGCGGGGCGAAAGATATTGAAATTGACGGAATGCAGACGCTGGCCGCAATTCTCAAGCAGGGGGATTACGCTTTTGGAGACAGGATAATAAACGAGCTTGAAGAAACCAGTCCCGATATTGGCAAAGACCTGAAAGAAAAAATCTATACGCTAGACGATGTAATCTACACTGTTGACAGACCCATTCAGGATAAACTTAAAACAATGCCGGAAAGGGACATCGCCATTTTAATGAAGGGCAGGGGAAAGGAATTTTGCGAAAAAATACTGTCCTGTGTTTCGGCGGGCCGAAGAAAAATAATCCGCGAAGAATTTGAAATTCTTGGCGCGGTGCCAAAGCGCGACTGCGACGCGGCGGCCAGCGAATTTCTTTCATGGTTCAGGCTTGCCCGCGAGAACGGAGATATTATACTTTACAGCGATAAGGATGTGTTTGTATGAATGTTGAAAAAACTACCAGTGTAAAATCAGCTTTAAAAAAAGGACAGTCTCTGGACAGCGGATTTGTCATTCTGGACGTGGTCGATTTGGACGAGCTTAAAGCCGCCGGTATTTGGGCAAAGCATGAAAAAAGCGGCGTTGAGGTTTTTCACATACTCAATGACGACAGCGAAAATCTTTTTTCGTTTACATTTACCACGTCTCCGCAGGATAACACGGGTGCGCCTCATATACTTGAGCACTCCGTCCTCTGCGGTTCAGAGCATTATCCGCTAAAGGACGCTTTTATTGTTCTTGTGCAGGGCAGTCTTCAAACATTTTTGAACGCGATAACCTTCCCCGATAAAACCGTTTACCCCGCAAGTTCTACCAACGAGCACGATTATTTCAATTTGATGTCTGTTTACGGCGACGCGGTTTTCAGGCCCCTTTTGCCGGAGTGGACTTTTATGCAGGAAGGTCACAGGCGGGAGTTTGCGGATGACGGCAGGCTCTCCATTACCGGAATTGTCTACAACGAAATGAAGGGAGCTTATTCTTCTCTTGATACCTACGCCGGACACTGGTCGGTCAAGGCAGTTATGCCGAACACTCCGTACGCTTTTGAATCGGGCGGCGACCCGGAGGAAATTCCGCAATTAACATGGGAAGGTTTAAAAGAATTTCACCGCAGCCGCTATTCTCCGGCGAATTGCCGGATTTTTTTGGCGGGGAACATTCCCACGGAAAAGCAGCTTGCCTTTTTGAACGACAAATTTTTCTCGAAGATTCCAGGCGGTAAAGCCAGCGAACCGATTGTAAAAACCGAGCGGTGGAAAGAACCGAAAAAGTTTCGCATACCGTGTCCGGCGGGGAGCGAGCGCGGCAAGTCTACGATTTTTCTATCGTGGCTTTGTTCCGACGTTACCGATACAAATGAAAATATCGCGCTTGCCGCGCTTACCGAAATTCTTTTGGGACACGACGGCTCTCCTCTGACGCGGACGCTCATTGAATCCGGTCTTGGCGAGGACATTACTCCCGTTTCGGGACATGAAGGCGAAATTCGCGAAACGTTNTTTGTCGCGGGGCTTAGGGGTGTGGAAGGCGATCCTGAAAAAATGGGGAAGGCTGTNGAAGAGNTGATAATGAACGAAATNCGCAGGCTTGTTAATGAGGGCATTCCGCAGGAAGAAATTGAAGCCGCTCTTTTGTCGATGGAATTTTCGCAGAGGGAAATTCGACGCTCTGGCGGCCCCTTCTCGCTGATTTGGATGCGCCGTTCCCTTCGTTCATGGATACACGGATGCAAGCCCTGGGAGAGCCTTCTTCTTCAACCCGCGATGACGAAGATAAAAGAAAATCTTGCCTCGGACAAAAGATACTTTGAATCGCTCATTAAAAAATATTTTATTGATAACCGGCACCGCGCACTTGTTATTCTGGAGCCAAAGGAAGATTTTCTTCCCATGCAGGAACAGCGTCTGTCCGAGGCCCTTGCGTCCNCGGAAAAAAACTTAAGTGAAAGCGAGCGTTTGCAAATTAAGGAAAAATCCAAAGCTCTGGAAAAAAAACAAAGCGATGCCGATACTCCCGAAGCACTTGCGTCAATTCCGCATCTTTCGCGAAAAGACCTTTCCGCCGAAATTGAACATATTCCGCGCCGTCTTGATAATTTGCGCGGCGTTCCGGCCCTTTGCCACGACCTTTACACAAACGGCATTACATACATGGATTTTGCTTTTCCCGTGGATATTCTGTCCAAAGACGATTATTTATGGCTGCCGCTTTTTGCGCGTTCAATTGTTTCGGTGGGTCTTCCCGGCATGGATTACGGCGAAGTGTCAAGTTTGCTGGCGCGGACAGTCGGGGGTTTTAACGCCCTTCTTCACACAGGGTCTGCCGCCGGAATTGACAGGCAAAAACATCAGCCGCCCTTTGACGTAATTGATTTTACCGGACGCGACTGGATTATCTACCGAATGAAATGCCTTGATGAAAAAATCGCGCCCTCGCTCGATTTGGTTCTGCGTTTTATAAACGAGGCGGATTTTACGGACAAACGGCGCATAAACGATCTTGTTCTTGAAATGAAAAACGAGCTTGATTCCAGCCTTGCGCCGATGGGCCATAATTATGCCTCCGGCAGGGCGGGCCGCCGCAATTCCCGTTCCAAAAAAATTGAAGAAAGATGGAGCGGCCTTTCTCAGATTGAATTTGTGCACCGCCTCGCGGAAATGGAGACGGGTACGGTTGTTAAAAAGCTGTTGTTCCTGCGCGAAAAAATCGCCGGAGCGGGGCTTATTGTAAACATCACCGGAAGTTCTATGGACAGCGCGTGTAAGGAGTTCGCGCAAAGGTTCAGCCGTTTCGGCGGACTTGCGCCGGGAGCGCGATATTACGCACCGGAGGACGATGCCGCGCCTTCCGCCTCGTCCAAAACTGCGGCTAATGTGGAAGTTTTTGCGTCCTCGTCTTTGCAGATCGGTTTTGCGGCGCGTGCATTTAATTCAGCTCCCTTCGATTCAAAAGAACAGGCGGCGGAAAGCGTTTTGACATACCAGTTATCGACTGGGGCTCTTTGGGAAGACATACGCATGAAGGGCGGCGCTTACGGAGCTTTTATAACCAGCGACAGTCTTGAAAACAGCGTTTCCTTCGCCACTTACCGCGACCCCAATCCCCTGCGTTCGCTTGAAGCGATTTCCTCTATATTAAAGGATGTTTCTCACGGGGACAGTTCGAAGTGGAGCGGAGGCGAAGATTATCTGGTTAAATCCATAATCGGCTGTTACGCAAAAGAGACGCGCCCGCGTACAAGCTCGGAAAACGGGCTTGTTGATTTTTTCCGGTTCCTCTACGGCGTTGACGACGGCTACCGTAANAGAAAGCTGGAACAGTTAATATCGGTTACAACNGAGGATATAGCGTCTGCCTTTAAATCGCTTGCGGGCAGGGAAAGTGCGGGAACAGTGATTATCGCCGGCATAAAAAGCGCGGAAGAAGCGGCAAAAGCTCTGGGTGCGGACGTGCGGATGCTGCCCGGTAATTGAAAACGGAGAATTTCTAAAGGAGCGTGGATCACTCGGCCTTCTTCAAAGACTCCTTGAAGATTTTGTCGGCATCAAGTTTTTCATCAACGCCGAAGAGCGGGGTAATTCCCTCGTCCCTGATACTGCGGAACAGCGGCCCCGGACGGTCTGTGTAAGACCAGCTATTTTCGTTGTTCACTATGTAATCAAGTACCGCAACCGCCGACAGCGAAAAGAAAATAAGGGTTGCGTTGACTCTCCTTTCCGGCGGGAGCAGCATATCAAGGCGCTTTGATACGGCGTTGGGAACCTGAAAATTGTATGGTTCCCAGGGATTGTTAATTCCGTCGCACGGAGCTTTTGCAGCCGCTCCTCCGGCGCGTGTTCCCTGTTCAATACCCATCGCGATTCCGGTTAGGCATTTGCGCAGTTTTCTAATCTGGCTGTAAATTGGTATAACGTCCTGTTTTTGAAACGGGGGCGGCCCCAGAGCTTCAAATTTGTAGTAGGGAAGAAAGTACAGCCGCTTAATCCAGTGCAGTTCGTTTAAGGTTTTTTTCGCGTATACGGATGATCTTGATTCTTCGGAATTTTCCAGCATACGGCAATATTCCGACAGGCGGGGAAGGTAGTCTTTTGAAAAACTGTCTTCAATGTAACTGCGCCAGTTGTTTATTACATCGCCCATTTCATCGCTTACTTTTAAATACTGCCCGTCGGAACCGGCAATGACCCCGAAAGTCACATGGCGCATCGCTATAAAAAGATCGTCCAGTATGTGCATTAAGATTGAAACCTGCTGCAGCGGGTCTTTTGGGGCGATTAATTCATAGCCGTGCCTCAAGTTGTACACGTTCGCGAAATACGGAAAAAGATCGGGGAATTCTTCAAGTTTTTCCCATCCTGCTTTCGGGAAAAGCGCTTCCATTGTGGTTTCCCCCTGATCAAGTGCCCTTTTTTCCACCTTTTCGGCTTCTTCCTTAGCTTTGCGGGCGACTACCTTTGGATCATCGGGGTCTTCTTCTTCAAGGGCGGCTTCTTCAATAGAGGCTTCTTCGGCGGACTGTTCCGCGCCTTCTTCGCCCTCTCCCTCTTCATCATCCTGCGGGTCTGTATCTACATTTACACTATCAATTTGCTGTGCGTTCAATTCGGAAGCGTTTAAAAGTTCCGCGCCTGTAACGTTCAGGAAGGCCATGTAACGGCGGCGGCGTTCTATAAAAAAACGCTCATAGGGAATGAAACGGTCGGAGATCAGTTTCATTAAAAGGGGGTACATTCCAAATTGAACGTCCCGCCGGACTTCTATCATCGCGGTAATAATATTGCGGATAACGTCCTGATATTTTTCCTTTGCGTCCATCGGGCTTTCTATGTACAGGACTTTGTAAATAAGTTTAAAAGCGGTTTTAATGCTTTCCATATTCAAGTCCGAAAGAATGTACAAAGGTTTGTATACATCCTGCAAAATTTCGGAGAAGTCGGAAACTCTTACAGAACGGGGACGCGATTGAAGAATTGCCATATTATTTGCGATTTGTTCAATGTTCCAGCCGCGTATGGTATCAATCACTTTAAAAACAAACGGAGACACCCTTTTTAGATGGTTGTTTCGTTTTTTGTTGGATTTTGGGAACAGGTTTCTTGCCGAAGTTACCAGCTTTTCAATTTTGTGATAGTGCTCGTTCATTCGCTTTGTTACAAAACGGGGGCTTACATAGTCTACCGGTTCTTTGAAAAATGAAAAGATCGACGTAAATACCTGCATCGCCCCTTTAATTTCAAATGTAATCTGCCCGGCAAACTGATCGATTTTTATCCGCTCTCTGTAACTGAGCCTTGCTGGAACGGAAGGGTCATCTCCCGGGTACACTTCCGGCGCTTTGGGCTTGGACCTGCCGCCTCTGTCATCGTCGTCACCCGTGTCTACCCTGCGAGTGGGGCGTTTGCCGCTTCTGCCTCCGGCATCGCCTGTGTCCCGTCTGATCGGTCTTTTGCCTGTCTGCGCCTCATTGGTTTCGCCCCGTTCGGTTCCCACTTCTCCGCCGAGAATCTGGGCCATCCGCTTGGCTTCCGAGAGATCGCTTACTCCAAGTTTGTCCCGTACGCGGCTAAGTTCGCCAGGCGCGTAAATTGCATTCTTTCCCATATTTACACCCGCAAATAAAGTTTTTCTCCCATTCCAAACAGATTCTTTATCTGAATCTGTTTCCCTTCAGAGTTTACCAGCATTCCGTTGTAATATCCCAAAGGAGCGTAAAACTCGGAATTGGTAAAAATAAGCCCTATTCCGGTTTTAATTTGTTCCTTTGGAGTAAAGGTCAAATCCACCATTCCTTCAACATCCTGAATTACCCAGTCGGCNTCGGGGCCGTTGGGCATTGTAATAAGCACAGGAGGCAGAGGGGTTAATTGCCCGTTTACCCACAACGCATTCTCGTTGTTTTTGTAAGACTCTCTTGTTTGATTTTCGGCAATATGGAAGCCAAACCGCCTGTTTTCTTCGTCAAAACCGGCAGCGGAGCAGGTTTTAACGTTCATTCGGTAAGGGAAAAACCCCTTGTAATCGCAAAAAAAGCCGGAACAGAAGTCCTGCTTAAGGGTGATGTGCCGTCCCCCAAGAACCATGTCTCCTCGTACGGGAGCGAGGGCTTTATATGCGTACATAATGCGCCGTTCAGACAGTCCCAGAGAAACCGTCAACGGGGTAACGTCCTGGCCGCATACATTGTATGCAAGATGGATGGTAAGGGACGGACGGCGGCGGGCCGCTTCAATGTTTATATCCAGCCTTACGGTGTCCGCGTCGAGCCAGTTGTGAATGCGGAAGTAAAAACTTGATGTTCGGCTATCTATGGAAGAGTTTGCCAGACTGTGCGGAATCTGCCATCCCGGCCCCGGTTTTATCTTCCTGAAAAGGAATTTTTCATCGTTGTCTTTATCGTAGAGCAGAACATGGGCCATCCTGAACATTTTAAAATTGCAAAAAATGGCTTCCAGCGAAAAATGATTGTTGTTTGCGCTGAAACTTTCCCATTCCTTTATACGGCTGTCTTTTATCCAGCGCGGCATGGGATAGCGGTAAGGTCTGCGTATTTCCTGTAAATCTACTTTTTCAAATGCCCTGTTCCACGTCCCGAAAAGGGGGTTTCCGTCTTCAATGGGCGAGGCTCTTGGAGCCAGTATTTCCCTAGTATACATCTATATCTAATTTATCACACTTTCCCAAAAATTGCGAAGCAAAAATGGCGGCAGGGACTTTGCTTGTTTTTATGCCTTATTTGAGTTATACCGAACAGGCCGCTTGAGGTGACTATCACCCAATCGCGGCGCTCACGGCTGTGTGTGCCGGACATGAAACGGCAGTAAAGGCGACAAANCGGTGGCCTATGTTGTCTACCATTACTTTGAAACCTTCAATTGTTCGCACGCCTAAAAGGGTCATATCGCCGTCTTCTGCAAAAACTACCTCGTCAATTGTGCTGTAGCCTTCGGCGGTGAGTATGGCGTAACCTACTTCCCTTTCGATAATTTGCTTGTTAGCCATTTGAAACTGTACTTTACCGCGCGGCGTTATGCCTGCGTCCAGTAATAGCCGCCTGGGGAACCATGAGGAATGTGCGCCAGTATCGACAAGCGCATCCACCGGCGGGGTGCGGCGGTCTTCTTCTTTGGGGTTGACGGCTGTCAGGTTTACCTTGAATTCGCTCATGTTTTCACAC
>JGI24698J34947_10001673_pt1 | contig 11837 bp, 7 predicted proteins | sample TergutMp193P3_FD_34947 | JGI IMG/M metagenome (IMG submission 34947)
ATAAGCCAACTATCCAAAGAAGTTACTGAAAAAATGAATGTCGCGGTAACTGATATTTTTAAGCAGTATTTGGGGTAAATGCCTGGTAGGGAAAATAGTGATTCGCCTAAACAAGAAAGAAGCTCTCGATTACGAATCGCCCATAGCCCTCCGCGTCTTTGGGCGCACTGCTCGGACTAAAGTCCTCGCGCTTTACTCATCTTGTTTATGTTTACTGAGCGCCATGCCGTTTTGACTTTGTTCATCTACACTGCTGCGCGGTGCTTGTCTGGGCGGCCTCCGCGCGAGGTCTTTTCATATTCAACTTGACAAAAACACCTAAACACCTGTATAGTTTAACAATGGCGCTCGCGAACTTGCACGAAAAGATCTCTGTTCTCTCAGGGGCAGCGAAATACGACGCCTCCTGCGCTACTTCGGGAAGCGGCGGCTTTGAAGGGCCGGGCGGTAAAAAATTCGGCGCGAGTCTGCCCGCGGGAGTCTGCCATAGCTGGACGGAAGACGGGCGCTGCGTGAGCCTCCTCAAAGTGCTGTTCTCAAATGTGTGTAAATTCGACTGCGCCTATTGCGTTAACCGCTCCTCCGCCGATATAAAACGGACAAGTTTTACAGTGAAGGAACTTGTCGAGCTGACCTGCGAATTCTACAAACGCAACTATATCGAAGGGCTTTTCCTTTCTTCGGGGATTTTCGCCGACCCCGATATCGTTATGGAAAAATTGATAGAGACGGCGAAAACCCTGCGCACGGAATCAGGCTACGGCGGCTACATCCACATGAAAATAATTCCCGGCACAGGAGAAAAGATGATCCGCGAAGCCGGTCTTTGGGCGGACAGGCTCAGCGCGAATATCGAACTGCCTACGGATAAAAGCCTTCAGTGCCTCGCGCCGCAAAAGTCAGGGAAAATAATTCTCGGCGCGATGAACGATTTTTCATGCCTCAGCCGCGATTATGAGGAAGATCGCGCGAAGAGCCGTTTTCTGCCGCAGGGAAAAACCAAAGCTACCTGGTTCGCGCCCGCCGGACAAAGCACGCAGCTTATTGTCGGCGCGACAAGCGAGGACGACAGGCAGATTGTCAACCTGTCAAGTTCGCTCTACAAAAAATTTTCCTTAAAGCGGGTTTACTATTCGGCGTTCATTCATCCGGGCAGTTACGCGCACAGGGAAAACTGCGCTCCGCGCTTAAGCGACCCGCGCCTGCCGCAGACAATCGGCCCTCCGCTTGTGAGGGAACACAGGCTTTATCAGGCGGACTGGCTTTTGCGTTTTTACCATTTCAACGCTGACGAAATTTTGAGTGAAGACGAACCTTTCCTCGACGCGCACATCGATCCAAAAACAGCGTGGGCGCTCAAGAACCTCGACTTTTTCCCCATCGAAGTAAACCGCGCCGATTACGATACCTTGCTGCGTATTCCCGGCATAGGAGCGAAAACAGCGCGGCGCATAATCGAGACCCGCCGCTCGCGCAGTTTATCAATCGAAAATTTAAAACGAATGGGAGCGGCGTTAAAACGCGCCCGCTATTTTTTAACAGCCGCAGGCGCGTTTATCGATCGACCCGATAATCCTGAGCGTATCCGCCGCCTGCTCTCGGATAAAGACGGCGCGGGTCTTCAACTGCCGCTTTTTGAGTTTTAAGAATCTCGCACACGCTAAACAAATGCACGCGAACCGATGAGCGTGTAGATGACAACAATAAAACGCACCCGTAGGGTGTAGATTAGTATAATCAAAAATGTTGTAGCACAAAGAGATGTAACTATGATGAATAAAAGCAAGGCAACCTTTAGGTTGCCGACAGTGCGTAATTTAACACAGCGTAGGCCAAGTAAACGTTTTATATTTAAAAAATGGCTTTAGGCCGCAGGCACAAAGGCACGGAGGTTATTTTTGAATTGCAATTTGATTGATCTTTTTTCTTTGCTGGAAAACGGCGGTAGTATGCAAAAGGAACTGTTTGCGGGCGGGGAGGAATTCTGCTTTGACGAAAAAGAGTTTTGTACGCGGCAATATGAAGAGCAGGATATTGAGTTTACCATGCGTTATTTTTCGGAGGGCTTTGACGCTTCGCATCTCGATGGTTCTGCCCACCGCCTCTTTGAGCTTTCATTTAACGCCTTCGATTTATTTCTTCACGCGTGGTTAAGCGAACTGCCTGTTGAAGAAGAAGCGATCAGGTTTGGCCGAAGGGTACTTGCCGCGGCGGAAGGGGCTGCTGTTTCAGAACAGAAAAGCCTTGCCGAAAGAGCCGCGGCAGACCGCGGAGACTCTGACACGCTTGCCGTGTTGAACGCCGCATATAAGGTTCAGCGTGAGATTGAAAGGATGATGGGCCTTTTGCGGTTTTTCCCCCAGAACGGCGTTTACACCGCAAGATGCGCGACTGATCACTTTATCCTTCCGGCTTTGGCGCGGTATTTTACAGCGCGTTTCGGGGAGACTTCATGGTCTATTATCGACGAAAAACGGGGGCTATGCCTGAGCCGCGTGCCGCCGCAGCCCGCCAAACTTGCTTATGGAACGGAAATCGCTCAGGGCGCGGGAAGCGACGGCTGGGAAGATTTATGGCGGCACTACCACAGCACAATCAATAACGAACAGAGAAAAAATCCCGGCTTACAGCGCCAATTTATGCCCAAACGTTACTGGAAATATCTGCCTGAAGTGTAACTAATCCGTCTATTTTATTATTTCTATTTATATTGTATATTTTAGCCAGGAGGCGGTTCTGAGCGGCGGACATTTTTTAGCTTCATATTTATCGCTTGGCCTCCTTTTGTCAGCGCCTGTTTTATTCGTATCCGCCCAGGATCAAGGCGTGACGGAATTCAGCCTTGATGAAGCGGTTTCTCTTGCCCTGGAATACAACCTCAATCTGCAAAAGGAAAGGATCGATCTTGACTCAAGCGNCTATTCGGAAAAAAANCTGTGGTCGGAAATATTTCCGTCAATAAACGCAAGCGCGAGCGCNGGTTTTTCAAACTCCCTTTTTTCGGGAGTTACGTCTCCCGGCGACGGCTTTAATTACAGCGTCGGTCTTGGAATAAACCTCTCTCTTAACGCCGGTATCCCATACGCGATGAGAAACATAAGACTTGCGCATCAAAGCAATATTCTGCGCTACGAAGACGCCTGCAATCAGCTTTCCATTCAGGTAACAAAAAAATTTTNCTCGCTTGTCGCGGAAAAAAANAACCTTGCCCTTCTTGAGGAAATCCTGAATCTGGCGCAAAGGCAATACGCAAGAAGCGAAGTTTCATTCCGAAACGGCTTTACAGGCGAGCTTTCGCTTATGCAGAGCAGCCTTGCTGTCGAGAACGCCCGCTATAATCTCAGCGCCGCNTCTACGGCATACGCGAACAGCATGGCGGAATTCCTCGCGATGCTGGGAATGCCTTCGGATTCAAGCGTAAATCTGTTAGGTGAAATTAGTATTGTAAGGATTTCCGCCGACCCGGAAGTTCTCATAACAGAGCATCTTCCCGGGCGTCCCGACATCGCAAGAGCCGCGCAGGAGATTGAAAGGCTCCGTTACGCGCATACCCAGTCTTTGCTGCAAAGCCGCGCCCCTTCCCTCAGCCTGTCAATGAACTGGAACAGTAACTCCTTCGATCCTTTTGCCGACAGGCTGTCAGGTTCCGCGAACCTTAGCATTCCAATTGATTCGTGGATTCCGGGAACGCAGAGAAATCAAACTGTCCGCAGAACGGAATACGCGGTAGAAAAAGCGCGGCTTGATCTTGAGATAACGGAAAACGCGGCAAAAACACAGATCAGATCGCTGTCTGCCCTTCTTCGCAATTCATGGGACAGCATAGCAATAGCGCGCCTTGGCTTNTCTGCCGCACAGCGCAGCTATCAGCTAACAGAACAGGGTTTTTTAAACGGAACGGTCGAAGCCCTCACGCTGGAAGACGCGCGCAACAATATGGCTAACGCAAGGCAGCGTTTATTGCAGAGCGAACTTTCCTATTTCAATATGATACTTGATCTTTCAGCCGCTCTTAATATCGGCTGGAAAAAACTAATTCAATCATTTGGAGTGCCAGGTGAAGAAAGCTAAAATAGCAAGCATAGCGGTAATTTTTCTCATTCTTCTGTTCGCCCTGCTTATCGCGTTCAATTTTCTGCCGAAAANAGACCAGACGGCGCAGGGCGGCTCCCAGTTGAGCAGTCCATTGGGAAGACAGACAGCAGCGCGTAACGCGTCCGCAGTCCGGGTCACTCCGGTCAGTCCCGGTACAATCGAGAAAAGCGTGATNATAAACGGCGAAATTCTTGCGCGTAACCAGGTTACAATTTATCCNGCTGTAAGCGGAAAACTGACCGCTTATTATTTCAGCATCGGGGACAGGGTAAACCGNGGCGACGTTGTCGCGTCAGTCGATCCTTCAAGGCCAGGAGAGGTTTATTCGCAAAGCCCCGTTATTTCAACCGTTTCAGGAACCGTTTTGCAGGCGCCGTACAGCATAGGAGACACGGTTACGGTACAGTCAGGCGTATATGTTTTAGGGGACCTTTCGTCACTGTTAGTTGAAACTTTTGTGCCGGAGAGGTTTGTGGCGGAAATAAGGCAGGGTATGCGCGCGGATCTGTGGTTTGAAGCTATCGGCACGGAAATATTCAGCGCCGAAGTTATCGAGATAAACCCTGTCCTTGATCCGGCAAGCCGCACTTTGAGAATACGCATGCGTTTTTTAAATTACGACCCGCGCATAAAGGCCGGAATGTTCGCAACGGTCAGCCTTGTAACAAACAGAAAAACGGACGTGCCTATCGTGGCGAGAACTTCCGTAATCAACACTTATGGTTCATGGATTATTTTTATCGCGGACGAAAACAATATCGCGCGAAGGCGGGAAGTAACGCTGGGTATTGATAACGAAGATTATTATGAGATTTTAAGCGGAGTAAGCATGGGAGAGCGTGTTGTAAGCGCAGGCCAGAATTTTCTCTCGGACGGCGATCCTGTCCGCATTGTTGAATAGACTTATTCGGTAACCCGGTTGGTTACCTCACAAGTCTTGCATTTTTTCGGGCTAAAGCCCTACAAAAATGCTATTTTATAAGGAAGTTGTTCAGAAACTGAAGTTTCCGAACAACTCTAATATAAGGAGAGACGTATGAATATCGCCGAATATTCCGTAAAAAGGCCGGTAACTATCGTCATACTCTTCGCTCTTGTTATCGGTATCTCCCTGACATTGCTTGTCAATCTTGCAATGGATCTCTACCCTTCGGTAAACAGGCCGGTGCTTTCCGTATTCACGCGTTTTCCCGGAGCGGGGCCTGCCGATGTTGAGCGCAATGTCACAGAACGCCTTGAACGCTCCCTTTCCTCGTCAAGAGGGCTTGTCAACATGACGAGTAACTCGCAGTTTGAATCAAGCTCCATAAACCTTGAGTTTGCCTACGGGACGGACATGGATAAGATCGTCAACGACACGCAGATTCTTTTAAACAGGCTTGCAAATTCGCTGCCGAACGGCGTTCAAGCTCCCGTGGTGCGCCGTTTCGATATGAGCGCTACGCCGATTATGAGCCTTGTCGTAAGGGGCAATTATCCGTCTGACCAACTGCGAATTTTCGCCGAAGACGAAATTCAGCCAAGCATCGAACGAATCGAGGGAGTTGCGGCAGCCGATGTTACGGGAGGCACAACGCAGATTGTCAAAGTGGAAGTCTCACTTAACCGTCTTGCCGCCTTCAATCTTACGTTAAGCGACATATCAAGTTCTCTTAGAGGGCAGAACGTAATGTCTTCCGGCGGAAATCTGAGGCGCGGAACCCATGAATACCAGATTATGACGCAGGAAGAGCTTGTCAACATTGATCAGATAAAGCGGCTGGCGGTAAAAACGGTAAGCCTTGCCGGAACCGGCCAGGCCAGCCGCTATCAGATTGTACGCGTCGAAGATGTCGCGGACGTTTCGATCGGCTACGATGACAACGCGTACAGGGTAAGCGTAAACGGACAGAACGGAGTGTATATTCAGGTAACAAGCGAAAGCGGCAGCAACCAGATCAACGTGTCAAACAGGGTTCAGGAAGCTCTTGAGGATATTAATTCTTCGCTTCCGCAGGGAATTACCCTTGAAGTTCTTTCAGATAACACAACGATGATCCGCTCGACATTGGATCAGGTTTACTCAAACGCGTTTCAGGGCGCTGCCCTTGCTATGCTTATACTTATGCTTTTCCTTCGCAATATAAAAGCAACAATGATAATTGGGCTTTCCATCCCCATATCAATAATGCTTACCATGATGTCCATGTCGGTTTTCGGCTTTACGCTAAATCTCCTTACNATGACGGGGCTTATAATGGGAATGGGAATGACAATGGACGCGTCAATNGTAATTCTNGAAAATATCCACAGTTACCGGCAAAGAGGCACAAAGCCCGAAATTGCTGCTATTTTAGGGAGCCGTGAAATGTTACGCGCCATTATAGCTTCGACAGCCACAACNCTGTGCGTATTTATCCCTCTTATAATCTACAAAAACGACCTNAAGGAAATGGGCCTTATGTTCAGCGATTTGATTTTTACCGTGGTNATATCCCTGTCCGTCTCCCTGATTGTCGCCGTAACGCTTGTACCCTGTCTTTCGGGAAGCATANTAAAGCTCAATACAAGGGTGCAAAAACCGATTAAAACAAAATTCCTGCGTTTTATCGACGATAAAATTGAATCTTTTCTGCGTACAATGGAAAAGGGATACAGGAAAACNCTTGAATACTGCCTTACACACCGCCTGTTAATTGTCTCTCTTGTTATCCTGATTTTGGCTTTCTCGGTTCTCCAGTTCAGCGGCATTGGAATGAATATGTATGTCCGNATGCGCACGGACGATAACATAACGCTNAGCGTAGCCATGCCCAGGGGAACAGCTGTCGATGTTACGGAAAAAGTGTTATTCGACATTGAGGAAGTCATTAAGCAGGAAGTGGAAGGCTACCGAAACATTATTCTTACGGCAACGCGCAGCGGAAACAACCAGGGTTTTATACAGCTTACCCTGCCCCCTCCCGCGCAGCAGATTGACACTCCCGATACCATTATCCAAAAACTTACTCCCTATATTAACACAATTCCCGGCTCGCGGATAAGTTTCAGGGCGGGGCGCGGCATTGGCAATACCAACCCTATTGAAATAGCCGTAAGTTCAAGGAATTACAATACGTTGATGTCCGCGGCTCAGGAAATACAGCATATAATGATGACCCATCTGCCCGAAATTGATAATCCTTCAATAAACCTTGACGAAGGCGCTCCGATGCTTCAGATTGAAATTGACAGGGACCGCGCCTCCGCGTTCGGCCTCTCTCTCGCCTCAATCGCGTCTGAAATTCGCACNGCGATGGANGGAGAAACCGCGACCACCATGAGTCAGGGCAACCGGCTTATAAACGTGCAGGTTCGCCTTCGCCAGGAAGACCGGCAGGGNCTTCCCAATCTGGACGCAATCTCAGTAATTTCAAGAAGCGGGACGCGCGTGTCTCTTTCCAATGTGGCGAGAATTTCCGAAGGACGCGCTCCTTCGTCAATCCGCCGTGAAAGGCAGGAACGCGTACTTCGCATAACGGGCGGACTGGAAGCGGGAATTGCCGCAACCGACATGCAGCGCCGCCTTGAAGAAACGATAGATCAGTACTTTATTCCGCGAGAGGGAGTAACGCTGCGTTATCTGGGAGAGGCGAGCGAAATTCAATCCTATACAGGCCGTTATATTTTGATAATCGCAACNGCTATTTTTCTTGTCTTNGGAGTTATGGCGAGCCAGTTTGAGTCNTTTGTCGATCCGTTAATTATTTTCTTTTCAATACCTCTTTTGGCAATCGGCGTTATTTGGGTATACAAGCTGAGCGGACAGGCNATGACAATGTTTTCNGTTGTCGGTATAGTTGCGCTTGTAGGAGTTGTGGTTAACAACGGCATTGTTCTTGTCGATTACACAAATACCCTGCGGTCGCGGGGCATGAAGGTGCAACAGGCCTGCCTTGAAGCGGGTCAAAGACGCCTGCGGCCGATTTTAATGACGAGCCTTACGACAATTCTCGGGATGACTCCAATCGCTTTCTTCCCCGGAGTGGGAGCGGATGCAATCCAGCCAATCGGAAAAACGTTTGTCGGCGGTCTCTTGNTCAGCACTCTGATGACGATATTTGTTACCCCTGTAATGTATTCGCTTCTCAACTCAAGGCACGACAAGTTAAAAGAAACAAACGAATAGCTTATGGAGAAAATTAAAGCCGCCATCGCAGGCCTTGGACGCATCGCATCCCTGCTTGAAGAGGACAGTCTTCGAGAAAAACCGTGCACCCACGCGGGCGCAATTGCAGCTAACGATGACTGCGTTCTTGCTGCCGGCTGCGATATTGACGAAGAGCGCCGCCGCCTTTTCGCTGAAAAATGGCAGGTTCCCGTCTACTCATGCGCCGCCGAAATGCTGCGCGAACAGACGCCGCAGATTTTTGTAATAGCCACTCATCCTGACAGCCACTACTTTTACTGCCGCCTCGCNGCGCAGTACAGGATTCCGGTTGTNATCTGCGAAAAGCCGCTTGCGGATAACATTAAAGAAGCGCGAAAAATCGCCCGCCTTTGCGAAGGAGGCGGCCCTGTTATTATCACCAATCACGAAAGGCGCTATTCGCGCGACTATATCCGCGCCAAAGAAATTCTTGAAGGGGGAAAATTGGGAAGCGTCCTTGGCGTACGCGCCTGTCTTTACATGGGAAAGACAACCCGTCTCCTGGATCAACTCTGGCATGACGGAACCCATCTTGCCGACGCGATAATGTTTCTTTCAGGCGCAAGGCTCAAACACCGCCGCTCTTTCGGCGCCAAACTAAAATCAAAAAACGGAACCGCGTGGCTTGAGGGGTTTCTTCAAAAAGAGGAGGAGAATTTTGACCGCGGAGTTTCACGGAGTAAAGACAGTAATTCCGCGCTTGCTCCTGTCATTTTAGAAATTGGTACAGGACTGGATTACTGTAATCCCGCACTTATTCCCGTGATAATTGAAATTGGTACAGGGCGGGATTACTTGGTATTCGAGATAGAGTTTTCCTGCGAGAGGGGCCGTTTACGCATCGGCAACGGCGTATTTGAAGTTTTTGAGAGCGTCCCAAGCCCTTACGCCGAAAAGTTCCGTTCGCTAAAAAATACGGGTGAAGTTTTCTCAGGACCCACAGGTTATTTCGAGAATATGCTCAAGGACGCCGTTTCCTGCGTACGCGACAGCAGCCGCAAACCCCGCTCCGGCGCACCGGACGGTCTGCGGGTTATTGAGTATTTGAACAGCGTGAAACCCTGGCGGAGATAGAGATTCAAATTTTTAGGAGAGGCGGATTCTGTATCAAAACTATAGCATCTCATTTACATCGCGAATTTTTTGATAATACTACCCTGCTTTTTCTGTCTGTCTTTGCGCTGTAAGACAATCACCTGTTTTTTGTATGAATCCGGGAGATCTTTCGTTGCTGCCGTTATTTTGTTTTGATTGTATATTGTTTTTAAAAATATTAAAGTATATTATTATAAAGATAAGGAGATGTTAATATGGGTTTAATTAAAGCGTTAGTAGGAGCTGTCGGCGGCGCTCTTGCCGATCAGTGGCTTGAGTTTTTTGTCTGTGAAAGCATGGAAGCCGATGTGCTTGCGGCAAAAGGACAAAAACGGACAAGCAAGAGAAGCAGCAACACAAAAGGCGAGGATAACATTATCTCGAACGGTTCGGGAATTGTTGTAAACAAGGGGCAGGCGGCGCTCATAATTGACAATGGCCGCATCGCGGAATTTTGCGCCGAAGAGGGGCACTACACTTACGACCAGTCAAGCGAGTCCAGTGTTTTTTACGGGGGACTGGATAAGGGCATTACGGGTATGCTTAAAAGCATAGGGGAACGTTTTAAATACGGCGGCATTCCCGGAAAGGATCAGCGGATATACTTCTTCAACACCAAGGAAATACCGGGAAATAAGTACGGTACTCCAAATCCAATACCCTATCTCATAGTTGATCCCAGCATCAACCTGCGTCTAACTATCAGCCTTCGCGTCAACGGAGAATATTCCTACCGTATGTCAAACCCGGCTTTGTTTTACGCAAATGTATGCGGCAACGTGGAAGAAAACTATACAAGAGATAAAATTGACAGCCAGCTTAAATCCGAGATCGTTACCGTTCTGGGCCCATCCCTTGCCAAACTGGGCGCGGGCATGGAGTACCATGATATTTCCGCGCAGACCGACAAGTTAGCTGAAATCCTCAACGAAGCTCTCAGCGTGAAGTGGAGGGAAGGCCGCGGCATAGAAATCGTAAATCTGGGGATCACCTGCACAGCTTCAGAGGAAGACGAAAATCGCATCAAGCATCTTCAGACCGCGGCCGTTATGCGCGATCCGACAATGGCGGCGGCGTCGCTTGTAAACGCCCAAAGCGACGCCATGCGTACCGCCGCCGGAAATACCGCCGGCGCCATGACAGGCTTCATGGGCATGGGTATGGCGAATCAGGCGGGAGGCATGAACCCTCAGGCTTTGTTCCAGATGGGACAACAGCAGGCGGCTCCGCAAGCCGCGCAGCAGCAGGCTCCGGCGGCCGGCGCCGGCTGGACCTGCTCATGTGGAAAAACGGGCAATACAGGAAAGTTCTGCGCCGAGTGCGGCAAGCCCGCTCCCACAGAATGGACCTGCTCCTGCGGCCACAAGGGCAACACAGGAAAGTTCTGCGCAGAATGCGGCAAGCCCGCTCCCGCAGAATGGACCTGCTCCTGCGGCCATGCAGGTAACACGGGCAAGTTCTGCGCAGAATGCGGCAAACCCGCTCCATAAAGATATTATGAAACTTCATTTCATGTTCGATTTTATATGCGGGCGGCGTCCAAAAAGTTGGCGGCGGCTTTATAAAGTAAGGTTGTCATGCAGATAAAAGAATACAAATGCCCCAATTGCGGAGGGGCTGTCAAGTTCGACAGTTCCACCCAAAAAATGAAGTGCCCATATTGCGACGCTGAATTTGAAACAGCGGCAATAGAAGAATACCAAAAAGAACTGGCGGCCCCGTCAAACGAAAATGTTGACTGGTCGTCTAAAAGCGCCGTGAAGGCATGGGAAGACAGCGAACTGAACGATCTGAGTATGGGTTCCTGTCCCTCCTGCGGCGCGGAACTTGTCGGAGACAAAAACACAGTGGCAATGGTCTGCCCCTGCTGCGGTAACGCGCAAATCGTCAGCCGCCGTCTTAAAGGGCTTTTAAAACCCAATTATGTGATACCCTTCAAGCTGGAAAAAAAAGCCGCCATAGAAGCCCTGGAAAAATTTTATCAGGATAAGCGCCTGCTTCCCGATTTNTTCAAAGAAGAAAACCATGTAAACAGTATCCAGGGNTTCTATGTNCCNTTTTGGCTTTATGACGCGAAGGCGAATGCGCGNATCCGTTACAAGGCGGAAAAGACGATGGGCTGGAGCGACAAAAATTACTTTTACACCAAAACCGATTTCTACTCCATAGTCAGGGACGGAAATTTGTCATTCCAGAAAGTTCCGGTTGACGGCTCTGAAAAAATGGACGACGCTTATATGGACGCCATCGAACCTTTTGATTATTCCACAATAAAAGATTTTGAAACCGCCTTTCTCGCAGGTTACGCCGCGGAAAAGTACGATATCGACGCGGAAAAAAGCAAAGAAAGGGCGGGGAGGAGAATCAAGGCGACAATCGAAAACGAATTTAAACGCTCCGTTTCAGGTTATGTTTCCGTAAGGCAGGAAAGTTCAAGCGTAAGCGTCGAAAGCGGCAGCGTAAGTTACGCGCTATTCCC